>OHPL01001099.1_pt1 | contig 14719 bp, 10 predicted proteins | sample 1577711 | NCBI WGS metagenome assembly OHPL01 (sample SAMEA3879538, study PRJEB24766) | human gut metagenome | biome: human-associated habitat; feature: feces | place: USA | collected 1985/1987
GTATTGATGAATCTTCCAGTGTATTTACATGAATAGTTGAGTGCTCAATTCTCTTGAACAACCCCGCCCGACTATGTCGGACGAGGTTTTCTGCGGAAAAATGGATAAAAAATGGGTTGCAACCTGTTTTCACAGATTACAGCCCATTTTTATTTTTACCTTAAAAGGTTACTTAATTACTTATTGTTTAATGCAGCCTGTGCAGCAGCCAGTCTTGCGATCGGCACACGGAACGGTGAGCAAGAAACATAGTTTAAGCCTACCTTATGGCAGAACTCTACGGAGCTTGGATCTCCACCGTGCTCACCACAGATACCGCACTTTAAGTTCGGTCTGGTAGCGCGTCCCTTTTCAACTGCCATCTTAACCAGCTGGCCTACGCCCTCCTGATCAAGTCTTGCAAATGGATCGGACTCGTAGATCTTAGCCTTGTAGTAGGAATCTAAGAACTTACCTGCATCATCACGAGAGAAACCAAAGGTCATCTGAGTCAGGTCGTTTGTACCAAATGAGAAGAACTCAGCTTCCTCAGCGATCTTATCAGCGGTCAGTGCGGCACGCGGAATCTCGATCATGGTACCGATATGATACTGCATGTCGGAATTCTTTTCCTTCTTAACCTGCTCTGCAACTTCTACAACAACGTCCTTAACAAACTTCAGCTCTTTCTTCTCGCCTACTAACGGAATCATGATCTCTGGAACGATGTCATAACCCTTCTCCTGTGCAACTTCGATAGCAGCTTCCATAACGGCTCTTGTCTGCATCTTAGCAATCTCAGGATAAGTTACTGCAAGACGGCATCCACGGTGACCCATCATTGGGTTGAACTCGTGAAGCGATGCGATAATAGCCTTAATTGTTTCAACGCTCTTGCCCTGTGCTTCAGCAAGTGCCTTGATGTCAGCTTCTTCTGTAGGAACGAATTCGTGCAGAGGAGGATCAAGGAATCTGATTGTTACGGGGCAACCTTCAAGTGCTTCGTAAAGAGCCTCGAAGTCAGCCTGCTGCATAGGTTCGATCTTAGCGAGTGCAGCTTCTCTTTCTTCAACTGTATCTGAGCAGATCATCTCACGGAAAGCGGCGATTCTGTCAGCTTCGAAGAACATATGCTCAGTACGGCAAAGACCGATACCTTCAGCACCGAGTTCTCTTGCCTTCTTAGCGTCAGCGGGAGTATCAGCGTTTGTTCTTACCTTAAGAACTCTGTACTTGTCAGCCCAAGCCATGATTCTGCCGAATTCGCCTGCGATCTGAGCGTCAACAGTAGCGATAGCACCGTCATAGATGTTACCTGTTGTACCGTCGATAGAGATTACGTCGCCTTCAACGAATGTCTTGCCGCCAAGCTCAAACTTCTTGTTAGCTTCATCCATGTTGATTGCAGAGCAACCGGAAACGCAGCACTCACCCATACCACGAGCAACAACGGCTGCGTGTGATGTCATACCGCCACGAACTGTCAGGATACCCTGAGCAGCCTTCATACCTGTAATATCCTCAGGTGATGTTTCAAGACGAACCAGAACTACCTTTTCGCCCTTATCAGCCCACTCTACAGCGTCTTCAGCTGTGAATACGATCTTACCGCAAGCAGCTCCGGGAGAAGCGCCGAGACCCTTACCGATAGGTGTAGCGGCCTTGAGTGCCTTTGCGTCGAACTGGGGGTGAAGAAGTGTATCAAGGTTACGGGGATCGATCATAGCAACAGCTTCTTCTTCTGTTCTCATGCCTTCGTCAACGAGGTCACAAGCGATCTTCAGAGCAGCCTGAGCTGTTCTCTTACCGTTTCTTGTCTGAAGCATATAAAGCTTTCCGTGTTCAACAGTAAACTCCATATCCTGCATATCTCTGTAGTGATTTTCAAGGTTTGCACAAACCTTCTTAAATTCATCAAATGCCTCCGGGAATTTCTCAGCCATCTGAGCGATTGGCATTGGAGTACGAACTCCGGCAACAACGTCCTCGCCCTGTGCGTTTGTCAAAAATTCTCCCATAAGCTTCTTTTCACCGGTTGCAGGGTCACGAGTAAATGCAACACCTGTACCGCAGTCGTCACCCATGTTACCGAATGCCATCGACTGTACGTTAACAGCAGTTCCCCATGAATAAGGAATATCGTTATCACGACGGTATACGTTAGCACGTGGGTTATCCCATGAACGGAAAACAGCCTTAACTGCTCCCATGAGCTGTTCCTTAGGATCTGTCGGGAAGTCAACGCCGATCTTTGACTTGTATTCAGCCTTAAACTGACCTGCAAGTTCCTTGAGATCGTCAGCTGTAAGCTCAACGTCCTGTTTAACGCCCTTCTTTTCCTTCATTGCGTCAATAAGCTGCTCAAAGTATTTCTTGCCAACTTCCATAACAACGTCGGAATACATCTGAATGAATCTTCTGTAGCAGTCCCAAGCCCATCTGGGGTTGTTGGATTTTTCTGCAATAACGTTAACAACGTCTTCGTTAAGGCCAAGGTTAAGGATTGTGTCCATCATGCCGGGCATTGAAGCACGAGCACCGGAACGAACGGAAACGAGAAGCGGATTTTCCTTGTCGCCGAATTTTTTGCCTGTGATTTCTTCCATCTTAACGATGTATTCATTGATTTCTGCCATGATTTCATCATTGATCTCACGGCCGTCCTCATAATACTGAGTGCAGGCTTCTGTTGTGATGGTGAAGCCCTGAGGAACGGGAAGACCGATATTTGTCATCTCAGCAAGGTTAGCGCCCTTACCGCCGAGAAGCTCTCTCATGTTGGCATTGCCTTCAGAGAAGAGATAGCAATATTTCTTTGCCATTGGGGATTACCTCCTAATAATAATTTGCAAATTATTTATACTTATTATAGTATAACGCAATGGAATTATAACATATATAAATTCAAAATACAAATATTTTTTGCAAAATTAACGAATGGGTCAAGTTTGTATTGAAAAAAAACAAAATTTGTTGCATAATGAATGTAAGTAACAGTTTATTTTATGGAATTTTTATGAAATAAAGAGAGGTTTTTATAATGAAATGTGCAATTATATTGGCAGGCGGAAAAGGCACAAGAATGAAATCGGAATTGCCAAAGGTTATGTGCGAAGTGCTTTTTGAGCCCATGCTTAAATATGTTATTGATGCGGTTAAAGAGGCCGGCTGCAAGGATATTTGTGTTGTAACGGGCTATCGCCACGAAATTGTGGAGGATTATTTGCCGGGCGAAATCAAAACCGCTTATCAAAATCCTCAGCTTGGCACCGGCCATGCCGTTATGACGGCAAGAGCTTTTGTTGAGGAGCATAAGGATGATGATATTCTTATTTTAAACGGAGACGGCCCTTTAATGGATGAGCCAACAATAAATGCCGCTTATGATTATCACAAAAGCAACGGCAATTCAATTACTCTTGTTTCCGCAATTGCAGACGACACAGAGGGCATCGGCCATATTAAAAGAGATGAAAACGGCAAGCTTCTTTGCATTGTTGAGCATAAGGATGCAAATGAGGAAGAAAAGAAAATTCGTGAATCAAATGCGGGCACATATTGGTTCTACGGCGCCGATTTGCTTTATGCACTGGACAGAATTACAAACGAAAATGCACAAAATGAATATTATTTAACAGACAGCCTTGCAATCCTTTTGGCGGCGGGCAAAAATGCCGGTGCATATGTTTGCGAGGATAAAGAGGCAATTCTCGGCGCTAACGACAGATTGCAGCTTAACGGCTTAAACAATATTATGCGCCGCAACATAAACAATCGCCATATGATAAACGGCGTTGATATTCCCTGCACGGACGGCGTTATGATAGGCAAAGAGGTTGAAATCGGCTGCAACACACAGATTTTGCCAAACACAATTATTTTGGGCAACACAAAAATCGGCAGTGATTGCGTTATCGGCCCAAACACATATATCAAAAACGGCACGGTGGGCAACAATGTTGTGCTCAACAATGTTCAGCTGCTTGACAGTGAGGTTGAGGACGGCACCGATTGTGGACCGTTTGTTAAAATCCGTGCAGGCAGCAAGGTTGGCAAGGGTGTTCATATCGGCAATTTTGTGGAGGTTAAAAACTCTGTTGTGGGCGACGGCACCAAGAGCGCACACCTCACATATATCGGTGATTCCGATGTTGGCAAAAATGTTAATTTCGGCTGCGGAACAGTAACCGTTAATTATGACGGCAAAAATAAACACCGCTGCAAAATCGGCAATCATGCATTCATCGGCTGCAATTCAAATCTTGTGGCTCCCGTTGAAATCGGCGATTATGCTTTCACCGCCGCAGGCAGCACCATAACGGATGAGGTGCCCGAAAACGCACTTTCAATTGCCCGTGCAAGGCAGGTTAATAAAGAAGATTGGGTTTTGAAGAAAAAGCCCTATAAAGATATGAAATAATTTTTCGGCGGCTTTCAGCCGGCTGTGATTGCTTTGGCACATTCCGCAGGGTGCACTCCCTCGGAATGTGCTTTTTTTGCGCCGCTGAAACATTTTTGCCGCAAATGCGGCGGCGTTTTAAAATTCTTAAATTTTTATTGCCTTCTGCCGCAGGCTTGATAAAGCGGCGGAATTTTTATATAATAAAATCAAGTAGGTTTTTTCTGTAACGTTCGTTTTTTATGAGAGGGTAAATGAATTATGTACAGTGTGCTTGTTGTGGATGATGAAATACGCCAAAGAGAAGCGGTTATAAAAAGTGTTGATTGGGAAAAGGCGGGTTTCAATATTGTGGGCGATGCCGAAAACGGCATTGAGGCGATAGAGCAGCTTGAAAAGCTGGAGCCGGATTTGATTTTAACGGATATTAAAATGCCGCTTATGACGGGGCTTGAGCTTGCCGCAAGGGCAAGGGAAATTCGCCCTGCCACAAAGTTTGTTATTCTGAGCGGCTATGATGATTTTGAATATGCGCAGGAGGCATTTAAGTATAACGTTATTCGCTATCTCTTAAAGCCTATTTCCGCAAGCGAACTGACTTCTGAGCTTGAAAAAATAAAATCAGAAATGGATAAAGAGCTTGAAATGCTTAAAACCGGCGGCTCAAACGAGGAAACGGAGCTCAGGCTTAAAAAGGCGGAATTTTTGTTGCCGCTTCTTTTGGGAACGGGAGAGGATGTTTATTCCTCAAGCCAGCTCACCGAAAGAATGGAGCAGCTTGGGCTTGTGAAAAACGGCTCGGATTGCTACAGCGTTGTTGTTTCAAAATTCAAAAATGCCTCCGGCGAAAGCTGCACGAATGAGCACCATGTTGATTTTGTAACCGGAATTATCAGCAAATATGCGCTTTGCGAAAGCTTTTTCGTAAACGGCAGAATAATTACTCTTGTAACAAGCAATGCAGAGGAAATGGCTTCAAAGCTTCGCATTCCCGTTATAGAAATTGTGCAAAGCACAAAAAAGGTGTTTAATCAAAAATGCACAATCGGCATCAGCGAAACCGTTGCCAGCCCGTCGTTTTTGGCAATTGCCTGCTCGCAGGCAATCACGGCAAGGCGCTACACCTCGGACGGTGCCGGCGATATCAGATTTATTAACGACCAAGAACGTGAAAACACAACAGAGCTTGAAAAGGTTGAAAAATCCGTGAATAAGCTTGAGCAGCTTTTAAAGGTTGGCAGCAAGGATGAAATCAGCTCTTTTCTTGAGGATATGTTTTCGGGCAAAAGCAGAAGCAGCGTTGATTATTTAATTATTCAAATTCTTGCAACGGCGCACAGGTGCGTAAGCGTTTTGCCGGATAGCGATGCGCTTTCGGAGCTTTTCGGCTCAAACAATTTCTTTACCTCCCGCCTTTCGTTTGATTTTAACGAGCAATATAAAAACGAACTTATCTCGCTTTGCCTTGATGCAAGAGACATTATATCCCGTGCTCAAAGAAACGAAAGCAAGGCAATTTGCGACAGGGCAATGCAGCTTATAAACGATGAATATATGAACGAGGATCTTTCTCTTACCGATGCAAGCGAAAAGCTCGGTGTAAGCCCCAATTATCTGAGCGCACTTATAAAGAAAACAAAATCGCAGAATTTTGTGGCACTTGTAACGGAAAGAAGAATGAAAGCGGCAAGTGATTTGCTGCTTTGCACCTCTATGAAGATTTTTGAAGTTTCTCAAAAGTGCGGCTACAGCGATCAGCATTATTTCAGCTATTGCTTTAAAAAATATTTTGGAATGTCGCCGAATAAATACAGGGAAAAGCATTTAGGAGCAGGCAATGTTTAAAAAAAGCAAAACAAAGCTTTCCGTGCTGATTATAGCAATCGTTGTTTTCGGCATTATCTTTTCAACGCTGGCAGCAACGCTGCTTTTCGGGTTGTTTTATGAAAAATCCATGTCCGAATCGGCAATGGTTTCAAGCAAGCAATCGGTTTCTCAGGCAAACGAAACCGTTTCAAACTATGTTTCGTCAATAAAAAACAAGCTTGATAATTTGTGCGCAGAGGCCGATAATTGTGCAGACGCGGATTCGCTGCAAAACGCAATATCAACAGCCGCCCGCTTGGAGGATGATATTTACTGCGTTATGATTTATGACACGCAGGGAAATCTGCTTTTAAACGGAAACGGCGCAACCGGCAGCGTGAAAAACGGCACAACCAATCTGTCGTTTGACAAATCCGTTTATTCAAATTTAAAAGACGGCTATGCAATAACTCAGCCTCATGTAAACACGCTTTATGAAAATCAATATCCTTGGGTTGTAACCATTGCAAAAAAAGAATATTCAAATCTTTTCAGCAGCCAGGTTTTTGTTGCAATTGATTTTAAGTTTTCGACAATTGCAAAATATATTGATAAAGTAAGCATAGGCCAAAGGGGTTATTGCTATATCGTAAATTCAACCGGCGATATAATTTATCATCCTCAGCAGCAGATGATTTTTTCCGGGCTGAAAACGGAAAACACTTCGGAAATTGCCAATATCGCAAACGGAATTTATAAGAAAAAAGAGAATATTTACACCGTTTCCTCGCTTGATTCCTGCAATTGGAAAATAGTTGGGGTAAGCTTTAACAATGAAATTGCTCAGGCGGTGCAAAATCAAATAATCATAGGCTCCGTGTTTGCGTTGCTTTTTGCGGCGGCAATATCCGTTTTGATTTATATTTTGCTTTCAAGAACGGTAACACGCCCGGTAAGGCGCCTGGTGGAATCCATGCAGAATTTTGAAAAGCAGGCCGAAACCTTTAAATATAAGGCCGATATGAGCAACGTTGTGGAATTTCAAACTCTTTCCGCTTCGTTTGAGCATATGGTGCGAATGATTCAGTCGCTTATGGAAAAGGTGCACAATGAGGAAATCGTGCTCAGAAAAACAGAGCTTAAAGCGCTTCAGGCACAAATAAATCCGCACTTCCTTTATAACACGCTTGATTCCATTCAGTGGATGTGTGAGCAGGACAACAGTAAGGATGCCGTTAAAATGGTGGGTGCGCTTGCAAAGCTGTTCAGAATAAGCATCAGCCACGGCAATGAATTTATAACTATAAAGGATGAACTTAAACACGCCGAAAGCTATCTTATCATCCAAAGCTATCGCTATAAAAATCAATTTACTTATTCTTTTGATGTTGATGAAAGCTTGCTTGGCTATATGTGCAACAAAATCACCATTCAGCCATTTATAGAAAATGCCATTTATCACGGGCTGGACAGAATGGTGGATGAGGGTGAAATCAAAATCGGTGTTTGCCGCAGCGGCAATGATATTGATATAATTGTTAAGGACAACGGCCTCGGAATGACGGAAGAGCAGTGCAAAAAAATCCTTGAAAAGGGCAGAAGCGATTCCAAGGGCATAGGCGTTAAGAATGTTGACGACAGATTAAAAATCTATTTCGGCAATGAATACGGAATCACAATCGAAAGCGAGCTTGATGTGGGCACAACGGTAACTATTAAAATTCCTAAGATAGAGAAGGGGCGGGAAAATGAATATTAAAAAAGCAATTGCGGTTTTAACACTTGTGCTCTTTCTTGCTTCCTGCTTTTTCGGTTGCGCCAAAATCAGCGGCCAAAGTTCAAAAAATTCCCGTGTGGCAATCATAATAAAGGGCAGCGATTCGGATTTTTGGAAGGATGTTAAAAACGGCGCCTTCTCTGCCGCAACGGAATATAATATTGATATAACATTCGAGGGCCCCGATAATGAGGAGGATTATGAAAGCCAAAACAAAATGATTGAAAACGCCGTTTCAAAAAAAGTGGGCGCAATTATTTTGTCTGCAATAGATTATGAAAAGAATGCCCCGGCCGTTCAAAAGGCGGTAAACAGCGGCATTAAGGTTATCACGGTAGACAGTGATGTTGATGTTTCCGGCAAGGAACTTTTTATCGGCACAAATAATTTTTCCGCAGGCGAAAAAGCGGCAGAGCAGGCAATTAAGCTTTGCAAAAATCGTGATTCTATAAATATAGGTATAGTAAATTACGGCGCAAACACGGAAAACGGCAAGCAGCGCATTAAGGGATTTACGGATTATGTAGCAAATGCGGAAAATGCCCAAATCGTTGGCACCGTTAATATTGAATCAAACACGGAAAGCGCAATTGCGGGCGCAAAGCAGCTGCTTGGCGAAAACGAAAGCATTGATGTGCTTGTGGGGTTTAATGAATGGTCTACCCTCGGTGTGGGCTATGCCATAAAAGAGCTTGGGCTTAAAGACCGTGTTTGCGGAATCGGGTTTGACAGTAATGTAAATTGCGTTAGCATGCTTGAAACGGGCGAGCTTGATTCCCTTATTGTGCAAAATCCGTTTTCAATGGGTTATCTTTCCGTTTCAAAAGCGGCAGAGATTTTAGACGGCAAAAAATCGGATTCGGTTATTGAAACAGACACTTATGCCGTAACCCGTGAAAACATGTTTTCGCAGGATGTTCAAAAAATACTTTTCAGCTTTAATGACGGCGAAGAGTGAATAAAGGTTAAATAATATATAAGGCACAAATGCGCCGGGCGATATGCACCCGTAAAGGTATCTTTTTTTGGATGCATAAATCAAAAACGGCGTGTTTGTGCCTTTTTTTGAATAAAAATGGCGCAAAATAAACATAATATATTAACAACAGCGTAAAATTTTATACACTTTTGATAATTTTTTGCATTTCCTTTCTTCTTCTTCAAAGATATAATGAAGATGCTTAATGACTTAACAATAAATTTTAAGGAGGCAGTCTTTATGAAAAAGATGAAAAAGTTATTGGCATTATTATTGGCAGTTGTTATGGTTGTTGGCTTTGCCGCTTGTTCGTCAAATAAAGAAGGCGACGACAAAAAAGCCTCAACAAAGGGTGAAATTTCCGTATTTTATTACACCTTCAGTGACGCATATATTTCAACAGTGCGCTCATCAATGGATAAAATATTAAAAGACGGTGGCTACAACTACAACGACTATGATGCAAACGGTAACCAAACCACACAAACAGAGCAGGTTCAAACGGCGCTTGCAAAAGGCTCATCAATGCTTATCGTTAACGTTGTTGATACCGGTTCAAACGACGCTGCTCAAAATATCATCAATCTTGCAAAGGCAAAGAATGTTCCCGTAATCTTCTTTAACCGTTCTGTTGATCAGTCTGTTATCGAAAGCTATGATAAGTGCGTTTTCGTTGGCACAGACTATGAGCAGGCAGGCCATATGCAGGGCCAGATGATCGGTGAATACCTTGTAAACAATTACGATAAAGTTGATCTTAACGGCGACGGCAAAATCAGCTATGTAATGTTTAAGGGCCAGGAAGGCAACATGGAAGCAATTGCACGCACACAGTATGGTGTTGAAGATGCTAATGCAGTTCTTGAAAAGGCAGGCAAACCGGCTCTTGAATTCTATGATTCCGCAAACAAGAATCTCTATCTTGTAGACCAGGACGGCCTTTGGTCTTCTGCAGCTGCAACAAACTATATGAGCACCGCACTTGCTCAGTATACCGAAGCAAATAAAAATATGATAGAGCTTGTTATCGCAAACAACGATGAAATGGCTCTCGGCGCAATTTCGGCTCTTCAAACAGCAGGCTATAATAAGGAAGGCGCAACAGTTATCCCCGTATTCGGTGTTGATGCAACAGATGCTGCAAAATCCGCTATTAAGTCCGGCTCAATGATCGGCACAATCAAGCAGGATGCACAGGGCATGGCAACTGCAATCACAACAATTATGGCAAACTATCTTAACGGTGCAAACGCACTTGAAGGCATAGACACAGCCAATGTTGTTGGCACATGGAGAGTTAATATTCCTTATTCTGCTTACACCGCAGATTCCGAATAATTAAAGCTTAATAATTTAAAACATCAAAATTAAACTATCGGAAAATAAACAGCAAACAATAAATAATCTATTATTCATACGGTTGAGGTGGTTTCACCTCAACCGTACTATTCAAAGCAGACAGGAGGATACATATGCAAGAAAACGTTAAAAAATCCGATGCTGCGACTGACAAAGATGTATTGTTAAAAATGGTTGATATCGAAAAAACCTTCCCCGGCGTTAAAGCGCTTGATCACGCTCAGCTCACGATTAAAAGAGGCACCGTGCACGCACTTATGGGCGAAAACGGCGCAGGCAAATCAACGCTTATGAAGTGCCTTTTCGGTGTTTACAGCAAAGATAACGGCCACATTTATGTTGAGGGCGAAGAGGTTGATTACAAAAACTCTAAGGAAGCTCTTGAAAACGGCGTGGCAATGGTTCATCAGGAGCTAAACCAAGCCCTTAAACGCAATGTTATGGATAATATGTGGCTTGGCAGATTTCCAAAGGTTTCAAAATATTTGCCGTTCACCAGCGAAAAGAAAATGTATGATGCAACGATGGAAATATTTAAAGACCTTGAAATTAACGTTGATCCGAAAACAGTTATGAGCACCATGTCGGTTTCGCAAAGGCAAATGGTTGAAATTGCAAAGGCAGTTTCTTATAATTCAAAAATAATTGTTTTCGATGAGCCAACCTCATCTTTAACAGAGGAGGAGGTTGAGCACCTTTTCCGCATTATCAATATGCTCAGAGACAGAGGCTGTGGAATTATTTATATCTCTCACAAAATGGAAGAGATTTTGCGCATAAGCGATGATGTTACGATTATGCGAGACGGCAAATGGATTGCCACAAAGCCGGCAAAAGAGCTTACGATGGATGAAATCATCAAGCTTATGGTTGGCAGAGAGCTAACCAATCGCTATCCGGAAAAAGACAATGTTATCGGCGATGTGCTTTTGAAGGTGCAAAACTTGAGCGGGGAATACACAAACCTGAGCGATGTTTCTTTTGAAGCCTGCAAGGGTGAAATAATCGGTGTGGCCGGGCTTGACGGCTCCGGAAGAACCGAATTGCTTGAGCAAATCTTCGGCATCACAACCAAAAAAATCGGAAAAATTTTCTTAAACGGAAAAGAAGTTAAAAACAAAAATCCGCACGAATCAATTAAAAACGGCTTTGCTCTGCTAACGGAGGAAAGGCGTGCAACAGGTATTTTCGGAATTCTTAACATAAGAGAAAATACCACCATTTCAAGCTTAAAAAAATATCAGTCGGGCCCATTCTTAAATGAAAAGAAAATGAAGAAAACGACTGAGGAATATATAAAATCGTTAAGAGTTAAAACTCCAACTCAGGAAACAAAAATCAGCTCGCTTTCAGGCGGTAATCAGCAAAAGGTTATCCTTGCAAGGTGGCTTCTTACGGATCCCACCGTGCTTCTTCTTGATGAGCCCACAAGAGGCATAGACGTTGGCGCTAAGTACGAGATTTATCAGCTTATTCTTGATCTTGCAAAAAAAGGCAAAACGGTCATTATGGTTTCTTCCGAAATGGCAGAGCTTTTGGGCGTGTGCGATAAAATTCTTGTTATGTCCGGCGGCAGGCTCTCCGGCGAGGTAAATGCCAAAACCACAAATCAGGAAGAGATTATGACTCTTGCGGCGAAATATGTATAAGGGGGATTTCATTATGGCTGACACAAGTGTAAAAAAAGCAAAGCGTTCACGAGTTTCACTTTGGATTGAAAAATTCAAAGCTGCAGACCGTGATGATAAAAAAAGATTGATAACAGACCTGTTGTTTAATAATGCAATGTATATTATAATTGCAATAGCGGTTATTTTTATTGCAGTTAAGGTTCCGGCGTTTTTAAGCGTTTCTTCAATAGTTAATATTGTTTCGCTCACCGCCGCAAAGCTGCCTATTGCATTGGGCATTGCAGGCTGTATCGTGTTAACGGGCACCGATATTTCGGCAGGCCGCTGCGTTGGTCTCACCGCCTGCGTTGCTGCGTCCTTGCTGCAAATGACGGGCTATGCAAATAAGATGTTTCCGAATTTAAAAACAATGCCTCTTATAGTGGTTTTCCTTGCCGTAATCGCAATCGGCGCGGTAGTCGGCGTTGTAAACGGTTTCTTTGTTGCTAAATTTAAGCTTCATCCGTTTATCGTAACTCTTTCCACTCAGCTTATCGTTTTCGGAACGGTTCTTATGTATCTTATGATCGGCGGCAATAACGGACAAACTCTTTCCGGCCTTGACGCTTCTTACACAAACTTTATCACAGGCACGCTGTTTACAATCGGCGGCGTTGCAATTCCTAAATATGTGCTTTATTCCGCTATTTTAACCGCAATTATGTGGGTTATTTGGAATAAAACAAAGTTCGGCAAAAATATGTTTGCAGTCGGCTCAAACGAAGAGGCTGCAAGAGTATCCGGCGTAAATGTGTTTATGACCATCCTTATGGTTTTCGTTCTTGCAGGCGTTATGTATGGCATCACGGGCTTTATTGAGGGCGCCCGCATTGCTTCTTGCTCTGCAAACACAGGCCTTAACTATGAATGCGATGCCATCGCAGCTTGCGTAATCGGCGGCGTTTCGTTTGTAGGCGGCACAGGTAAAATCAGCGGCATCGTAATCGGCGTTTTGCTTTTGCAAATCATTTTTGCAGGCCTTAACTTCCTTTCGGTTTCCGCAAATATGCTTTACATCATCAAGGGTGTTATCATTCTTGTTGCCTGCGCAATTGATATGCGTAAGTATCTTGCCCGCAGATAATAAATTAAACTTCAACAAAATATAAGAAAGGCAGTGAAAATATGAACGAAGGCGGCAGCATGGGCTCTCTTAACACAGAGCGTAAGCCGGGAGGGCTTTATCGAAATTTAAAAATGTCGGTAAAAACGGCAAATAAGCTCATATTGATTGGCATCATTGTTCTTATTGCCTGCTTGATATTTGCGGTAACTCATGCAGGCTTCACTGTAACTTTTAACACAAACGGCGGGTCTGAAATTGAAAATCAAAAGGTTATGTATGGCCAGCTTGTTGATGTTGAAGAAAATCCCGTGAAGGAGGGGTACACCTTCACGGGATGGTATCTGGATAAAGATTGCACAAGGCAGTTTGATGTTGAAAAAGACACGGTAAGCGACAGTGTAACTCTTTATTCCGGCTGGGAAAAGAAATAGCGGGGGCTCTTAATGTATATAGCAAGCGAAAAAAGATATGATAATATGGTTTATAACAGATGCGGCAACAGCGGCTTAAAGCTGCCTGCCGTGTCGCTGGGTTTTTGGCACAATTTCGGCGATAATTGCAATTTTGCAAATATGAAGCAGCTTTGCTTCACCGCTTTTGATAACGGCATCACTCATTTTGATCTTGCCAATAATTACGGTCCGTTGCCGGGAAGTGCAGAAAAAAACTTTGGCAAAATCCTTAATCAGGAAATGAAGCATTATCGTGATGAATTGATAATCAGCACCAAAGCCGGCTATGAAATGTGGCCCGGCCCTTACGGTTGCAGAAACGGCAGCAGAAAATATTTGCTTGCAAGCCTTGATCAAAGCCTGCAGCGAATGCAGCTTGATTATGTGGATATTTTTTATCATCATTGCCTTGATCCAGAAACTCCGCTTGAGGAAACAATGGGCGCTCTTGCCACGGCAGTTCAAAGCGGTAAGGCGCTTTATGCCGGAATTTCAAATTATGACGGCGAAACCCTCGAAAAAGCCTGCAAAATATTAACGGATTTGAAATGCCCGTTTATTATAAATCAAAACAGATATTCTGTTTTTGACAGAACTATTGAAAATAACGGCTTAAAGGAAACTGCCGCAAGGCTCAATAAGGGCATAATTGCTTTCAGTCCTCTTGCCCAAGGCTTGCTAACGAACAGATATTTAAACGGAATCCCGGCAGACAGCAGAATTGCCACAGACGGAAGATATTTAAAGGAATCTGCAATCACTCCCGAAAAGCTTGAAAAAATCAAAGCTCTTTCAAAAATTGCAGAGCGCAGAGGGCAAACCCTTGCAGAAATGGCCCTTGCGTGGGTGCTGAAGGACGGCGTTGTTACCTCTGTTTTGATAGGCGCTTCAAAGCCGTCTCAAATTCTTGATAACATAAAGGCAATTCAAAACACTTCGTTTTCTGCAGAAGAGCTTGAGGAGATAGATGAGCTGAGCATTTAATGATTTTTGCAAAGCTCAAAGTTTTAAAACGGCTTATACGGGCCGCCGCATAAGGCACAATCGGAAATTCCCCGTTTCGTGCTCTGTGCGGCGGCTTTCTTGCCTTTTGTGCGCCGCTGCCGCTTTGCTTTAAACAGAAGCCCCGTTTTGGCCGTATGATTTTCGGTTAAAAAAACAAAAGAAAAAAGGAAGCACATAAGTGCTTCCTTTTTTTTTGGAGCGGATTACGAGACTCGAACTCGCTACCT
>OHPL01001101.1_pt1 | contig 14694 bp, 15 predicted proteins | sample 1577711 | NCBI WGS metagenome assembly OHPL01 (sample SAMEA3879538, study PRJEB24766) | human gut metagenome | biome: human-associated habitat; feature: feces | place: USA | collected 1985/1987
CGGTGACGCGCATGGCCTGATAGACGTAGCTGCGGCCGGACAGCGGGTCGCGGATGGCACCGCCGATACAGGTGGCTGCGCCGCCGAACGGCTCGATCTCGGTGGGGTGGTTGTGGGTCTCGTTCTTGAAGAGGAACAGCCAGTCCTCATCCTTGCCGTTGACGTCGCACTTGATCTTGACGGTGCAGGCGTTGATCTCCTCGGACTCGTCGAGGTTCTTCAGGATGCCCTGCTTCTTCAGCTCCTTGGCACCGATGGTGGCCAGGTCCATCATGCAGCGGGGCTTCTTGGTGCGGCCCAGATCCTCGCGCATGGCCATGTAGCGGTCAAAGGCCTCCTGCACCACAGCGTCGTCGATCTGCACATCGTCCAGAATGGTGCCGAAGGTGGTGTGGCGGCAGTGGTCAGACCAGTAGGTGTCGATCATCCGGATCTCGGTGATGGTGGGGTCCCGGTGCTCACCGCGGAAATAGTCCTGGCAGAACCGGATATCGCCCAGGTCCATGGCCAGACCCTTTTCCTCGATGAACTTCTTCAGGCCCTCTTCGTCCAGCTCGTTGAAGCCGTCCAGCACCGCCACGGAGCTGGGGATGGGGTACTCCATCTTCAGGGTATCTTTCTTTTCCAGGCTTGCCTCGCGGGCCTCCACCGGGTTGATGACATACTTCTTGATCTCCTCCACCTGCGCCTCGGTCAGGCTGCCCTGCAGCAGATAGACGCGGGCCGAGCGGACGAGCGGGCGCTCACCCTGGCTGATGAGCTGGATGCACTCGGCAGCCGATTCGGCGCGCTGGTCGAACTGGCCGGGCAGATACTCCACGGCAAAGGATACGCCCTCAAACTGGGGCAGCGCGTCGTAGGTGTTATCCACCGGCGGCTCGCTGAACACGGTGGACGCACACTGCTGGAACAGCGCCTCGTCGATGCCCTCCACGTCGTAGCGGTTGAGCAGGCGCAGACCGGTCAGGCCGGACACGCCCAGCAGCGACACCAGTTCGTTCTTCAGCCCCTCGGCTTCCACGTCGAAGCCGGGTTTCTTTTCCACATAGATACGATATACCATAGGAATTTATCCTCTCTTTCAGTGACTCACCCTCTCCGTCAGCGCTGGCGCGCTGCCACCTCTCCCAAAGGGCGAGGCATTGGCAGGACGGTCTTGAAACTGCTGGATGAACCACGCTTTATTTAACCCAAACGTTCGGGCTCCGCGACAGAGGTCAGCAACTGTTGCCAATCGGGACAGGGCCCCACTGCATGAGAGCCACCGGCGACAACGCGCAGACCTGCCCGATATGCCAATGGCTCTCCCTCCGGGAGAGCTGGCGCGCAAGCGCCTGAGAGGGCTTACCCTTCTGCGATCGCCTTCAGTGCCCGCAGACCGATATCCGTCCGCTTGTGCAGCTTTTCGAAGGAGATCTTCTCGGCTGCCGCATAAGCCTGGGTGACGGCGGCGGTCAGCCGGGGTGCTGTAGCGGTGACGCCCAGCACACGGCCTCCGTTGGTGACGAGGGTGCCGTCCTCGGTGATGGCCGTGCCGGAGTGGTAGACGGTGATGTTCTCCTCCCCTGCCAGCTGGCCGTTGGTCAGGCCGGAGATGGGCTTGCCCTTTTCATACTGGACGGGATAGCCGCCGGAAGCCAGGATGACACAGGCGGCGGCACCGTCGGAGAACCGGACCTCGGTGTCGGCCAGCGTACCATTGGTGCAGGCCGTCATGATCTGCAGCAGGTCACTCTCCAGCAGCGGCAGCACGACCTGCGTTTCCGGGTCGCCGAAGCGGCAGTTGTACTCGATGACCTTCGGGCCGTCCGGGGTGAGCATCAGGCCGAAGTAGAGGCAGCCCTTGAAGGGGCAACCCTCAGCGTTCATGGCCTTGATGGTGGGCAGGAAAATTTTCTCCATGCACTCGGCAGCGATGGCCGGAGTGTAATAGGGGTTCGGCGCGACGGTACCCATGCCGCCGGTGTTCAGGCCGGTGTCGTGGTCGTTGGCACGCTTGTGGTCCATGCTGGACACCATGGGCTTGACCACCTTGCCGTCGGTGAAGCTCAGCACACTGACCTCCGGGCCGGTGAGGAACTCTTCGACCACGACATGGTTGCCGGAAGCGCCGAACTTCTTGTCCAGCATGATTTCCTTCACGCCGTCGGCGGCCTGCTGCTCGTTCTCACAGATGAGCACACCCTTGCCCAGAGCCAGACCGTCCGCCTTGATGACGACAGGGTACTTGCCCTCGGCTCGGATGTAGTCCATGACCTTGGCCGGGTCGTCAAACGTCTCATACCTGGCGGTGGGGATGCCGTATTTCTTCATCAGGTCTTTGGAGAAGACCTTGGAAGCCTCGATGCGGGCCGCTGCCTTATCCGGGCCAAAGGCCGGGATGCCGACCGCCGCCAGCGCATCGACCATGCCCAGAGCCAGCGGGTCGTCCTGCGCGACGACGACGTAATCGAACTGTTCCTCCGCCGCAAACGCGACCATGGTGTCCACATCGGTGGCCTTGATGTTCTTGCACTTGGCGTCATAGCTGATGCCGCCGTTGCCGGGTGCGCACCAGATCTCGCCGCAGTCCGGGCTCTTCTTCAATGCCTTGATGATGGCGTGCTCACGTCCGCCGCCGCCAACGACTAATATTTTTTTAGCCATATTCTATCTCCTAAACTCTCGTGTTCCATCCACATCCTCCCCTCTCCGTCATCGCTCACGCGATGCCACCTCCCCCAAAGTGGGAGGCACTGGCGAGTCGGTTCTGGCCCTGCTGACTGCCTGGGTTCGACCCGCCATAAAGATGTGGGCCTTGCCGCTCAGGCAAGCTGCTGCTTTTCGAAGCAGCGGAGCCCAATAGCTTCCGGAACATCGGGCCTTATCTGTCCAGCATTCTCTCTATCGTCCTGCCAAAGGCTCCCACTTTGGGGGAGCTGGCGCGAAGCGCCTGAGAGGGTCAGTGATGGAACAGCCGGATGCCGCAGAAGGCCATCGCGATGTCGTACTTGTTGCAGGTGTCGATGACCTGCTGGTCGCGGATGGAGCCGCCGGGCTGGACGATGGCGGTCACGCCGGAACGGCGGGCGCGCTCGATGTTGTCACCGAAGGGGAAGAACGCATCCGAACCCAGCGAAACACCGGTGACATGGCGCAGATACTCCTTCTTTTCCTCGGCGGTCAAAGGAGCGGGCTGCTCGGTAAAGGTCTCGGCCCAGACATCGTCGCCGATGACATCTTCGGGCGTATCGCCGATGTAGACATCAATGGCATTGTCGCGGTTGGGCTTGGAGACATCGTCACGGAAGGGCAGGTTCAGCACCTTGTCCATGTGGCGCAGCTGCCAGTTGTCGGCCTTCTGGCCCGCCAGACGGGTGCAGTGGATGCGGCTCTGCTGGCCGGCACCCACGCCGATGGTCTGGCCGTTGTAGGTGTAGCAGACGCTGTTGGACTGGGTGTATTTCAGGGTGATGAGGGCGATGACGAGGTCGCGCTTCTGCTCCTCCGAGACGGTCTTGTTCTCGGTGACCCAGTTGGTCAACATGGTGTCGGCGTTGATGACAAGCTCGTTGCGGCCCTGCTCGAAGGTGATGCCGTACACCTGCTTGTGCTCCACCGGGGCGGGCTTATACTCCGGGTCGATGGCGACCACGTTGTAGTTGCCCTTCTTCTTGCCGGACAGGATGGCCAGAGCCTCCGGCTCATAGCCCGGTGCGATGATGCCGTCGGACACTTCGTGCTGGATGAGCTTTGCGGTGGGCACATCGCAGACATCCGACAGGGCGATCCAGTCACCGAAGGAGGACATCCGGTCCGCACCGCGGGCGCGGGCATAGGCGCAGGCCAGCGGAGACAGCTCAAGATCCGGGGCGATGTGGTACATCTTCCGCTCCACCTCGGTCAGGGGCAGGCCCAGGGCCGCACCGGCCGGGGAAACATGCTTGAAGGATGCCGCTGCGGGCTGGCCGCAGGCCGCTTTCAGCTCCTGGACCAGCTGGATGGAATTGAGCGCATCCAGAAAATTGATGTAGCCGGGCTTGCCGTTCAGAACGGTCACGGGCAGGTCGGAGCCGTCTTCCATATAAATGCGGCTGGGCTTCTGGTTGGGGTTGCAGCCGTACTTCAGTGCCAGTTCGTTCATCCGTACTTCCTCCTTATTCTGCGCTTTCTGCGGCCAGAGCTTCCAGCTCTTCGGGCAGCAGGGCGGGTTCTTCGGGGTCTTCCTCGTCGTCGTACACGGCGTCGTATTTGTTGAAGATCATGTCGCCGGTCTCGCCGGTATCCAGGTCGATGACGCGGGCAAACAGGCTGACCTTATTGTCGGGGTTCAGGTTCTGCCACAGGCCGTGGGCAAAATCGCCGATGGTGCGGGGGCAGGCAAAGCGGAGCGGCTCGCCCTCAAAGCTGGGGATGGGGGCACCGTTGTGCTTGTAGGTGCTGATGAAGTGGCCCTCGCCTGCAACGGGCTGCGGATAATCGAAGAAATAGCGCTGGACACTCTCGCCATTGCCATCGGCAGACTTCAAAATGCTCATCTGATAGCTGCCGTCCTCATACACCACAGCGGAGATGCGGGGGGTGTAGTTGGGGCCGTCCGGCTCAAAGGTGCGGGTGCGCAGGGCATCCGCAAAGCTCTTTCCCCGGCTCATGAGGTCGTAGATGGTATCGGTCTGGTCGCCGTTGGTCACAATCTGGGTCTTGCCCAGGGTCAGCACGGGGTTGTAGATGATGAGGCTGGGGTCTTCCAGCTTATCGGGGTCTGCGGCCACGGTGCAGATGCCGCCCCGCTCCGGGATGGGGTCGAACACGCGGTTGCGGCTGTTCTCGCTACGGCCCATGATAAAATAGCCGATGAACATCTGGCGGCCGTCCGGAGCCATGGCCACTGCGATGCCGCGGCCGGGATACTCGTTGGAGGCCAGATATTCGTTCAGGTCGATCTTTTCCATAATGTTCTCCTATTATTGAGACCCTCTCTGTCTCGCTTTGCTCGCCAGCTCCCCCGATGGGGGAGCTTTTAGCAGTTCTTGCAAACTTCATCTTTCTGCCAAGACCTCGCCCTTCGGGAGAGGTGGCATTGCGCCAGCAAGGACGGAGAGGGTTCTTTTACTGAATCTCTCCGCTGCACACCATGGCCACAGCCCTAGGCAGCAGCTTCCACTCGGCCTGTTCCATCACCCGCTTCTGCAGCACTTCGGGGGTGTCGCCGGGCAAGATGTCCACGGCCTTCTGCAACAGGATGGGCCCGCCGTCGCACTCCTCATTGACGAAGTGGACGGTCGCACCGGTCACTTTGCAGCCGCGGGCCAGTGCCGCCTCGTGGGGGCGCAGGCCGTACATGCCGGGCCCGCAGAAGGACGGAATGAGGGCCGGGTGGACGTTCAGGATGCGGCGCGGGTAGGCCGCAATGACGCTGGGCCCCAGCACGGACAGGAATCCGGCCAGCACCACGAGGTCGATGTGGTGGCTTTTCAATGTATCCAGCAGAGCGGCGTCGAACTCTTCGCTGTTCGGGTAATCCTTGCGGCGGACGACGCAGCCCTCCACCCCGGCTTTCGCGGCCCGTTCCAGCGCATAGACACCGGGTTTGGAGGCCACGACGAGGGTGATTTTGCCGTTGGGGTTCTCCCCACGGGCTTCGCTGTCCAGCAGGGCCTGCAGATTGGTGCCGCCGCCGGACACTAACACGGCGATGTTCAGCACAGTTCGACCCCCTCGCCCTCTGCGATGACGCCCAGCCGATAGGCTTCCGGCTCACCGTTTGCGTGGAGGATGGCCAGCGCCTTGTCGGCCTGCTCTGCGGGGACGGTCAGCACCATGCCGACGCCCATGTTGAAGGTGTTGAACATATCGTGCTCAGAGATGCCGCCCACCTTCTCCATCAGGTGGAAGAGCGCCGGAGTGCGGACGTCCGCCTTGCGGATGCGGGCGCAGCAGCCCTTCTTCAGGCTGCGGGGGATATTCTCATAGAAGCCGCCGCCGGTGATGTGGGAGATGCCCTTGACATCCACCTCTTCCAGCACCTTGAGCACCGGCTTGACGTAGATCTTGGTGGGGGCCAGCAGGGCCTCGCCCAGCGTCTTGCCGCCCAGCTCAGCGGGAGCCGTCTTCAGGACATCGGGGTCGTTGTCGATATCAAAAATCTTGCGCACCAGCGAGAAACCGTTGGAGTGCACACCCGTGGAGGGCAGGGCCAGAATGACATCGCCGGGCTTCATGGTCTCGTTGCTCAGAATCTTCTCCTTGTCCACGACGCCCACGGTGAAACCGGCCAGGTCGTACTCGTCCTCCGGCATCATGCCCGGATGCTCGGCCGTCTCGCCGCCCACCAGAGAGCAGTCGGCCTGGACGCAGCCCTCGGCCACGCCCTTGACGATCTCTGCGATCTTCTCCGGGATGTTGCGGCCGCAGGCGATGTAGTCCAGGAAGACCAGCGGCTTGGCACCGGCGCAGATGACGTCGTTGACGCACATGGCCACGCAGTCGATGCCGATGGTGTCATGCTTGTTCAGGAGCATGGCCAGCTTCAGCTTGGTGCCGACGCCGTCGGTGCCGGAGATGAGGACCGGGTGCTTGTAACCGGTGCAGTCCAGCTCAAACAGGCCGCCGAATCCGCCCAGCCCGCCGATGCAGTGCTCGTTCATGGTGCGGGCGACATACTGCTTCATCAGTTCAACGGAACGATAACCGGCGGTGATATCCACACCGGCTGCTGCGTAGCTTTCCGAATAGCTCTTTTCCATGGTCTTACTCTCCTAACTTTTTTGCGTCCTTGGGACGGTCGTTCAGGTGGCGTTCATGAATATCGGTCGAAAGCACCTCGTCGGGCTTGACGGCATATTCGCCGGTGAAGCAGGCGGTGCAGAAGCCGCATGAAGCGTTCTTTGCCAGCCGGACCACATGGTCTGTGGACAGGTAGCCCAGCGTATCCGCGCCGATGACCTCATTGATCTGCTCCACAGTGCGGCCGGTGGCGACCAGCAGCTTCTGGTCCGGAATGTCGGTGCCGAAATAGCAGGGATATTTGAAGGGCGGGGCCGATACGCGGAAGTGGACCTCCGCTGCACCGGCGTCCCGCAGCAGCTTGATGATGCGGGCAGAGGTGGTGCCGCGCACGATGGAGTCATCCACCAGCACGACCCGCTTGCCCTTGACGGTGCTGGACACGACGTTCAGCTTGATGCGCACACTGTTCTCGCGCTGCTTCTGGCTGCCCTGGATGAAGGTGCGGCCAATGTATTTGTTCTTGATGAAGCCGATGCCATAGGGGATGCCGCTCTCCTCAGAGTAGCCGAGGGCGGCGTCGAGGCCGGAGTCCGGCACACCGATGACCACATCGGCCTCCACAGGGTGCTCCTGCGCCAGGAAGCGGCCTGCCTGCTTGCGGGCCTCGTGGACCGAGCTGCCCTCGATGATGCTGTCCGGGCGGGAGAAATAGATGTACTCGAAGACGCACATCTGGGTGTCCTTCCGGCCGCAGTGATCCTTGATGCTGCGCAGCTCGCCGGTGCGGGTGTCGGCCACGACGATCTCGCCGGGCTCCACATCCCGCAGAAGCGAAGCACCGGCCGCATCCAGCGCACAGCTCTCGCTGGCGAAGACGTAGCCGCCGCCGGGCAGCGTACCGATGCACAGAGGCCGGTAGCCGCGCGGGTCACGCACTGCGATGAGCTTGGTGGACGACATGATGACGAGGCTGTAGGCACCCTCCAGCACATCCATCGTCTTGCTGATGGCCGTCTCGATGCTGCCCATCCGCAGCCGGTTGCGGGTGACGAGGTAGCAGATGACTTCGGTATCGGAGGAGCCGTGGAAGATAGCACCCTCGTTTTCCAGCTGGCGGCGAAGCTCCAGCGCATTCGTCAGGTTGCCGTTGTGGCACAGGGCCATCGTGCCCCGGCCATGCCGGACGATCATGGGCTGGGCGTTGGCCCGCACCCGGCTCCCGGCGGTGGCATAGCGGACATGGCCGGTGGCCATGTGGGCCGTGGGGCTGGACACCGACGCCAGCACTGCCGGGGTGAACACCTCGTTCACCAGGCCGAGATCCCGGTGGCCGGTGATGACGCCATCGTCGTTGACGGCGATGCCGCAGCTCTCCTGGCCGCGATGCTGCAAAGCGTACAGGGCTGAGTAGGCTGCGGCTGCCACATCCTCGGTCCCGGCACGGTCATAGATGCCGAACACACCGCACTCTTCGTGCAGCGGATATGCAAAATCAGACATTAGAGTTCCTCAATTTCTTTCTGAAGTTTCTGTTCCTTGGCCGCGATCTGCTGCGCCATGGCAGCGCGCTCAGCGTCCAGCTTCCCGGCCAGCGCATCGTCGCTGAGGGCCAGGATCTCTGCCGCCAGCCAGGCGGCATTCTTGGCGCCGTTCAGAGCCACGGTGGCCACCGGGATGCCGCTGGGCATCTGCACCGTGGCCAGCAGTGCGTCCAGACCGTCCATCGCGCCGCCCTTCATCGGGATGCCGATGACCGGCAGCGTGGTGTTGGCCGCAAAGGCACCGGCCAGATGGGCCGCCATGCCGGCGGCGCACAGGATGACGCCGAAGCCGTTGGCCTTCGCGTTCCGGGCAAACTCTGCCGCCTCCGCCGGGGTGCGGTGCGCCGACAGGATATGCGCCTCGAACGGGATGTCCAGCGCCTTGAGCTGGGCGCAGGCCCCCTTCACCACCGGCCAATCGCTGTCCGAACCCATGATCACAGCAACTTTACGAATCATATTTCCGAGCCTCTCTTTCTCTCTTTCCAGACTCCGTGCAAACAAAAAAGGCTGTGATGCAGCTACACCACGGCCTTTTGATCCTACGGTCTGTGCAGAACACGCCCGCATGAGGTTACACGGATGCCCTGGTATCCAGTCGCACACAGACGGCGAATGGTTCCAAGCAGCAGTTCCAGCATTCCGTATTCCTCCAAATTCTCTGCGGGGATTCCCTGTTCCATCCTCTGGAACGGTGCGCTCTGCGCCGCACCGTCCTTCTGATACATACAGTTTACGGCAAAAGATCCGCTTTGCAAAGGGTGTTTGGGCAAATTCTCCCTTGTGTTCTCTTGCTCCAAAAAACTTTCAAAAGTTTTGTGCAGTTTCGACACTCATTTTCTTTTTAAGTATGACTTATTTGTGGAATATATTTTAGGGGATTTGTTCTTCCTACAACCTCTCAAAAAATAATCCGCGCCGTCGTGGCCCGTGCCGCCTTGATGAGGTCGGCCGGTGCGCAGCAGACCTGCGTACCGATGCGGCCGCCGGAGACATAGACCTTCTCCTGCGCGAGGACGCTCTCGTCGAACACGGTGGTGTACTGCTTTTTCATGCCCACCGGGCTGCAGCCGCCGCGCACATAGCCGGTGACTTTGTTGATGTCGGCCACATGGATCATGGCGACGCTCTTTTCGCCCACGCTGCGGGCCGCCGCCTTCAGGTCCAGCTCCGCCGCCACCGGGATGACAAAGACGAAATAATTCCGGCTGGCCCCCTGCGTCACCAGTGTCTTGTACACGCAGGCCGGGTCCTCGCCCAGGCTCTGGGCCACATGGATGCCGTCCACGGCCACGCCCTCCTCGTGGGGGTACTCATGCGCCGTATAGGCCACCTTGGCCCGCTCCAGGATCCGCATCGCGTTGGTTTTTGCTTCTTTTCCCATAATCATGTTCTCCCTATAACATCCTTACCCTCTCAGTCGCCTACGGCGACAGCTCCCCCCCGACAGGGGAGCTTTTCAACATATCAGGCAAGAATCTTCTTATCGCCTATCGCCTTTGGCTCCCATGCAGTCGGGCCTTGTCCAAATCGGCAGCAGCAGCTTGCCTCTGTCGCGAAGCCCGGCACGTTCTGAGATCCAAAGCTTTATTCGCCCCGCTCAAGCCTGCCCGACCTGCCAAGGGCTCCCCCTTTGGGGGAGCTGGCGCGCAGCGCCTGAGAGGGTTTTGTTCTATTCTACCACTTTTCCCAAAAAATATCAAAAAGCCTCTTGACTTCAGGAAACTGAAGTGATATGATAAGCTCACGCTTCAGGAAACTGAAGTTTAATGAAACAAGCCGCGGCAACGGAGCCGGTCTCCTGTGCCGTTCCCAAAACCGTGTGAGAAGGTAAAGGAGACACCACCATGATCATCGTACTGAAACAGAACGCCCCCGACGCACAGGTCCACGAATTCTGCCGCGAGCTGGAGGGCATGGGCCTGCAGATCAACGACTCCAAGGGCAGCGACACTCATATCCTCGGCCTCATCGGCGATACCAAGGCCATTGCCGAGAGCTGGGTGCTGGCCAACCCCGTCGTTGAGACCTGCCGCCGCGTATCCGAGCCTTACAAGAAGGCCAACCGCAAGTTCCACCCGGACGACAGCATCATCGACGTGAACGGCGTGAAGATCGGCGGCGGCAACTTTGCGGTCATCGCAGGCCCGTGCAGCATCGAGAGCGAAGAGCAGATCACCTACTGCGCCCAGCGCGTGAAGGACGCCGGTGCTTCCCTGCTGCGCGGCGGCGCGTTCAAGCCCCGCACCTCTCCGTACTCCTTCCAGGGGATGCGGAGCGAAGGTCTGGACCTGCTCAAGCTGGCCCGCCGCGCCACCGGTGCCCCCATCGTCACCGAGATCATGAACACTGAGCATCTGCCCCTGTTCGAGAACGTGGACCTCATTCAGGTCGGTGCCCGCAACATGCAGAACTTTGAACTGCTCAAGGCCGTGGGCCGCCAGAAAAAGCCCGTCCTGCTCAAGCGCGGCCTTGCCAACACGCTGGAAGAGTTCGTGATGAGCGCCGAGTACATCATGGCCGAGGGCAACGAGAACGTCATCCTCTGCGAGCGCGGCATTCGCACCTTCGAGACCAGCATGCGCAACACGCTGGACCTGGCCGGTGTGGTCATGCTCCACAAGATGACCCACCTGCCTGTCGTCGTAGACCCCAGCCATGCCTGCGGCCACGCCTGGATGGTGCCGGAGCTGGCCAAGGCTGCCGTAGCCGCCGGGGCCGACGGCCTGATGATCGAGGTCCACAACAACCCCGCCAAGGCCAAGTGCGACGGTGCCCAGAGCCTGACCCCCGACCAGTTCGATGAGCTGATGCAGTTCATCCGCAAAGAGGTCGAGTTCTTCGGCAAAAAGATGAACTGAACGGTTTGAAAAAGCGCTCTTTTCGCAAGAGCGCTTTTTCTTTGCCCGGAATTGTGGTATACTAAAGTATCTTTTTGAAAGAGGTTTCTATATGAAAGCACATATCGCACGCAACCAGAACGCTGGCATCCCGCTGGCACTGGGCTGGAATCTGTCCGCCGCCGACCGCGGCATCCTGGAGGGCATGGCACCTGCCTTTGGCATGAAGCTCCTCCTCGTCTCCCCCGCCGATGCAGGCAAGACCGTCGCCCAGCTGCTGGGTGAGGTGGAGACCAAGGCGCCCCGCACTCTGGTGCTGGACCCGAACGCCTATCCGTCGGCCCTTGTCCTCGCCAACTTCAAGGACAAAGACGTGGACACCCTGCTCGACCTGATGAAGCAGGCTCAGGTGAATATCCCGCTCAAAGCCCTCGTGACCCCCTCCAACAAGAACTGGGTCTTCGGCGACCTGCTGGCCCATCTGCAGGAGGAGCACACCGCCTTCACCGCTGCAAAGGAGACCGCCCACGCATGAAACGCATCCTGTCTGTTTTCCTGTCTGCCGCGCTCTGCCTGAGCCTGCTGGTCGGCTGCGGCCGTGCCGCTTCGTCCGGCGCTTCCAGCACCGCCGACGGCCCGCAGCGCTACTCCACCGTGTTCTATGACGCCTTTGACACCGTGACCCAGGTCATCGCCTACTGCGACAGCGAGGAGGAGTTCGCCGCCCAGATGGACGCCCTCCACGCCGACCTGCTGGAATACCACAAGCTCTACGACATTTATAACGACTACGACGGCGTCACCAACGTCAAGACCATCAACGACAACGCCGGCCTTGCCCCCGTGACTGTGGACGACAAGATCCTGGGGATGCTGGAGCTGGCCCAGACCATGTACGACACCACCGACGGCAAGCTGAACATCGCCATGGGCAGTGTGCTCAACATCTGGCACAATTACCGCGAAGCTGCCCTCGCCGACACCGACGACAGCAACAACCAGCTGCCCACGCAGGACGAGCTGGATGCTGCCGCCCGGCACTGCGACATCCACGACCTCGTCATCGACGATGCCGCCCGGACGGTCTTCTTGACCGACCCGGAGATGTCGCTGGATGTGGGCAGCGTGGGCAAAGGCTACGCCGTGGAGATGGTCGCTCAGGCCGCCGAGGCCCGCGGCCTGACCAGTGCTCTCATCAGCGTGGGCGGCAACCTGCGGGCCATCGGCACCAAGCCCGATGGCTCCCAGTGGGTCGGCGGTGTGGAGGACCCGTGGAACGCCTCGGACGTCTACACCGGCAGCTCCTCCTCGGTGGCCGCTGTCAAAATGAGTGACCTCTCCCTCGTCACCAGCGGTGACTATCAGCGCTACTACCTTGTCGATGGTGTGCGCTACCACCACCTCATCGACCCCGCCACCCTCTGGCCTGCCGCCTACTTTGACGGCGTGAGCGTGCTGGCCCCCGATTCCGGCGTCGCCGACTGCCTGACCACCGGCCTGTTCTGCATGTCGCTGGAAGAAGGCCAGACCATTGTCGAGAACCTCGATGGCGTCGAGGCTCTCTGGTGCACCACCGATGGGCAGATCGTCAAGTCCAGCGGATGGGATGAAAAGGCCAATGGATGAGGCTTTGGTCTGCTGAGATCCCCAGAAAATGAACAACACCCCCGATGCTCGTTCCTGTTCCAACGAGTACTGGGGGTATTTTGTATCTGTCCAGAATGCGGCCGCAGCCTGATGGCAGATGCCGCCGCAGGCATCTGATTGCAACGTTTCCCTTCTCTTACCTTCTACCGTTTCAACGCTAATCCTGCTCCTGTTTTATGCCATGTTTCTCATGCTGGCGGTCAGCCTGAACAGAAATGCCAGACTTCAGCAGGAGAACCATCTTCTTTCCCTTCAGCAGGAAAGGTACAAGAATCTCTGCATGGCCATTGAAGAAGCAAGACAGGCCCGTCACGATATCCGCCATCATTTTGTCCAGCTGTCCGCTCTGGCCGAACAGGGTGACATGGAAAAGATCAAAAAATATCTCTTGGCTGCAACCGGCAAAATCTCTGACTACAACCTGCATTTCTGTGAAAATCAGGCTGCTGACAGTGTTTTCGGATATTATTCTGCCCTTGCCAAAAGAGAAAACATCCCTTTTCATGCACTGGTTTCCCTGCCTGCTGATCTTTCCATAGACGAGATTGATCTGTGTCTTGTGTTTTCCAACCTGCTGGAAAATTCCATCCAGGCAAGTGTAAAAACAGAACCCGCCCGCAGAAAGATCAATGTGGAGGTTTATCCCCACCATAATCATCTGCTTCTGATTCACGTGGAGAATACCTTCAATGGCAAAATACAGCAAAAAACAATATTTTCCAATCCTCCAAACACTCCGGAAATGGCATAGGGATCGAATCTGTCCGCCACATTACCGACAAAAACGGCGGTGCCTGTGACTTTACTTATGAAGACGGTATTTTCTCTGCCAAAATAATGCTCCGGATATGATCAGTTATCCGGGCAGCACCTGCAGGCGGGTGTAAATTCAATCAGACTGGCTCACACATCCTGCGGTGAGTCAAGCGGTTACAGGGAGCAGTCACATCTTAAGCTGTTCCTTTTTATCTTCAAAGGTCATGTATGGACCAGAATAACATTGCTCATTAAAATCATCCAAGTACTCATACCCCTGCAATTGCCCGTTCTTCACATAGGCAACAGCCTTGCGGCCATTTACAACTGCACGGGTTGCAAGGAGCACCCGCTTTCCTTGCGACGTATATCTTCCCAAATTTTATGCAACAGACCTTCTTCACGGGCAAGCTGTACCAATATGATTTTCACAAACTCTTTTTCTTCATCTGGAAAAGAAATTTGTCCTTTTCCTCCATACAGTGTTTCCATGTCTCCGCCACACTGCTGGATCAACTTCTTGAATTTTCTTCTCAGTCGTTTTTCGGCAGAATCCATATTCTCAAGTGGAAGTTCCTCCTTTACGACTTCTTTCATGATGTGTCTTAATGTAACCATAGCCGGAATACTGGATGCTGTGGATGCGATAAATAAAAAGCTGCGAATTTACACAGGATTTATAAACGATACCGGCAAAGAGCTGCCGACCATTATTGCATTTGAAGATATATTAGAGATTGGGGTGAATATGACTTGAATTCCTACTTTTGCGATGCCTGCCGCTACTGCTTCTCTGCTGAGAAGCTACCTGACCGTTTCCTGACTGTGGAGTGGTAGCACACGATAATAAAAAGGCAGTACGGCCGGCGAGTAAAACGGAAATCGAGGAATTGCTCAAAATACAGAAAGGAGATAAGGAGGACACACAAAATGAAAGCACATAAATATTGGTCACTCGGCGCACTTGCCTGCATGGCAGGATGCTTCTATACGGAAGAACAGCTTTACATGGGCGTCCAGCTTTTCAAAGCTTTCGGCTTCTCGTTCCGGCTGACGGTCGCAGACGCTAAGCAGGGTGATGACCGGAGAAACGTACATCCATGTAGACCCGATGGGAAAGCGGATTCGGCCCGACTTTCTGAATCAGCATTTCCCGGATTTTCTGGTCGCACACCAGATGAAGCGTATCCGCTTTCACGATC
>OHPL01001108.1_pt1 | contig 14650 bp, 15 predicted proteins | sample 1577711 | NCBI WGS metagenome assembly OHPL01 (sample SAMEA3879538, study PRJEB24766) | human gut metagenome | biome: human-associated habitat; feature: feces | place: USA | collected 1985/1987
TCAGGCGATGCCTTCCTGATTAAAATTAAGATTTTAATCAGGAAATAGTATCAAAGGAGGAAACCACATGGAAGCGTATCAGACTGTTTTTCAACGAAAAGAAGTGAAATACCTGCTGAGTACCCAGCAGCTTCAGGCATTGATGCCCCTTATCCGGCAGCACATGGAGCCGGACCTGTTTTCCCACAGCTCCATCGGAAGTCTTTACTATGATACCCCGGACTACCGGCTGATCCGCCGCTCCCTGGAAAAGCCGGAATATAAGGAAAAGCTTCGGCTTCGCAGCTACGGCGTTCCCGGAAGCGACAGTCCGGTGTTCCCGGAAATCAAGAAGAAGGCCGGGGGCATCGTCTACAAGCGTCGGGAGAGCATGGGCTGCGAGGATGCCATGGACTATCTCGGCGGCAGAAGCCCGGGGCCGGAGGGGCAGATTTTTCGGGAGCTGGACTGGATGCTCTCTGCCTATCCGGGTCTTGCCCCCAGGGTGTTCCTGGGCTATGAGCGGGACTCCTGGAAGGGGCGGGAAGGGTCTGACCTGCGGCTGACCCTGGATCGGGATATCCGCTACCGATCCTACGACCTGGATCTGCGCTGGGGCTTCCGGGGCACCACCATTCTGCCTCCGGGGAGTACCCTGATGGAAATCAAAATTCCCGGGGCCGCGCCAATGTGGCTGTCCCACGCTCTGTCGGAAATCGGGATTTTTCCTACGTCCTTCTCCAAATACGGCGAAAGCTATAAACAAATCCGCAACGAAAGGAATCTGCGAAAATATGCTTGACGGAATCTTCGCTTCCCTTTATTCTGTATCGGTAACCCTGCCCGGCTTCCTGGCGGCAAGTTTCTTATCCCTGGTGCTGGGCTACGGCGTTTCCCGGGCATACCGTGCCTGCGGGGAGAGTTCAGGCACCATGCCTCAGGCACTGACGGTGCTGCCCTTTCTGGTGCAGCTGGTAATCCTGCTGGTCAACGGCAATCTGGGGGCAGGCGTAGCCGTGGCAGGAGCCTTCGGCCTGGTGCGCTTCCGCTCCGCCCCCGGCTCTGCCCGGGATATTATGGCTATTTTTCTGGCCATGACCGTGGGCCTGGCCTGCGGCATGGGCTACTGCGTGCTGGCTGTGTTTGCGGCGGTGGTCACCGGCCTGGTTTTTCTGGCGCAGCGAACTCCGGCACCGGAGGTCTCCGACCGGGACATCCGGGTGACGGTTCCGGAAAATCTGGACTATGCAGGGCTCTTTGCTGATCTGTTTGAGAAATACACCGTCTCCTGTCGGCTGCTGGAGGTGAAAACCGTCAACATGGGCTCCCTGTTCCGGCTTCACTATCAGCTGCGGCTGAAAAACCCGGAGGAAGAAAAACAATTACTGGACGCCATGCGCTGCCGCAACGGAAATCTGGAGATTTCCTGCGGATTGAGCGCCTGGGAGAAACAGAGGGATATATTATGAAAACGCAAAAAATGGCAATTGCTTTCCTTTTGACGGCGGGCTTGCTGTCCGGCTGTGCGGTTCCGGCGGCGGGCCAGGTGGCTTCGGCGGTTAAGACCGTGAGCACAACTGCGGCTTCTGCCGTCAGCTATGAAGGAGCCAAAATTACATTTACCAATTCTGCCATTACCGCCGATTCCGACGACGGCCTGGAGATTGACGGAACCAATCTGACCGTCACGAAGTCCGGTACCTACCTGCTTTCCGGCAAATGCGCCAACGGCAGCGTGAAGGTGAAAAAGGGCACCACGGGAGTCATCCTGGTGCTTCAGGGCCTGAGCCTGACATGTGAGGACACTGCCCCTATGGCCTGCGGCAAGAGTACGGAGGTGACTATCGTGGCCGGGGCAAACACCGAAAACACCCTGGCAGACACGGAAAATAACAATGAAGAAACCGGCAATACCGATGCGGAAAACGCCGTTATCAAGTGCAAGGACGGCTCTCAGGTAATCCTGTGCGGCACCGGAAGCCTGACCATCCAGGCAAATGCCAAAAATGGCATCCACTCCGGCGCCACCACCCAGGAGGAGGGGAAGGCCAGCCTGACCATTCGGGAGCTGACCCTGAACATCGGCGCGGCCAATGACGCGGTGAACGCCGAGGCGGCGCTGAACGTAGAAAGCGGAAATCTGTCCATTTCCGCCGGGGACGATGCTCTGCACTGCGACAACACGCTGAGCATCGGCGCGGACAATACCCAGGGACCCACTATTACCATTTCCGACTGCAGCGAGGGCCTGGAGGGCGCCGCCGTCAATGTCTTCTCCGGCAAGGTGAATATCGTCTCAACCGACGATTGCATCAACGCCGCCAACCCGGATCTCAGCGGCTTTGATTATCAGCTGAACATTTCCGGCGGCAGCGTCACCGCCTACACCCGCACCGGCGACGGCTTCGATTCCAATGGCGACATCACCATTTCCGGCGGCACCGTGGCGGTCTGGTCTGCCAATACCGCGGACAATTCGCCTCTGGACGCCGACGGCACCGTCACCATTTCCGGCGGCACGGTTCTGGCCGCCGGGGGCGGCAGCGGTATGAGCATGAACCTGAACGCCCAGCAGTTCTGCGTCGTTTTCGGCGGCGAATCCCGGGCGGGCGGGGGAGCCAGTTTGGTGACGAATGGCAGCGGCTTTACCATTTCCAATTCTGACACGCTATATTCCGGAAGTGCCTTGTGCGGCGCGTCTTTCCTGTTGTTCTCCTCGCCGGAACTGGCGGACGGTGACAGCTGCACCCTGACCTGCGGCAGCAGTGAGACCACCGGGCAGGTTCAGTCCGGCACTGTCTCCACCGGCAGAGGAGGCATGGGCGGCGGAAAGTTCGGCGGCAATCCTCCGGAAGGCGGTCAGCCTGACAGGGAAGGGGAGGGCACGCAGAAGGGTCGACCCAATGGCGGCATGGGCGGAAAGCAGCGACCGGAAGAAGAGAATTTCCCCGGCCGTTCCGATGATCAGCCCCAGGCGGACAGCGGAACCAGCCTATGAAACACCTGAAATCCATTCTGGCAGCAGTCCTTCTCACAGGGCTGCTGCTGGGCTGCGCATCGGCAGCGGACAGCCTGACCGTCACCATTCCCAGCATCGGCAAAGCGGATTGCAGCATCCTGATTCAGGGCGATCTGGTTATGGTTATTGACTGCGGCGAGGCGGAAAACAGCGGAGAAATCCTGCAAACCCTGAAGGGGCTGGGCGTTACCAGAATCGACTGCCTGGTCATCACCCATTTTGACAAGGATCATGTAGGCGGCGCGGCGGATATTCTGAAGGCTCTGGCCGTTTCTCAGGTGTTGGAGCCGGATTACACCCCGGAAAATCCCCAGTCGGAAAGCTATCTCGCTTACCGGCAGGCTTTGACGGATACGAAGGTTCCCTGTTTGCAGGTGACGGATTCGAAGACCTTTTCCCTGGGCACCGCCAGCGCGTCACCGTTACCGGCACCGGTGGGAAAACCTATGACAAAAACGTGGACAATAACAATTCCCTTCTGGTGTCCGTGACCCACGGGGGCAACCGGCTGTTATTCGCGGGAGACATGGAAAAGCAGCGAATCCGGGATTTGCTGGACACAGGCATAGCGCAATATGACTTCCTAAAAGTGCCCCACCACGGTGTTTATAACAATGCCCTTCCGGACTTCTTCCAGGCAGTCGGGATGCAGTACGCGGTCATCACCTGTTCGGAGAAGAACCCGGCGGATCCGGAAACCCTGTCCGCCCTTGCCGAGTGGAATGGGAAGACCTATTTGACTTCCGACGGCCAGGTCACCGTCGCCAGCACAGTCTCGGGGCTTCATATCCGCCAGGGGATTCGCAAATAGAACAGCAAACCGGAGGCGCTTTTCGGAAGCACCTCCGGTTTGCTCAAGAAAAAACTCCACTCGATTTGCATCGAGTGGAGTTGGTGGAGATAAGCGGGATCGAACCGCTGACCTCTTGAATGCCATCCAGTCTCTTCGGGACTGAGGGGAACTCAAAAGTGCGTGACCCCCCAAAGTCGTTGCTACTCTAAGCATTTTCACATTCAAGCCGCTCAGAACGCTTGTATTCTTCACGAACCTGACTTCTTGTATTACCTATAAAAGCAGTATAACATACCACTGCGAAAAAATCAACTTTTCAGCTTCTTTTACTCCAAAAGAAAACAACTCCTTTTTGCCATTTTTACTCCTTTCTAACATCTTATATACAAGTGCGGAAGCCTCGCTTTGAGGCGATTTGAAGTCCGCCACTCGATCGGAAAAACGAGCCAGTTTTGGCTCGTTTTTTCTTTGCCATTCAAAGATAACTGGTTCCAATAATACGACCGGCCTGCGAAAAAGTATTATATAATAAAGGCACAAAGAGAGAGGAAGACAAAAGGCTGGAAATTGGCACTCATGGGATGTAAACTCCATAGGAGCCAGAGAAGTGCTGAAGAGGCTTTTGGATGGAGAGAAGCAAAAAGATGTATCAAAGGAGTAAAGAAGATGTCTTATTTTGTGAAAGAAGTAGATGGAAACTTCCATTACAGTTATTATGGAGTTGTTGATCGGGTGATGGCAGAGTATGTGAATCCCCAGGGCATTGAGGCGTACATCCAAAACGAGCAGTTTTCCAATGCGGTGAAGGGCAGTTATAAGAACATCGATTTGACTAGAAAACGCAAGCGTGATTTAGAACGCTTTGAAAAAAAAAGAAACGCACCGCCCAATGGCTGCGGGAAAAAGCCGATGGGCGTTACTTCTGAATTGTCCTGTTTCTCCTGCCGATCACAGTCACAAGCCCCGTTACCCAAAATGAAATCCGCTTTTCGTGGGAGAACTGCCCACGCCTTTTGAAAACGCACATTCAATTTTGGATTTTCCCATAATACAGCCCCCCATTACGGAAACGCAGAGATCAGATAGTCCAGTATTGCGGAAGTCCACAGAGGCAAAGAAGAATCAGGAGGGACAGCCAAGAAAGGTTATCCCTCCATTTTTTCATTCTTCCTTTTGGTATTCAAGCAAGTCTGCGGGTTGGCAGTCCAAAAGTTCACAGATTTTAGAGATGTTCTGTAATGCGATGTACTTGTTCTCACGAAGGGACTGAATGACACCTTCAGAGAGCAGTTTTTCTTTTCTCAGGCGGTTGGTGTTGTAGCCCTTTTCCTTCAAGGCTGCGAGAATGTCGATCTTGTAAACAATGGGCATGGTATGATTGCTCCTTCCTCTTGGGGGGCGTACAAAAAAGTAGCCCTTCTCCATTGTCCGTATTATAGCATAGAATTACACAGAAATCAATGTAAAAGTTTCACAGAATTATACACAGTTATTTGTGTAATTTACCATCTTGCAATTACACAGAAAATAGTGTAATATATAGACATGAAGAACAGGACAGCCCAATTTCAACACCACCTGTTGTAAGTCCTATAACAAACACAAAGGCGTGGTGACAGCACGGAAAGACGGCAACAAATTCAAATCACAAAGGAGAACAACACAATGTCTACTATCGAAATCACCTCTAAGATTGAAGCCCTGAAGGAACTGGAAGCCCTGATTGAGGAAGCCAAGGCAGAAGCCGAAGCCCTTCGGGATGAAATCAAAACCGAGATGCTGAACCGCAACACCGAAGAGATGGAGGCTGGACAGTACATCGTTCGCTGGACACCTGTTCTGAGCCAGAGATTCGACAGCACCGCATTCAAAAAGGTGATGCCTGAGGTCTACAAGGACTTCATCAAGCAGACCGCCAGCCGCCGCTTCTCCATCGCATAAGAAAAAGCCCTTGTCAGAGCGGCAACTCTGACAGGGGCAACCCAAGAAAAACTCACGACAGTCAATCAAGGGGTACGCTTATTATAAGCCTCTGCCCCTCCAAAATCAAGGAGGGAAACACCATGAAGCAGCTCACCAGTTACAATCGTGTCGCCGGGTATCTCAACAAGGTTTTCGACCTTCTGAACGCAGAGTTCTTTGAAAGTGAACTTTCAAGACCCACCATCACCATCCAGTCCACGCCAAAAGCCTATGGTTATTTCTCTCTGCGGGAGGACACCTGGGTTTCCACGCTGGGTGGCACCCATGAAATCAACATCGGAGCGGGAACGCTGTCCAGACCCATTGAAGAGGTTGCCGCCACCCTTCTGCATGAGATGGTTCACTACTGGAACTACATTCACGGCATTCAGGATTGCAGCCGAGGCAACACCTACCACAACCGCAAGTTCAAGGCGGCAGCCGAAGCCCACGGCCTGATTGTCGATCACCATGACAAGTACGGCTGGACAATCACCAAACCCAGCGACCAACTTCTGGAAGTGATTCTGAAATACGACTTGACCGACATTCTTCTGAATCGGAACGAGTTCAGCGGTTTTCAGATCACGGGAACTGGCACTCACAGCGGAACGGATTTTGGCACAATGGCTCCCCGCAAGTTCAGCACACGCAAGTATGTTTGCCCTTGCTGCGGTATGATCGTCAGAGCCACCCGCAATGTCAATGTGGCTTGCTTGGACTGCGATGAACAGTTGCTCCTGGTTGGATAGACCCAAAACTTTTAAGTTCTGACACCGATTGCCGATGGTGCCAAAAGACAGAACCAAAAGCCGAAAATCGGTGTCAGAACTTAGCGTCATAAAAACGGAGGAAAAAGCCATGATTTACGGCTACGCAAGAGTATCAACCGCCACACAGGGCAGAGATGGGAACAGTTTGGAAGATCAGGTTGCCGCCTTGGAGAAATACGGCTGTCAGGAAATCGTGAAAGAGGCATTCACAGGAAAGACAATGGAACGCCCCAAATTCCAGCGGCTTCTGGAAGTCCTTCAGGAAGGGGACACGCTGGTGGTATGTAAACTTGACCGCTTTGCCAGAACCGCCATTGAGGGCGTTCAGGTTGTTCGGGAGTTGTTTGAAAGAGGTATCAGAGTTCATATTTTGAACATGGGACTTGTTGAAAACACGCTTACAGGTAATTTAATTCTGACCGTCATGCTTGCGTTTGCCGAGTACGAAAGGGGCATGATTGTTGAGAGAACGCAGACAGGAAAGGCGGTTGCCAGACAAAATCCTAATTTCAAAGACGGCAGACCGAAGAAGTTCACGCCTGAGCAGATTAGACTGGCTTTGTCGCTTTTGGAACAGGGGAAGACCTATCGGCAGATTACAGCAATGACGGGGATTAGCAAGAGTACACTGATAAGAGCGAAAAACCGGGGAGCGTGATGCTCCCTGGTTTTTACTCAAGAGGTTCAACACCAGGAGCCATAAAGCCCAAATCTGAGAGTTGAGAATTGATTTTGGCAGCAAGTATCTTTTGACGTTTACTTAGGGTTTCGAGATGGAGTTGTGCTGCGTCTATTTTTTTGGCTGCTTCCTTAACTTGCCACCAACCAATATCCCACCTCTGAATCCTGTAGTCTAACCACCGAACGGTATTAAGTTTCTCAAACACTCATTTGTACAAGGTTCGTGCTGCATTCAAGACATCCAACGCTTCCTGAGATAACGAAGCATTTTCGAGCCATTTAGCGAGGAAACGATCTTCGTTTGCAGAGAACAACTGAGAACGAAGATCAGATAACGGGCAACTCCATGTTGTAACTTCCGAAAGCAAAAACGGGAACATCTGATTTTCAATCTGATAGACCGTACCTTTGTATTCAATATCCTTTAACGCAACTGTGTTATTAGATGGGGCAAAAGCACTCCACACTACGCAATCAGAAATAAAGTCATTGGGCAGAGGCTCAGAAAAAGGCTGATAAAATTGATCTCTATCATTTGTCCATGATGCCTTTGGTATGCGACGAACAGCATGTACGACCATGGACTGCTCAAAATTCCCGGGAACAACAGAATAACCGCCAGCACTTGCATAAGGGCCTGAGAAAATAGCAACATAGTTTTGATTTTGCATGTCATTGCCTTTGCTCATTAAGGAACAAATAAAATTGTCAGCAATTCGATCCCGAACATCCGTGCTTCTTTGACCAATATTTAACGCACTGCTAAATGGGGGGAAGGTTTGCGTATTCCTGTATCTGACCGCCCATTTGCTTAAAAAAGAATCTCTTTCACTTGTCAGAACTTGCTTTGTTCCCACTTTTTCACAATCTTCATTGTAGACATCTAAAATGATTTTTTGAGAATCCAATGTGATTTGCTTCCTGAGATTCCATACCAAAAAACCAACAGGGAACTTACCTTTACTACCAGGAAAATGCTCTGAAGAGAAAATGAAACCTCTTTCAAATTTGTATCTAAAAACTTGATCTCTTAAACGCTGATCGTTGTTGGAATTTAGATATTTAATCTTTGAGAACAGCCCCAGGAATGCATGTTTTCCATTGAACTCAATGGAGATTCGGTAAAGGAACTGTGAGAATAGCTCTCTGCTTGTCTCACCCAATCCAGTTTTTTCCATTAGCTTCTGGATGTTGGTCAATGAAATGTCATCTTTTGATTTTTTACCAATCTCATTGCCCGTCTTATTACTTGTGGCAAAAGGCGGATTGATAAAAATAATCCATGAAATTTCAGGATTTGCTAAATCAGCAACAAGATTTGGAGGCATTTTGGGCGTTACTCCAAAAGGTGTTGAGCCGGGGGTCGCAATACGAAAAGCATCATCATTCAGATAATCATATTGAAACACTGTTGCGGATGGATATATTTTCTTGCAGTATGCAGCGTCATCGTCCAGAAGGGTGGAGATGTAGCAGTATTTCAGTGCAGAACTTGGTAGCATAAACTCTAAGTTACCCGTTCCTGCCGCCATGTCCCAAATTCTCCAATTACCAGATAGGTACTTTTTGGGGCCTACTGTTCTTTCAATGTATTCAAATGCTTTGGACGCAAAGGAGATTGGGGTGTAAAATTCGCCAGTAAAACGTCGCATGAAGTCTTCAGATAGTCTGTCAATTTTCTGGCGAATTGCTTTGATTTCACTGGGATTATCAATCTTTTCGTAAATACTCCAAAAATATTGGTATTCCTTCATAGGAATGCTTTTGGAAGCAGAACCATCGCTCAGACGGAACAAAACTTCGCTGTCACCAATTATTTGGGATCGCCCTGATTCAATATCCGATACAAAGTATTCAGACGGCTTATGCCCATTTTGTACATAGCGACCAAACAGGGATTCCCAATATGTATAGACAGAAGTAAAGTTATCTTCTGTAATTGCCTTTTTATTAGAGTCCAAGAACGATGCCTGCGTTTGAACAGCAATAGCATCTCTAAACTGGGCTTCATCTTCAACATTCTCAAAAGAATAAACATGGATGTTTTCAATCAGTTTGGATTGTTTAAGAGCTTCGACGAGGATAGGACAGGGCTGACTAGCCGCACGATCCCAGTCGTACTTTTTGCTTGCACTGATGAAAGAACTAAAATCTGAAGTGGTAACAAAGAATCCCTCGTCTTTATCTACAATGCAAATCGTAGGAGGAACAGGGTCGTTGGTTTTTCCGTACTTCAATCTTCTAATATAGTACAGAGTTTGTGCAGCAGCTTTGGCTCGAACAGTTCTGCTTTTGAAGTTTTGGCAGTGCTTAAACTCGAATAGAATCTGAGGTGTATACAAGTCAATTCTATTTCGTGTGTTATATTTAATCTTGAAATATTTAGCAAACTCTGCTTTTACTTCTTCTTCCTCTTGGCAGTGTTTGAGCATATCAAATAGTCGCTTTGCCATTCTCGCCACCTCTATTTCTCGAAAGTACAGTAATTATAGTGCATTTTTGACGAATTTGGAATAGTGAAAAAAAGATTTTGAAAATTAATTACAAAATTTCCTGTTATTATTTAGAAAATGCTGTTATAATAGCCACACAATAGATACATCAAAGGGGATATTGCCATGACAGAATTAGAATTTAATAAAAACTACTGGTCTTATTATATACTTCTTGAAGAAAGGTTTTTGAAACTAAAAAAATACATTGAATTTGATTGTGATAACTATGCCTGTTATTCATGCGAACTTCTGTCATATTTGCAGACAATTTGCTCTGAAGTAGATGTTATCTTCAAGGAAATTTGTGGCTATCCTGGAGAAAAGTATAAAAACATGGGAAACTACTGTGTAGATCACCGTCGTAATTGCCCGGATTTGGTGAACCGTCGTGTTAATGTTGATTACTTCGGAGTAGAAATCCAGCCATTCAAAGACTTGACCGAAAATACATTAATACAATGGTGGTCAGCATATAATGGCGTAAAACATTCAAGAATTACCAATTATAAAAATGGCAACCTAGAAAATGTGTTATTTGCCTTGGCTGGTTTATATGTTTTGGAAAAAGAATTGTACAAATTCATTACAGGAAATGAGAAAATGAACCCGGAATCTGAATTTATGCACATGGTTGGGTGGGCTGAAAGTGTACATATTTTGTTTTAATTCTTCCCAAAACAATCCTTTTCTCTTTCCTTTTGGTATGCTATACTATTTGAAAGTAAACTTTCAATAAGGAGTTTCCGCACATGGCTGATGAAATTGTCTACAAGAAAGTAACCCGAAAGGCCGACAAAAGTTAACCCCCGGCTCTGCCGGGGGCAAAAAAATAGCTTCTAGCGAGGAGTGAAGTAGACAAGAAAAAAGCTCCTCATTATAGTAGAAGTGGTTTGCCGACCACACAACTACAATAATGAGGAGGTCTCTCTCGTGAAAGAAAAAGACATTAATAGTTTAGATCATACGACATGGAGATGTCAATACCATGTGGTGTTTGCCCCAAAGTATAGAAGGATGGTGATATACAACGAGATTAAGGCGGATATCGGAAAAATCTTAAGACAGCTATGCCAGCAGAAAGGAATCGAAATAATTGCGGCAGAAGCGTGCCCCGATCATATCCATATGTTACTAAGCATTCCGCCGAAGTATAGTGTATCGCAAATAATGGGATATCTCAAAAGAAAAAGCAGTCTAATGATATTCGATCGCCATGCAAACCTAAAGTACAAGTATGGTAATAGACATTTTTGGGCGAGAGGATACTATGTGGATACGGTAGGAAGAAATAAAAAGCAGATAAAGGAGTATATACAGAATCAGCTGCGAGAAGATCAGATAGCAGATCAAATGAGCATAAAGGAATATGTCGACCCGTTTACGGGTAGCTCGAACCAGAAGGCATAAATAAAGCCCCTTTAGGGGCGGCCCGAAACGAGAATGCGGTCGGCAAACTTTCGGGACCCCTTTAGGGGTGAGGCCAGTAAAAAGCCCTTCTAGGGCTTATTCAAGCCCCCGGCTTAGCCGGGGGTTTTGACTGCAAGCTTATGTCTATTTCCAAGTCTCCTAGATGCTTTCAGTGCGGTTCCCTCCGGGGCAAGGTTCTTGTCCCGGAAAGAACCTTGAGAAGTAAGCGGACTTAAGGGGCGCTGACGGCAAAGCTAAGAATCCCCCGGCCGCTTCGCCGGAAGTGCGTCAGGATGTTTTGGGCTGCTGTCAGTGGCGTTCTCGAAGGTGTGGAATTTCTGAAAGACGATATTGTGTTTCATAAAAAACCATGGAGCTTTTTCGCTTCATGGTTTTTTTACGGGAAAATGAGCCGGAAAGGCGGGAAGGGGAACATTGCGTCTTGCGTTTTTCCCGGAGAAACGCTATAATAGGAGCAATACGATCGGGGGGTGAGTGCTATGGCGAATCCAAATCAGGACTGGGAGGATCTGGGGCGGAATATTCAGAACATTATCGACCAGGCCGTCAATTCTCAGGACTACCGAAAACTGAATCAGACCATCACCCGCACGGTCAGCCATGCCATGGACGTGGGAGGCGAGGCCGTCCGCCGGGCGGTGGATACCGCGGCCAGGGCGGCGCGGTCGGCCCAGGTAAGATACAAGCCGACGGTCATTGACGCACCGAAGAATCTGCCGGCCCTCTACAGCAATACCGATGGGAAGACCGCCCTGGGAATCGTGAAGGTCGTGGGCGGCAGCCTGTTGGGCAGCTTCGGCTTTCTGGGGGCGCTGCTTGGCGTGATTTTTGCCTTGGGTTCGGACTATCCTGCCTATCCGGCCTTCATAAGCCTTGGGGCACTGGGAGTGGGAGTCTGGCTCATCGGCGGGGGCATCAGCGGCCTTGGCCGGGTGAGCCGGTTCAAGCGGTACTGCCGCTGCTTAGGAGACAAGACCTACTGCAAGCTGGAGCTGCTGGCCAGAACCACCGGAAAAAACGTGAAGTTTGTCCGCAAAGAGCTGGGCAAAATGATTGATGAGGGGCTCTTCCTGGAAGGACATCTGGATGCGGAGCAGACCTGCCTCATCACCAGCAACGAGACCTACCGCCAGTTTGAGCAGAGCCGTCTGGCGCTGGAAGAACGGCAGAAGCAGGAGCGGGAGGCTGCCAAGCTTCGCCCGGCAGCGAAAGAAGTTGATCCTCGGGTGCAGGAGGTTCTCGACCGGGGCAATGCCTTTATTTTAGAAATCCGCCGTTGCAACGACGCCATCCCCGGGGAGGAGATTTCCGAGAAGATTTCCCATATGGAGCTGCTGGTGCGCCGGATTTTTGACCGGGTGCAGGCGCATCCGGAGGTGGAGCCAGACCTGAAAAAGCTTATGGATTACTACCTGCCCATGACGGTAAAGCTTCTGAACGCCTACGCGGAAATGGATGCCCAGCCTGTCCAGGGGGAGACCATCCAGGCCTCCAAGGTGGAGATCGAGAAGACTCTGGACACCCTGAACGCCGCCTTTGCCAAGCTTCTGGACGATCTGTTCCAGGACGCGGCCATGGACGTTTCCAGCGATATTTCCGTGCTGAACACATTGCTTGCCCAGGAGGGCCTGACCGATGACGGACTTTCCAATCTGAAGAAACGGGAGAATTGATTATGGATACCAATGAACAGAGAAACCCTATCAGCTTGACTCTGGAGCCGGAGCTGACCGAAGCGCCTGCCCTGGTGCCGGCGCAGGAGAGCGCGATTGCCCAGACCCAGCCCAGTGAGCCGGTGCTCACCGCCGAGGAACAGAAAATCGTGGATGACTTCGCGGCGAAGATTGACGTGGAGAACACCACCCAGATTTTGCAGTACGGTGCGGGCACCCAGAAGAAAATGGCGGATTTTTCCGATGCCGCCCTGGCAAACGTCCGTACCCAGGATTTGGGTCAGGTGGGCGAACTGCTGGTGAACGTGGTGGGCGAGCTGAAGGGCCTGGACGAGGAGGAAGAGAAGGGCCTGTTCGGCTTCTTCCGGAAGCAGGCCAACAAGCTGGAAAACATGAAAAACCGTTACGCCAAGGCCGAGGTGAACGTGGAGAAAATCGCGGATGCTTTGCAGCAGCACCAGGTGCGGCTGATGAAGGATTCTGCCGTGCTGGATAAGATGTATGAGCAGAATCTGGCCTATTTCAAGGAACTGACCATGTATATCCTGGCGGGCAAGAAGAAGCTGGAAGAGGTTCGCACCGGCAAGCTCCAGGAGCTTCAGGAAACGGCGAAGCTTACAGGCCTTGCGGAGGATGCCCAGCGGGCCCGGGATTTGTCCGAGAAGTGCCTGCGCTTTGAGAAGAAAATCCACGATCTGGAACTGACCCGAACCATCTCCATTCAGACGGCTCCCCAGATCCGGATGATTCAGAACAACGACACCGTCATGGTGGAAAAGATTCAGACCACCCTGGTCAACACCATCCCCCTGTGGAAGAATCAGATGGTGCTGGCTCTGGGCATCGCCCACTCCACCGAGGCCGCCCAGGCTCAGCGGCAGGTGGCGGACGTGACCAACGCCATGCTGACCCAGAATGCCCAGAAGCTGCATATGGCCTCCGTAGAAACCGCCAAGGAAGCGGAGCGGGGCATTGTGGAGATTGAGACCCTGAAGAAAACCAACGCCGAGCTCATTGCCACCCTGGACGATGTGATGAAGATCCAGGCCGAGGGCAGAACCAAGCGGCAGGCCGCGGAGACAGAAATGGCAAAGATGGAGGATGATCTGAAGCGGAAGCTGCTCCAGATTCGTGACGGCAGACAATGACCTTTTTTCGCAAAATCCTGATCGCGTGCCTTTGTCTGTGCCTGCTGGGCGGAAGCGCCCCGGCGGCTCAGGCGGCAGAAGAAACCAATCCCCAGCGGCTGCTGGGTGCTTACTGCACAAACGACAGCGGAAAAATCGAGTCCTGCCTGGACGCTCTGGAAGCGGAAAGTCCGGCAGAGGGCGCCCTCTGGCGGCGGATCATGACCGACTGGGCTCGGCTGAATGAGGCCGGATTTGAAAATCACCGTGTGCTTCCCGATGACCTGCCTCAGGACGATTCTCTGTGCATTGTGGTCTTCGGCTATGGTCTGGGTGCGGACGGCTCTATACAGCCGGAGCTGGAAGACCGGCTGTATGTGGCGCTGAACGCCGCCCGGCAGTACCCCAACGCCTATGTGGCGGTGACCGGCGGGCAGACCTCGGAGGTGGCGGGTGTCACCGAAGGGGGTCAGATGGCCGCCTGGCTTCGGGCGCAGGGCGTGGCGGAGTCCAGGCTGATTGTGGAAGACCAGGCTCTGAGTACTACCCAGAATGCCGCCAATACTTACAAGCTGCTGACGTCGGCCTATCCCCAGGTAAAGACCCTGGCGGTGGTGACCAGCGATTACCATGTGGCCTGCGCCGGGGTGCTGCTGCAAATCTGGTCGGATTATCAGTCTCAGGTGAACGGAGCGCCGGCTCTGAATGTGGCGGCGGGGG
>OHPL01001112.1_pt1 | contig 14634 bp, 6 predicted proteins | sample 1577711 | NCBI WGS metagenome assembly OHPL01 (sample SAMEA3879538, study PRJEB24766) | human gut metagenome | biome: human-associated habitat; feature: feces | place: USA | collected 1985/1987
CCTGCACCACCGGGGGAACGCTGCCGGGAATGAAGCCCTTGCCGCCATTCCAAGTGATTTACCAGACCGCCGAGGACGGGCTGGGCGATACCGTCAAGCCCCGCTTGATGGAAGCAGAAGCCGACCTTGACCGCGTACTTGTGATTGATGAAGCCAAGCGGGAGCTTACCCTCTCCGACGAGCGCATAGAAAAGGCAATCACGCAGAACGGGGCGCGGCTGATTATCCTTGACCCCATACAGGCGTACATGGGCGAAAAAACCGACATGAACCGGGCAAACGAAGTGCGCCCCATGTTCCGCCGCCTTGCCGATGTTGCCGAGCGTACCGGGTGCGCCGTTATCCTTATCGGACATCTCAACAAAGCTGCCGGAGGGCAGAGCGCATACCGGGGCTTAGGTTCTATCGACTTCCGCGCCGCAGCAAGGAGCGTCCTGCTGATCGGGCGCGTGAAGCGAGAACCGAATGTGCGCGTTATCGTCCATGACAAATCTTCCCTTGCGCCGGAGGGCAAGCCCGTTGCCTTTTGCCTTGACCCGGAAACGGGCTTTTCGTGGATAGGCGAATACGACATCACCGCCGACGAGCTGCTGTCCGGCGCGGGCGGCAACAACGCCACCAAGACCGAGCAAGCCGAAAGGCTGATACTTGACCTGCTTGCAGACGGGAAAGAGCTTGCCAGCGAGGACATTGTAAAAGCCGCAGCCGAAGCCGGAATATCCGAAAGGACGGTACAGAACGCCAAGCGCAACATGGGCGGCATTTTAGGCGCAAGGCGTGTCGGCGGTCAATGGTACAACTTCATCAAGAAGAAGCAGCCACCCGAACCCGCAAGCTGAAAGTGCAAAACGCAGACCCTTTGCACTTTGCACTTTCGCACTTTCACTATACCGACCACCGCCCCATGTGCTGACCGCATGGGGCTTTATCTTTGAAAGGAGAGCCTATGAGCAACGAAACCAACACCCGCACCGCCACCCCTACCGCTTCCCCTCTGACCGCACAAGGTACACAGCAGCCCGTTATGGTAAAGAGGATTGGAAAGACAACCTATCGTGTCAAGCTGCATTTCAGCGAAACGAGCAAGGAAACGATGACCGATAAGATTAAGCGGCTTATTTTGAATGATTGTGCAAAAGAGTTTGAACAAAGCGAAAAAATTTCTTAAACACCCTTGACAAAGCGTATCAGAGGATACGCTTTTGTCGGCCATGGAGACGGCGGGCAAAGAGGATATGCCGGAAGATGCCGAGAGAAAGGGATTGGGAACTCCCGCGACAAGGGCGGCGGTCATTGAAAAGCTGGTGACCACGGGCTTTGCGGAGCGCAGAAAGGCGAAGAAATCTGTACGCCTCGTTCCCACCGAAGCGGGCGTATCCCTCATTACCGTGCTGCCCGAACAGCTCCAGTCCCCGCTGCTCACCGCCGAATGGGAGCACCGCCTCAAGGAGATCGAATGCGGTGAGCTGGGCGCGGACGAGTTCCTCACCGGCATCTGCGATATGGTCGCAGCGCTGGTTCGGGACGCTGCGCCTGTGGACGGCGCGGAGGTGCTGTTCCCCTCCGGCAGACCCGTTGTGGGCAAATGCCCCCGCTGCGGCGCAGAGGTCACGGAGAGCAAAAACGGCTATTTCTGCGAGAGACGGAGCTGCAAGTTCGGGCTGTGGCGGGACAACCGCTTCCTTGCCGCCAAGAAGATCAGCCTGACGAAGAAGATGGCTTCCTCGCTCCTGACGCAGGGACGCGCCTACGCCAGCGGTATCTACTCCGAGAAAACCGGCAAGACCTACGACGCATTCATCGTGCTGGAGGACGACGGCGCGCGTTCCTCCTATAAGCTGGACTTCACCAAATGACCCTTGCAGGCTCCCGCACGGGCGTTTCATTCCCCTGCGGGAGCCGCTGTTTTTACCATGATCCAAAGGAGGTATGCATGAAATGGCTGAAAAACAGACAAACAAGGAACGGCTCAAGGACATCACCGACAGCATCGAGACGGGCATAAAGGAGCTGTTTGAGAGCGACAGATACAGGCAGTACCTTGCCACCATGAGCCGCTTTCACCGCTACAGCGTCAACAACACCATGCTCATCTATATGCAGCGCCCCGACGCCACCCATGTGGCGGGCTTCAACAAATGGCGCGACCAGTTCGGAAGGAGCGTTAAGAAGGGCGAAAAGGGCATTAAGATCATCGCCCCCACGCCCTTCAAGAAGAAAATCGAGCAGCAGAAGTTAGACCCCGACACCAAGCTCCCCCTGCGGGACGAGAACGGCGATATTATCACGGAGGAAAAGACGGTGCAGATTCCCATGTACAGGCCCGTGGTGGTGTTCGACGTGCAGCAGACCGCAGGCAAGCCCCTGCCGGAGCTGGCGGCGAACCTTACGGGGGACGTGCAGAATTACGAGATGTTTATGGAAGCTCTGCGCCGCAGTGCGCCCGTCCCCATCTGCTTTGAGAAGCTGGCGGAGAATATGGACGGATACTTCTCCGTGGACAAACAGCGCATTGTCCTCAGAGAAGGCATGAGCGAGGTACAGACGGTCTGCGCCGCCGTCCATGAGATCGCACACTCCAGGCTCCACAATAAGGACGGGATCGGGGAAAAATATCAGGAGATTGAGCTGTTCGGCAAGCCCGCGCTGTTCTCCAACGGGCGCATCGACCGGGATAAGCTGCCGGAGGGCTTGTATGTATATGACCTGCGCGGCTCGGATTACGATCCGGGGTTGCCCGTGACCATTCAGGAGCACGTTGTGGTGAACCACGCGGCAACCGTTATTGCCGCAGCGCCCATTGAGCTGCCGGAGCAGGGCTTTCTGTATCTGGGCGAGGACGGGCTGAACTTCATGGGCGGCGAGCAGACCGTGAAGGAGTTTCTGCACGCACAGTACCCGGAAAAGGCAAAGCTCTCCCGCGCCGCCGAGGAGATTCAGGCGGAGAGCATCTCCTTCGCCGTCTGCGCCTATTACGGCATTGAGACAGGCGAAAACAGCTTCGGGTATCTGGCGACCTGGGCAAAGGACAGGGAGCTGACCGAGCTTCGCGCGTCTCTTGAGACCATCAACAGAACATCTTCTGCCCTGATTACGGATATCGACCGCCATTACGCGGAAATCTGCAAGGAGCGCGGGCTGGATAAGGAGACGGAGAGCCTTACCGCCCAGCCGGTGCAGGAGATCGCCGTGCAGGAGCCGAAGCCGGTCACAGCGCCGGACAACGGCTGCGTCCCCGACCCTGCGATTTCTGTTGAGAGCATGAACGCCTACGGCTACACCGATTCCAATATGCTGCCGCTGACAAAGGAGCGTGCGCTGGAGCTCATGGAACGGGACGTGAGCGCGTATATGCTTCACGCGGACAACACCGAGGCCATGGCCTTCGATGCAGAGGAAGTCCGCAGCTTTGACGGTATCTTCGGCGTGGAACTCTCCGAATGGGAGACGGTCAAAGACCGCTTCGCACCGCCGGACTATGAAAAGGCGTTCCTCGACAACCCCGCCGACAGCTTTATAATCTATCAGCTTCGGGATAATGATAATACGGCGCAGCTCCGCTTTATGAACGCCGAGTATCTGGAGAAGAAGGGACTTTCCATTGAAAAGGGAAATTACGCCTCCGTCTATGCGGGAAACCTTGACCACAGGGGCGATACGCAGGACAGGTTGAACGAGCTGTATGAGACCTTCAACCTCCGCCGCCCGGAGGATTTTCGCGGTCACAGCCTGTCCGTCAGCGACATCGTGGCGCTGAAGCAGAACGGCGTGGTATCCTGTCATTACGTGGATTCCCGGGGCTTCAAGGCGCTGCCCGACTTCCTCAAGCCGGAAAACTATCTCAAAAACGCGGAGATGGCCATGGAGGACGACTACGGCATGATCGACGGCGTTATCAACAACGGGCCGAAGCAGACCGTGGCAGAGCTGGAGGAACAGGCAAAGTCCGGCAAGCCCATCTCCCTCATGGAGCTGGCGCAGGCGGCGCGCCGGGAACAGGCGCAAGCGGCACGGCAGGAGAAGAAGCCCTCCGTGCTGGCAAAGCTCTGTCCTCCCGTTAACGAGCCGAAAAAGACAGCGCGTTCAAAGCGCGCGGAAAGAGAGCTGCTATGATGAATTTTACCAATGATGAAATGAACCTCATGTGCATCTACCAAAGCGACAGCCGCAGCGGGCTGATTGCCGCCCTCACCGAAATGCGCGGATACCTGGACGAGGACGAAGCCGGGCTGCGGGATCTGACCGACAGCGCCCTGCAAAAGCTCGGCGAAATCACCGATGAGCAGTTCGCAGCGCTGGAGCTGGCGCCGGACTTCGACACGGACGAATAAGGCGGATGCGGCGGGAGCGGCCTTCGGGTCGCTCTCGCTGTGATTATTCTATTGCAGAAAAGAGCGTGTACCCGCAAAAATTTTCAACAGAGCGCATCACAAAGGAAAAAGTGTCAATACGGAGGCGTATTCTCCCCGGAAAACGCACAGAATGAGCAGGAAAGAATCCGCACTATTTTTTTAAATCACTTGATTTTCACCGGATAGTTGCGTATAATAAGACTGCGAGGTGAAAATATGATAAAGACAACAGCGATGCTACTGGAAGAATTGAAGGGATACGGTTCTCCGAAGTCAAAGTTGGCGCGTATGGCGGAGCGGGGCGAATGCTTTCCCATTACAAGGGGGCTATATGAAACTGACCGGAACGCTCCTGCGTACCTGCTTGCGGGCAGTATTTACGGGCCTTCATACATTTCCTTTGAATATGCCCTCAGCCGCTACGGGCTGATTCCCGAGGCGGTATATGCCGTTACCTGCGCCACCTTTGAAAAGAAAAAGAAAAAGAAGTATGAAACGCCCTTCGGAACCTTCACCTATCGGGATGTGCCGTCCGAGGCGTTCCCGCTGGGGATTCGGCTCGTGCAGGAGGGCGATTATTTCTACCGGATCGCAGAGCCGGAAAAGGCACTGTGCGACCAGCTCTATACTATGCCGCCCGTACCGAACACACAGGAGCTTTTCCGGCTGCTGACGGAGGATTTGCGGATTGAGGAATCGGAGATTGGGAAGCTGGACGGAAATAAGATTTGCGAATACAGCGGAGCGTACCATACCACGAACATCAAAAAGCTCTGCTCGCTTTTAAGGAGGCTTTGACATGAACAGCGCCATTGAACAGATGCTGAAAGGCTACCATGTAGAGAACATCTACGACAGAAAGAACGCCATGAAGGAGATCATGCAGGAGATCGTGCTCTGCGGCTTGTCCCGTGCGGGCTTTTTCAAAAAGGCGGCGTTCTACGGCGGAACCGCCCTGCGAATTTTCTACGGTCTCGACCGCTTCTCCGAAGATCTGGATTTTTCGCTGGAAGCGGAGGATTTGGACTTTGACCTGACCGCCTACTTTCCCGTGCTGGAGAAGGAAGTAAAAGCCTTTGGGCTGAATGTGGAGATTCAGGAAAAGGAAAAGACAAAAGAAAGCACCATCCGCTCCGCCTTTCTGAAGGGGAACACGAAGGAACATCTCCTGCTGTTCTACGCGGATGAAAAGGTGGCGGGAAGCGTAGCGAAGAATGAAGCGGTCAAGATTAAGTTCGAGGTGGACGTTAACCCGCCCGCCTTCGCCTCATTCGAGCACAAATACCGGCTGCTGCCCGTTCCGTATGAGGTGAAAATGTATGATATGCCCTCCCTGTTCGCAGGGAAAATCCATGCTGTCATCTGCCGTGCATGGCAGAGCCGCATCAAGGGCAGGGATCTTTACGACTATGTATTCTATCTTTCAAGGGGTGCGGCCGTCAATCAAAAACACCTTCGGGCACGATTGATTGATTCCGGATATATTTCTGCCGATGCGGACTGTTCCTTGCCGGAAATCAAAGCGATGCTGGCGGAACGCTTCGACAGTATCGATTACGCACAGGCAAGGCAGGATGTGGAGCCGTTCATTCACGATTCCTCCGTGCTGAATATCTGGAGCGCAGACTTTTTCAAACAAATCACGGAGGGACTGACTGCGGTATAGTCCCCGACTGAAAACCGAATACCGCCCTTACATAGAGCGTCCGTTCCGGGCGCTCTAAATTTATGCCATGAAGGAGGAGCAATATGCCGAGCAAGCTACAAGCGTATATGCAGATGGCGGACGAGGCGCAGCGGCAGATCACCGGCAGCTACCGGGGCTGGACGGGCTTTCTCACCACCGCCGCAAGGCTGTACAAATACCCCTACGCCGAGCAGGTCATGATCCACGCCCAGCGTCCGGACGCCACCGCCTGCGCGGAGTACGACTTCTGGAACGAAAAGATGGGTCGGTATGTCCGCAGGGGCTCCAAGGGCATCGCCCTCATCGACAGCAGCGGCGAAAGGCCGAGGCTTCGGTATGTGTTCGACGTGTCGGACACGGGCGGCAGAGAATTTCCCAAGAGCCGCTATCTGTGGGAATACCGGGAGGAACACGCGGACGCGGTAAGCGCCATGCTGGAAAGCCGCTACGGTGTGGACGGAAAAGGAGGGTTTCCCGACCAGCTTGAGCGCATCGCGTCTCAGCTTGCGGAGGAATACTGGCGGGACTATAAGCGGGATATCCTCGCCATCGTTGACGATTCCTTTCTTTACGGGTATGATGAGTTCAACGTAGGAGCGGCCTTCCAAAGCGCCGCCGCCGTCAGCATCGCCTACTCGCTCATGTCTCGCTGCGGGCTTGAAGCGGACGACCGCTTCGAGCATGAGGATTTCCTGAGCATCTTCGATTTCAACACCCCGGAAGCCGCCGCCGAGCTGGGCACGGCGGTGAGCAGGATCAACGGAGAGGTGCTGCGGCAGATCGAAGTCACCATCAAGAATTACGAGCGCGAGAAATTCGCGGAAAGGAGCCGGAGCCATGACAGAACTGACCTACACCAAGAACGGGGACTACCTGATTCCCGACCTGACGCTGAGCGAGACGCCGGAGGACGCGAGACCTCTGGGCAAGTACGGGAGACTGCGCAGGAGCTACCTTCAGGAGCACAGACCGGGGCTGTACAGCCGTCTGGTGCTGTCGGAGAAGCTGTTCCCGCATCTGCGGGAGATCGACGAGACGGCGAATCGGAGATTGGAGCAGATGATGCCGGAGCTGATGAAGTCGGCGGGCGTGACGGAGGAGCTGAAAGCCCGCGATCAGATGAAATGGGTGGGGCTGATGAACAGCCTGAAGGCGCAGGCGGAGGAGATCATTCTCAGCGAGCTGGTGTACAACTGACCAATGACGTGCCGGAAGCGGAACCGGCGCAGCCTCCGATACCGCAGGCATACCAACTGAGCCTGTTCCCCACGGAGGAAGAGCAAATCGCATATATCGCAGAAGCGGAGAGCTGCACGCCCTCCGCTTTTTCCATGTCCATCCCGCAGGCGGATATCGACCACATTCTGCGCATGGAGGGCAACGCCGACTATGCCCGCATGAAGATCGCCACAGAGTTCTCCAAGGGCAAGAGCGTGGAAGAAATCGCGGCGTTTCTCCAAAGCAGCTTCCACGGCGGCAACGGCGTCGTCACCGAGAACGGCAGATATTCCGCGTGGTATGCCGACGATGGCATCCACATCGCCAATGGGGACGCGGCAAGGTATCTGACCTCCGCAAAGGTCGTAAGCTGGCAGGAGGCGGCGGAGCGCATTTCCGAGCTTTTGGAGAAGGGCGAATACACAACCAATGTGGAGCTTGCGGAAGCACCGGGGCACGAGCGCGCGGAGCTGGCGCAGTCTATCTGGTATCTACGGCAGGATTTAAGTGAAAAGGCGCGGGCGCAGGGCTACCTCTCCTGCCTGTCGGATATGCGGGGCGGCGGTTTCCCGGAGGAAACGGCGCGGCTTGCCGAGCGGCTGAGAGACTCTGCGTTCCGTGAAGTCCTCATGGATGATTTAGCACAGCTCCGATCCGACTACCTGGAGGACAGGAGCCTGCTGCGCTTTCACTACCACAAGCCGGACAATATCGAGCAGGGTTTGCGGGAGCTGTCCCTGCCCCGCAGAGAGTACCGCGCCGAAATGGCGGAGATCCCCGCCGTGCAGCGGTTTATTACCGAGGACGAGATCGCCGCGACCCTGACCCGCGGCAGCAATATTAAAGGGAGCAAGGGGCGCATCTACGCCTATTTCAAAGAAAAGCATACCCCCAGGGAGCAGGCGGATTTCCTGAAAGACGAATACGGCATTGGGGGACGCTCCCACGCGGTATCCGGCGCATCCCACAGCGGTGAGGATCACAGCGGCAAGGGCGTCAGCCTGAAAAAACAGGACTGTCCGGAAATTCAACTGAACTGGGCGAACGTCGCCAAGCGTATCTCCGAGCTGATCCGCAAAGACCGTTTCCTGACCCCGGAGGAAAAGGCGCGCTTTGAGCAGCTTCAGCGGCAGACCGCAGAGCGAAGCGCAGCATGGAATGACTACAACGCCGTAAAGGAAGCCCACCCGGACGACCTCGTGCTGTTTCAGGTGGGCGATTTCTTTGAGTTCTACGGTGAGGACGCAAAGCAGGCGGCGGGGCTGCTGGATATGAACCTGACCTCCCGCAGTATCCCCGGCGCTGGGCGCGTGGAGATGTGTGGTGTTCCGTCGCACAATTTAGAGATGTATGTAGAGAAACTGCGCGATAAGTATGATGTGACGATTGCCGAAGCGCCGGACTTTAGAGGTGAGCGCCACATTTACACGCTGCGCTCCGTTGACCATGAAGCAGAAGCCGCCATCAATGCTTATGAAGCAGAGTTCGGCGCGGACGGCACGAGGGTGTTCCGCAACCCCGCCGCCGATGCGCCGCAGCCCACGGTGCAGGAACGTTTGGAGCATTACAGGCCGGTGGTGATGGCAGCGGTTTCGGAGGATACGGCCTATCGCAACGCCTGCGGTCACTCTGACCGGGAAAATGCGGAAATCGAATGTAATGCCGCCGTGCGCCGCGCCGTTCTCAATTCAAAGGATATGGAGCTTATCCGGTTGTTTTCGGATGTACCGGAGTTCCGAAGCCGCCTGCACCGAGAGACTTTTGAGGGAACCTATGCGCGGCTCCATGATCTGCTGCGTCCGCTCTCGCAGGACGATATAGACGATGCACTCCGTGCATGGAACGGAAATATCGAGAGCAAGCACGCCGTAGTTCGGTATATGGAGCAGCACGGACGTGAAAAAGAAACTGCTACATGGCTTGCTCATGAGTACGGCGGCAAGGAAGGCAACAATCTCTTTATCGTCCGCGCCGGAAGTCCGGAAACTGTTGAGCTGACATGGCCGAAAGTGCAGCGGCGACTGGCGCAGCTCATCCGAGAAGATAAATTCTTCACAAAACAGGAAAAGTCTCTGCTGGAAAACAACCCGGACTATCGCCTTTTGGGTCGTTTGCGGGCAGACTGCGAATACTTCCTTGGAGCAGGCAACCGCGCAGAAAAGCACCTGTGGGCGGGCAGCGTCTATGCACAGATCGTCAAAATGCGGGAGCTGTATGACGCGCTTCCTCAAAAACCGGAATGGCTGACCAAAGAAATGATTGATGATTATGCCGAGCGGATGGCCCCACGGTATCAGGTTGTGGCATATCATCACTTTGAAAACGGCTTTGATGAGAAACGGGACTATCAAACGCTGGAAGAAGCAGAAAAAGCCGCACAGAGTTATGTGGACGGCACGATGGAAAGCGACGGCTTTGCGTATGACGGCGCAGCCATCTACGACCAGCAGGCACGGAAGTATCTGCGTATCTACGGCGATTACCCGGATGAACGGGCGCACGCAGAGGTAGCGGGCCGTGAGCTGGTCGAGGAACCGGCAGTATCTATGGAAAGCACCATTGCCCCTGCAGACCGCTTCCATGTGGTAAGCCTTGACCGGGGCTTTCGTACCCTGTACGCCGTGTGGGACGACGAGACCCACGGCTACCATGTGGACGCAGACGGCGTGACCGAGGAATTTACAAGCGAATGGCAGGCGGAGGCGTACCGGCTGGAGCTGCAAGGACAGGCGGAGCAGGCGCTCACGGAGCGTGCAAAGGGACTGATCTCCGACTTCTGCCGGAGCGAATACGGCTCAGAGGCGGATTTCAGCGACCCTACCAAGATTGGCGTCGCCTACACCACCGTCACCGACGATGAGATTCCCGTTCAGGTGAATATCGACCTTGTGAACTTCCGGCTGGAACGCTATCTGGACGATGAGCATCTGGAAACCCGCCAGTACGGCTCTTTGCAGGAGCTTATTACCAACGAGCTGGAAAACCTCGATTTCAGCGACCTCATTCATGTTTCGGATGAGGACGTGGAGCAATACCGATGGCACGCGCCGGAGGAAGCAGTTGAGGAAGCTCCCGAAACGGCTCCTGTCCCGCAGAGAGAACCGTTCCCGTATTCCGTAGGCGATACGGTGTATCTGGAAAACAGCAAGCCCTATATCATCGAGAGCGTCGGCGTCTTTGATATTACCCTCAGCGACCCGACGCTTTTCTATCCCATCTCCCGTGCGGAGAGCAGGGAGAGCTTCGCGCGGCTCATGGAGCGGTATCCGCAGCCGGAACAGGCACCCGCCTACACCGAGGAAACCGTGGCGGTATATCCCGGTGACAAAAACAACCTCCCCTATGATGTGGAGATTCGCACCCTGCGCTTTGACGAGCCGGAGCCTCCATCTTTTGAGGAGGTCGTGGACGCCAATCCCATTTCTGTGCAGGTAGGCGGCGAGTGGCAGACCTTTCCCAACCGTGAAGCCGCCGAAAAAGCCATGTACGAGGAGTACAAGGACAATCTTCGCCGGAACGCAGAAAACTTCCGCATCACCGATGATGAGCTGGGCATCGGCGGCGCAAAGGCCAAGTTCCGGGCGAATATGGCGGCAATCAATCTTCTGAAGGAGTTGGAATTAGAGGGCTTGCAGGCCAGCCCGGAACAGCAGGAAATCCTCTCCCGATATGTGGGCTGGGGCGGGCTTGCGGACGCTTTTGATGAAAGCAAGGATAACTGGAAAGCCGAATTTGCGGAGCTGTACGCCGCGCTATCCCCGGAGGAATACGCCGCCGCCAGAGCGTCCACGCTGAACGCCCACTACACCAGTCCCACCGTTATCCGCGCCATTTACGACGCGGTGGAGAACATGGGCTTCCAGACCGGCAACATTCTGGAGCCCAGCATGGGCGTGGGCAACTTCTTCGGTATGCTGCCGGAGGGCATGAAAAGCAGCAGGCTCTACGGCGTGGAGCTGGATTCCATCACGGGACGTATTGCCAAGCAGCTCTATCCCAAGGCGGATATTACCGTGGCCGGCTTTGAAACCACCGACCGAAAGGACTTCTTCGACCTCGCCGTGGGCAACGTACCGTTTGGACAGTATCAGGTCAGCGACCGGGCTTTTGACAAGCTCGGTTTTTCCATCCACAACTACTTTTTCGCCAAGGCGCTGGAGCAGGTGCGTCCGGGCGGCGTGGTGGCCTTCGTCACCTCCCGCTACACCATGGACGCCAAGGACAGCGCCGCAAGGAAGTATATTGCCCAGCGCGCGGACTTCCTCGGCGCGATCCGCCTGCCCAACAACGCCTTCAAAGCCAACGCCGGTACGGATGTCGTTTCGGATATTATCTTTCTTCAAAAGCGGGACAGACCCATTGAGATCGAACCCGATTGGGTACACACGGGTATCTGGCGAAACCCGGGAGCGAATGCGGACGGCTTTGCCATCAATCAGTATTTCATCGACCACCCGGAGATGGTGCTGGGGCGGCAGACCTCGGAAAGCACGCAGTACGGCAGGCAGGACTTTACCGTTGCGCCCGTCGAGGGCGCAGACCTTGCGGAGCAGCTCAGCGGCGCAATTCGGAATATCCGGGGAACCTATGCGGAAGCGGAGCTGCCCGATCTGGGCGAGGATGAGACCATCGTGGAGACCGTCCCGGCAGACCCGAATGTGCGGAACTTCTCCTACACCGTGGTGGACGGGGAGCTGTACTACCGGCAGAACAGCATCATGACCAAGCCCGACTTCAACGCCACCGCAAAGGAGCGTGCCAAGGGCATGGTGGAGCTGCGGGACTGCGTGCAGAAGCTCATATCTGAGCAGATGGACGGCTTTATTTCGGATGAAACCATCCGGCAGACGCAGGCGGAGCTGAATAACCTCTACGACGGCTTCACCGCAAAGTATGGGCTTATTAACTCCCGCGCCAACGCCCTGGCCTTTGCCGAGGACAGCTCCTACTATCTGCTCTGCTCTCTGGAGGAGCTGGACGAGGACAAAAACCTCAAGCGCAAGGCGGATATGTTCACCCGGCGAACCATACGGGCGCACGAGGCCGTGACCAGCGTGGACACCGCTTCGGAGGCGCTGGCGCTGTCCATCTCCGAAAAAGCCTGCGTGGATATGGAGTATATGTCTAAGCTCACCGGCAAGGACGAGGACGCTCTCGCCTCCGATCTTCGTGGTGTTATCTTCCGCAATCCCGAAAATAAGCGCTGGGAGACCGCCGACGAGTACCTCTCCGGCAATGTAAGGGAAAAGCTGCGTATCGCACAGTCTGCTCAGAATTTGTTTGAGGGCGATTACGCCGGAAACGTGGAAGCGCTGAAAGCCGCGCAGCCCAAAGACCTCGATGCTTCGGAAATCGAGGTGCGTCTTGGCGCAACGTGGATCGACCCCTCGTATATCAGGGAGTTCATGTGGGAGACCTTCGAGACGCCCTTCTACCAGCAGCGCATGATCGACGTGACCTATTCCGCCTTCACCGCCGAGTGGAACATCAGGAACAAGAACGCGGTCAGTTACAGCAATATTGCCGCATATATGACCTACGGCACGGAGCGCGCAAACGCCTATAAGATTCTTGAAGATACCCTGAATCTGCGCGACGTGCGCATCTACGATACCAAGCACGATGCGGACGGCAGGGAGCGGCGCGTGCTCAACAGCAAGGAAACCACCCTCGCCCAGCAGAAGCAGCAGGCAATCAAGGATGCGTTCCGGGACTGGATATGGCGCGACCCCGACAGGCGGCACACTCTGGTCGCAAGGTATAACGAGCTGTTCAATTCCACCAGACCCCGCGAATACGACGGCAGCCACATCACCTTTGCGGGCATGAACCCGGAGATCCGGCTGCGGGAGCACCAGCTCAACGCGGTTGCCCATGTGCTCTACGGCGGCAACACCCTCCTTGCCCACGAGGTGGGCGCGGGCAAGACCTTCGAGATGGTAGCCGCCGCCATGGAATCCAAGCGGCTGGGGCTGTGCCACAAGTCCCTGTTTGTCGTTCCCAACCACCTGACCGAGCAGTGGTCGGGCGAGTTCCTGCGGCTGTACCCCTCCGCCAACATCCTCGTTGCTACGAAAAAGGACTTCGAGCCGAAGAACCGCAAGAAGTTCTGCGCCCGTATCGCCACCGGCGAATACGACGCCGTTATCATCGGCCACTCGCAGTTTGAGAAGATACCCGTCTCCATGGAGCGTCAGCAGCGGCTTTTGGCGGAGCAGATCTTCGAGGTGGAGGAAGGTCTGCGGGAGCTGAAAAGCCAGCGGGCGGAGCGGTTCACCATTAAATCTCTGGAGCGCACCAAGCGCGGCCTTGAAGCCAAGCTCAAAAAGCTCCAGGACAGCTCCCGAAAGGATGATGTTGTGACTTTTGAGCAGCTGGGCGTAGACCGTCTGTATGTGGACGAGGCGCACAACTACAAAAATCTTTTTCTCTACACCAAGATGCGCAACGTGGCGGGGCTGTCCGCCACCGACGCCCAGAAATCCTCGGATATGCTGCTCAAGTGCCGGTATATCGACGAGATCACCGACAGCCGTGGCGTGGTATTCGCCACGGGCACGCCCGTCTCAAATTCCATGACCGAATTGTATACCATGATGCGCTATCTCCAGCACGACGCCATTCGCGGCAAGGGACTTGCCCACTTCGACTGCTGGGCTTCCACCTTCGGGGAGACGCAGACCGCCATCGAGCTGGCTCCCGAGGGTACGGGCTACCGGGCGAGGACGCGCTTTGCCAAGTTCTTTAATCTGCCGGAGCTCATGACCCTGTTCAAGGAGGCAGCGGATATCAAGACCTCAGACCAGCTCAACCTGCCTACGCCCACACCCATCTATCACAACGAGGTGGCGCAGCCCACGGAGATACAGAAGCAGATGGTGCAGGAGCTGTCCGAGCGCGCCGCAAGGGTACACGCACAGCTTGTTGACCCCGGCACGGACAATATGCTCAAGATCACCTCGGACGGGCGCAAGCTGGGGCTTGACCAGCGCATCATCAACCCCGACCTGCCGGACGACCCGAACAGCAAGGTCAATCGCTGCGTGGACAACATCCACCGCATCTGGCAGGACGGACAGGCGGACAGGCTGACCCAGCTCGTGTTCTGCGATTTGTCCACCCCGAAAACCGGCGCGACCGGAGCGAAGGCAGCAAAGACGGCGGGCGGGAATCTGGACAGCCCGGAGCTTCACGCGCTGGAAGCTGTCATTGGGCAAGATGCAGCCGAAGAACCGGCGTTCACGATTTACGACGACATCCGTGAAAAGCTCGTCGCCAGAGGAATCCCCCGCGAGCAGATCGCATTCATCCATGAGGCGAATACGGAAGTCCGAAAGAAGGAGTTATTCGCAAAGGTGCGCTCCGGTCAGGTGCGTG
>OHPL01001122.1_pt1 | contig 14584 bp, 12 predicted proteins | sample 1577711 | NCBI WGS metagenome assembly OHPL01 (sample SAMEA3879538, study PRJEB24766) | human gut metagenome | biome: human-associated habitat; feature: feces | place: USA | collected 1985/1987
ATTTGTGGATTATTAAGTGATGGTGGAATACATTCTCATATTTCTCATTTATTCGCACTTTTAGAATTATGTAAAAAAGAAAATGTAAAAAATCTTTATCTGCACTTATTCACAGATGGTAGAGATACTTTACCAAGATGTGCTGAAGAGTTTTTTATTCAATTAAATAAAAAAATAGAAGAATTATAAACTACGAATTATCATGATGAAATTGATACGATACATAATGATTGTGGGCCTTGTACTACTGTATTCGAGCTGTCGTTTTTCAGAGGACTGTAATTATACTGGCAATGTCCAGCTGACGATGGACTGGGAATCACTTTGGGGTAACATCCAAAAACCAGAATCCATGAGTGTACTGTTCTATCGCTCTGATAAACTATCAGCGCAAAGGACTTTATTAGGTGATACTATTTATGAAAATATTCCTTCAGGTGAGACGGACATGGTTATAATAAATCGTCCATCAGGGACGGATTTAATAGGATCTGAATCATATAATAGTTTGGAAATATCTCTCCCTACCTATTTTGAAGGAAATATCCGGGCTATATCTGAATGTCCGATGATATGTTCGTTCAGTAGCCATCTGACCGTACCTATTGAAGAGACTGTACAACAAACAGTTACTCCGCTTCCTATTATCAAGCAAATATTTTTTGTGGTACATGTGGTCAAGGAAGGCATAACTGGTAATGTTACAGCATGCCGGGCTTCCCTTAGCGGAATACCCACCGCTTATTCATTATCCAACCAGCAGGCATTGAGAAATAAGGCTACAGTATTTTTCCCTTTGGAAAAATCTGAAACAGAAGATGAAACTGCAGGTGAAAAATTCCAGCACGATTTCTATGTGTTGGGTGTAAACCCATCAATAGCGGGTCAGGAATCTATTCCCAAGAAGTTGACAATTACGGTATTGCTTGATGACGGAGAAATCAAGAGTGATGAGGTTGATCTTAGTGCGGAGTTGGATGCTTTTGACCAGAATATCTTTAGATGTGAGGTAACTGTTACGATTACAGCAGTCTCAACAAATGTAGAAATATCCTCATGGGAACAGGGTATATGGGGACAAATAACTATTCAATAGTTTCTAAATTTTTTATTTTATGAAAAAGTTTCTTTTTTCAGCAGCGATAGCTGCGAGCATGCTGGCTGTATGCTCATGTGGTAGTGACAATGTGATGACTCCGGAGGTCGGGCTAGGAGATGAGCCGGTGTTGCTTGATGTAGCTACGAGTATTGAAGTAACACGTTCTGTTACAGGTAGGCCCATCGATACGTTCGTTTCGGGTGATGAGATCGGTTTGTATGTTAGTGCTGGAGCAGTCAATACTCCTTATAACGGAGTCGCATCAAACAAGAATGTCAAGTCGTCATTTTCTACTGTATGGACACAGGCAACTCCAGTTTACCTGTCAAGTCTGATGGCTACAATCTACGCTTATTATCCTTATAACGCATCAGTTACGGATGGTACAGCGGTTGATATTGATCATACGTCACAGACAGATTACATGTATGCAACTACGGTTGCAAACATCAATAACCGTCAACCTCATGCTGCCATCATCATGAACCATGCGCTTTCTCTTGTACAGTTTGATTTCAAGAAAGAAAACTATACAGGTATTGGGGCACTTACAGCTATTACTATAGCTAATAAGACAGGTGGTACGTCTTTAATTTCAACGGGGAAATTAAATCTGACGAATGGACAAATAACCAAAGGTGCTTCAAAAGAGCCAGTTACTAAGGCAACGAATTTACCGCAGACAATAGGGACATGGAATGAAAGCACATTTCCCAAAATGTTGGTTATTCCTACTGCTGCTACTGCTGCTGCCGGTGACATTGTGATTTCTTTCACTATAGACGGGCAGGTGTATAATTGGAATGTGCCTGTAGGAACCGCATGGGAGCAGGGAAAGAAGAATACTTATACTGTGACTATTAAGGGAACAGCACTTGAAGTATCTCCTGTTAGTATTGCTCCATGGGGAACCGGCAAGACCGATTCCGGTACAATTCAATAATTAATTTGACTTCAACAGGGAGAGTATACATGACTCTCCCTACCATTAAAATCATAGAGAATGAGACGACATAAGATAAAAGACATAGTAGAGGGAATAACAGGAACATTGTTTTGTCTTGTTTTATTCGCTATGTTTTCTTGTACTAGTGACCGAGACCAATATGGCGAAAACCTGGAGATTATAGATTTCGGGATAGTTCAACAGACACGTGCAACTGATTCATCATTTGAGAATGGTGATAAGATCGGTATTTATGCTGTAGAGTCTGGACAGAGTTTTCAGGTATCAGGCAATTATGCCGACAACCGGCAATATACCTATCAAAATGGCAAACTTCAACCTGTCACGCAGAATGACAGGATCTACGGAGTTAAGGGTAAAAGCTATGTATACCACGCCTATTATCCTTACCAGTCAGGGATTAACCCTAGCTCCGTTATTATGGATGCAACAAACATAACAACTAAAACCCGGCCGTTGTGGTCAATGCAAAACAGTGGCAATGCCAGTTCTGTACAATTTGCATTTACCAATATATTCGCGCTGATTGAGGTCAATATAAATGAAACATCGGATAAGATCACTTCTGGTAATATACTTAACAAGTATCCGAAAGTGACGATGAATATGTGCAGTAATACATTAACCACTGTAAAACAAAACCCCACTTCTGTTCCCCTTTCATTATATAGTTCATCAAACTCAAATTCAACCTTCCGGGCCTTTCTACCTTCCGGAAATGTTATAGCTTCAGGTGACGAACTTTTTGCTTTTAAAACCTCTTCTTCCGAAAGTAAAACCTTCTATGCGACAAAAGACATAACAACAGTCGCAGGAGAGAAGAACTTGTTCTCTCTAACTCACTTGGAGGAATACTTGATCAAGGCAACATCCACAGCTGGAGGTAGCATAACGAATGACGCAGCGGCACTGGCTGTTGGTAAAAAGTTTAAAGATGGCCAGCAGTGTTCAATACCTTTTGTTGCTTCTACCGGATATTTCTTTGATGGTATTTATGAAAATGATGTCAAGCAGTCTTGTACATCTTCTCCTTATACATTCAATGTAACTAAAGCTCGGACATTAGAAGTTAGATTTAAAGCAGACGTCATCACATATGGAGATTGGGTAGTCAGTGTAAGTGCAAGTCCTACGACTATAGCGGCTACAGGTGGAGCATCTTCAATAACTTCCTCCGCCGTTCGTGATGTATTCACAAACGGTACGAAAACCGGTACGGATACTGGTACTCCCACACTATCTATCAGTGGTTCAGGATTTACTCTAAGCGGAAATACACTGACTGCAATTAGTAATACTGGTTCTGCCCGGACGTGTACTATCACAGCAACATACGGTGGAGTTAGCAAGACCTGCACAGTAACTCAAAATGCTGTTGAAATAACATATGGTAACTGGGTTGTCAGTGTGAACGCAAGTCCCACGACTATTGTAGCAACAGGCGGCACTTCATCTATAACTTCCTCTGCCGTTCGTGATGTATTCACAAACGGTACGAAAACCGGTATTGATACTGCTAATCCTTCGTTATCTATCAGTGGTACAGGATTCAGTCTTAGTGGTACGACACTTTCGGCTGTAGAGAATACCGGATCTTTACGCAGCTGTATAATAACCGCAACTCATGGAGGTGTCAGTAAGACATGTACAGTAACTCAAAATGCTGGTGTGATTACATATGAATATAGTTTCAGTGTGAGTCCTACATTCTTGAGCTTCTCATCAAAAGGAGAAAGTAAGAGTTTCACTATTACATCAACAAGGGTTAAGGTTGTAAATGGTACAAATACTGGTATATCGGAAAATGTCGGATATACATCTTCTGTAAGTGGAGCTGATGCCGGTGGCTTTTCTGTATCCGGAACATCTGTTATTGCTTCTGAAAATCCGACGACGGATTTCCGGGATGCTACAGTCACCCTCACTCAAACGAATAGTGGCAAGACTGTGAAAATTACATTGGAGCAGGAAAGAAAGATCAACATTGATACAGAGATTTAAAATAGGAGTTAATAACTAAAAAATTAAAAATGAAGAAAAACAGAATTTTATTATTACCCATATTGGGTATGTTATCAGTAGTATGTTGTTTCGTTTCCTGTGGGGATGATGAAACTACATCTACAAAAAGTTCCGTCCTGTCTATAAACAGGGCGGAAGTCCTGACCCGCAGCAGTAAGGATACCTTTGCTCAAGGTGACGAGATTGGGATTTTCGTCCTTGGAGAGAACGGTGATAAGTATAATGATTGTCCTTGTTGCTGGAACAATAAGGTAACATTGTTGGATAATGTCTGGAATGTGGAAAAGAACATTTACTTGAATAGTAAATCTGGAACGCTGCGTGCATATTTCCCTTATGACGCTAAAGTAGAAACACCTGCACAAATCACGGTCGAAAGCGCAACGCAGACGGATTATCTTTATTCCAGGCCTATAACCGTGAATGCGGAAAATCTGGTTGTGACATTACAGATGCAGCATGCGCTCGCCTTGGTGAAACTTGTCATTAGTAAAGAGGGTTATCTAGGTGAAGGGAAAATCTCTGGAGTTTCACTTCAGGGGATCAATACGGAAGGAATGCTGAACATCTCTACTGGGGAGATTGATATCAGTAAAACGGGGAATGAATCTTATAAGGGTGAGTTTCTCCTTGGTGTGTCCCCGTTGACAATTGGAATTATTGCACTTCCTCAAGGTGTAACGTCTACTACTGTCCTCCTTTTGATCGATGGCGAGAGATATGGGTATAAGCTTCCTGAAGGAATATGGGAGCAGGGTAAAGAGACAACCTATACTCTAGGGATCAATACTGTCGGAAAGAAGCTTTTTGAATTAGGAAATTCTTCTATCGACGAATGGGGAACTGGTGGCAGCTATGAGGGTGACTTAGCTCCAGGAATTGATATTGGTACAGAAATTTAATAACTAAAGAAAGAACAAGATGAAAACACTAAAAAAATTATTATGGTTGGCCGCAGTTCTTCTTTGCATTGTATCTTGTAGCAAAGAGGAAGTTACGGAAAAGGTAATCGAAGTACCGGAAGGTAAAGTTTTGGTAGAAACGGAAATTGTTGTCGATGGAGTAATTCAATCAAAGACTCGTGCTTCCAGTAATGCTGGCTACACTACAGGTGACGGTTTATATGACTCTGGAGATAAGGTTATTGTAGCTGCTGTAGCTAATGAAGGTTATGAGCTGGCCGCTTTTTACGATAAGAAATATCCTAGTACAAATTTAGGGACTTCTTATGAATTTCCAGCAGCAGAACCACGTACTTTCAAAGCAGAGTTTGCAAGAAAATACACGATTACTGTATCAGCTAGTCCTACAGCTGGCGGAACTGTTAGCGGTGGAGGAACTTATAGATCCGGTAAACCCTGTACTCTTACGGCTACTCCTAATGCCGGTTATACATTTGACGGATGGTATGAAGGTAGTACTAAATTGTCATCAAATACAAGCTATTCTTTCACTGTTAGTTCTAACAGAACTATCACAGGGAAATTTACGATAGCAGCTGCCTACTTAGATTTTTCAAGTAGAACAGGATATTACAATCAATATTATTATAAGTCAAGCAGGGCACTCCCTTTTGAAGTACAAATACATATTCTTGAAGAAGGATATTCAATGGATCAGGAAGGGAATGAATATAATGAAGTTGGTAGTAGTATTGGAACAATAAAAGTGGGAAGCCTAACATCTGAATACTTTTCATTAGATTCCCAAGAACATGGCTGGAATGTAATGAAAATATCGTATAACTTGAGAATTGGAAACAAGGATGTTCAGACATGGGATACTTATATGCCAAACGCCATATATCCTTTATGTATAAATTATACATACCAAGGAACAATTTACACAATTGTTATCAATCAAAGATGGTTATAGTATAAAAGCAGTAAATTTGTAGTGGAATATATCATGTTTTCTATTTCTCAACTACTGTGATTGTAATCTTGTACTTGTCAGTCTCATAAACCTTGTTATGATGACCGGATAAAGGTTTAGATAGACTCTGTATTAGAATCCCATCAATCAGTATATCGAATGAACTAGCTGATGAACTACTATATTCCTCACGATCTCCATAATCACTGAAAAAATAGTAATATTCATACCAAATTCTTGTATTGGCGTTCACTGTTACGGGATAGTAAACTATAGGGCCGGAATAGTATTCTGATGATGATGTATCTCCATAAATTTTAAATTTCATACGACTCCCAAGAGAACTATCAAACAAAATATAACTATCCCATTCCTGATAAGTATTATTGGACTCCCCCTCTCTCTCTGTCGTTATAGTCAAACTTACCGCCGTCTTTGCAACTGCAAATTTCCCTATGATAGTTCTGTTAGGTTAGTGGCTTATTTTTTCCGTAAGTATCATCTATTATTCAATTTGTATCTTTGTGCAAAAAATGGATATAGAGGGGGTTTTATCTACACTGGAGTCTCAATTACGAGAATTAGGGTTAACAGAAGAGACAGGGGCACTTCTTGTGCAAGTAAACATCTTAGGGAAAAGTTATATCATGAGCCGTGGTAACTTGAATAATCTAAGTATGCCGACTCTGATAAATGCAACAAATGAGGGTCTTGACTTCATTAATTTCATGGAGAATGAAATTAAATTGGCTAACGTATGTGACAGTACCAAAACGTTGCATTTTGATACGCACCGGCAACTAAAAGATTATAAATGCTATCAGGATATAAGGGATATCAATTGTGATTTTCTTCTACACCTGGAAGCGTTCATGCGAAATGAAAAGAAGCTTTCGATAAATACCATTGCCCGGCACATGAAAGTCATAAAGAGATATATCAATGTGGCCAGGAAGAAAGAAATCATTCTCAAAGATCCATTCCTAAATTATACAATCAAATCGCAGGAAACTCACCGGGAGTCACTCACAGAAAAAGAGCTGGAATTGATAGAGCAATACCAACAACAGAATGAGCCTGATGAAATATTGAACGCTTTTCTGTATAGTTGCTACACAGGGTTGCGATATTCCGATATTTATAATATTACCAAGCAGGACATCTATTCCATCAATAGAAAAAAATGGCTCATTATGAAGATGCACAAGACTAATATAGAAGTGAGAATACCTGTCTCCACAATCTTTGATGGAAAAGCCTTACTTTTAAGTAAGTCTATACCTCGGAGCCGGGGAAAGTTATTCCTTCTTGAATCAAATCAGAAAACCAATAGGATAGTTAAATCAATACTGAAAAAGATTGGTATAAAACGTAATATTTCCTTTCATTCAGCACGGCATACGTTCGCAACATTATTAATATATCGTGGAGTGAATATCACTACAGTTCAGAAATTGCTAGGACACAAAAGTGTAAAGACTACCCAAGTTTATAGCGCAGTTACGGATTTGACTGTCGAAAAGGAACTGAAAAAGAGCAACACGAAAAGGAAAAGGAAACAACCGACATCAAATAAGAGAACTGCACCATGAGATACAACTCTCCCCTGAAGGGGAAATGTGCTGGTAAGTCCAAACTTAAATTCGTGGAGATTGATTAATATTGTAGATTTGGCAGAAAATACTTCCGGAAAAATCTAGGCTAACCTTAACAATATGCAGCCATATTCATTATATTAAAGTTCAAGCTCATTGTCTTTACCTTGTGTATAAGCATTACTCTGCGTCTGTTGGATGTTACTCAATCCCGGTGTTTCAATTGGCAATTCGAATATTTTCTTAATTGCAATTACCGCTTGGGATGATATTCTCCCTTCCAATTCTTCAATAACACTTAGCTTCGGAGTATATCCTTGTTCTTTCATAGTTATTATACGTGAGTAATCATTCTGTGCAATGGCTTCTATAAACTCATTATTGCAAGAAAAAGTACTATCTTTTTCTATTTGTGCTATTTTCCATAATGCCATTGGGTGTGCTGCAATTCGTTCTATTATTGCTGGGTCTGAAAACAATAGTTCTGGTTTATAAACTCCTTTGCTGAAGCTTTCAATATATTCCATCTCATTTGGGGTTAAGATAAGTACAGCTTTTAAATATTGCATTGTATTCTTCTTTGCATCATCAACCGGGAAGAATTTCTTCCCTGAAGGAAGCAATGGCATCAGTTGACTCTTTATCTTCGAGGGCTGAACACTTATGATCTTAGAAATATTAATCTCTTTTCTAGGCTTACCTTCCACTCCGACAGTCTGGTAGAATACGATAGCTTTTCGTAGCATTTCCTTTTCTTCTGGAGTAGAAAGCATACTCGAACAAGATAATGAATATACATCAAATAAATCTCGTACAGCTGCTCTTTCAAGCAAAGCATTAATTTTCGTTGCAAAGAGTTCACAAGGGTGTAAAGTTGGTACCTTAATTCCTGGATCAGAAACAATACTTAGATTAATATCTTTTTGTATTGCTGGAAAAATATGGTGAAAAAGCCAAATTACTGGAAGCTGTAAAGGACGTTAACGCCATCATTATCCGAAGTGATATTATTGATGCCGAAGTATTGGATGCGGCAAAAGAACTGAAAATCGTAGTACGTGCAGGAGCAGGTTATGATAACGTGGATTTGGCGGCTGCTACGGCACACAATGTATGTGTTATGAATACTCCGGGACAGAATTCCAATGCAGTAGCCGAACTGGCTTTTGGCATGATGGTGATGGCTGTCCGCAATTTCTATAACGGGACTTCGGGTACTGAACTGATGGGCAAGAAGTTAGGTATCCATGCATACGGTAATGTAGGTCGCAATGTGGCTCGTATTGCTAAAGGTTTTGGCATGGATATTTATGCTTTTGACGCTTTCTGCCCGAAAGAAGTAATCGAAAAAGATGGTGTGAAAGCTGTTTCTTCTGCTGAGGAACTGTATGCTGCTTGTAATGTAGTGTCCCTGCATATTCCTGCTACGGCTGAAACTAAAAATTCCATCAACTATGAATTGGTTAACAAGATGCCTAAAGGAGGAGTATTGGTAAATACTGCCCGTAAGGAAGTGATCAATGAAGCGGAATTAATCAAACTGATGGAAGAACGAACCGACTTAAAGTATGTTACTGATATCATGCCGGTTGCCCATGCTGAGTTCTCAGAAAAATTTGCCGGCCGCTATTTCTCTACACCGAAAAAGATGGGAGCCCAGACGGCTGAAGCAAATATCAACGCAGGTATTGCTGCCGCCAGACAAATTGTAGGCTTCCTGAAAGATGGTTGTGAAAAGTTCAGAGTAAATAAGTAATCCAATAACCGCAGGGGCGGATTGAATCCGACCGAATGCATATAGCTTATGTTTTCGGGCGAATGCAATTCGCCCCTGCAAGTAAAATCTAATACCTTTATTTTTATGGCAATAATAAAACCCTTCAAAGGCATCCGCCCTCCGAAAGAATTGGTAGAACAAGTAGCTTCACGCCCATACGACGTACTGAATTCTGAAGAAGCACGTGAGGAAGCGAAAGGTAATGAAAAGTCACTTTATCATATTATTAAACCGGAAATTGATTTCCCTGCCGGAACAGACGAACACGATCCTAAAGTATATGAGAAGGCTGCCGAAAATTTCCAGATGTTTCAGGACAAGGGCTGGTTGGTGCAAGACGGAAAAGAAAATTATTATGTATATGCACAAACCATGAATGGCAAAACCCAATATGGGTTGGTGGTAGGAGCGTATGTTCCCGATTATATGAACGGGGTCATCAAAAAACATGAACTGACCCGTCGTGATAAGGAGGAAGACCGCATGAAACATGTCCGCGTAAATAATGCCAATATAGAACCGGTATTCTTTGCTTACCCGGATAATGTGGAATTAGATGCTATCGTTAAGAAATATACTTCACAACAGCCGGAATATGATTTTATCGCTCCGGGTGACGGTTTCGGACATTCATTCTGGGTGATCGACAAAGAAGAAGATATAACAGCTATCACAAAAGCTTTCAAAGCTATGCCGGCTCTTTATATTGCCGATGGCCATCATCGCTCGGCTGCTGCCGCCTTGGTAGGTGCCGAAAAAGCGCAGCAAAATGCAAACCATCAGGGAAATGAGGAATACAATTACTTTATGGCTGTATGTTTCCCGGCCAACCAGCTGACTATTATTGATTACAATCGTGTTGTAAAAGACTTGAACGGGCTGTCTCCGGAACAATTCCTGACCGCTGTCAGCAAGAATTTTGTAGTAGAAGAGAAAGGCATTAAGGTTTATAAACCGCAGGCTCTTCACAATTTCTCTCTCTATCTGGACGGTAAATGGTACAGCTTGACAGCAAAACCGGGCACATACGATGACAATGATCCTATCGGAGTATTAGACGTGACTATTTCTTCCAACTTGATATTGGATGAAATATTGGGAATCAAGGATCTTCGTTCCGACAAACGGATTGACTTTGTAGGTGGTATCCGTGGCTTGGAGGAATTAAAGAAGCGTGTGGACAGCGGTGAAATGAAAGTGGCTTTGGCCCTTTATCCTGTTTCTATGAAACAATTAATGGATATTGCCGATACCGGTAATATTATGCCGCCCAAAACAACTTGGTTTGAACCGAAACTTCGTTCGGGATTGGTTATTCATAAACTGAGCTGATCAATATAGAACACGGACAGAAAAACAAACCTGCATTTTCCCTCTCTGTCCGTGTCCGTTCATTTCATATAATTTTTTCAGCAGCTACAGGTGATATAAATTCTTTTATATTTGTTGATTAGGTATAATCTAAATAAATAGATGTTAGATTGAAAGAATAAAGCACTTTTCCTTTGTTTATTGCTAACAAATATCTAATTTCGCGCCGATTTTAAAGCGTGTAATAAAAACGATGATTAACAACAAGACTAAAGGATTTCTCCTTGGGGCAATCGCAGCAGCCAGCTACGGCATGAACCCACTGTTCACCCTTCCTCTTTATAGTGCAGGAATGAGCGTAGACTCGGTATTATTTTATCGCTATGCACTGGCTATAGTTGTACTAGGTATCATGATGAAGATGCAGAAACAATCTTTTGCCATTAAGAAAGCGGATGTGCTGCCACTTTGCATCATGGGGTTGCTGTTCTCATTCTCTTCCCTGTTTCTCTTTATGAGTTATAACTACATGGATGCCGGTATCGCATCCACCATATTGTTTGTCTACCCGGTACTGGTAGCTATTATTATGGCTGTAGTATTTAAGGAAAAAGTATCGCCGGTCACTATGTTTTCCATAGCGCTGGCCTTTGTGGGAATTTCCTTGCTTTGTAAAAGTCCGGGAGGACAGACACTCAGCTTGGTCGGGATTACTTTTGTCTTTTTATCATCCTTGGCTTATGCTATCTATATAGTTGGCGTAAACCGTTCTTCCCTGAAGGATATGCCTATAGCCAAGCTTACTTTCTATGTCCTGCTTTTCGGTCTGTCTGTTTATGTGGTGCGATTGAAGTTCTGTACGGGATTGCAGCTTATCCCTACACCCTTGTTATGGGTAAACGCAATTTCACTGGCTGTTTTTCCTACTGTTATTTCGTTGGTGACTATGACAAAGGCCATACACTACATTGGCTCCACACCCACTGCTATTCTAGGTGCTTTGGAGCCTGTTACAGCTTTATTCTTCGGAGTACTGATTTTTGGAGAGCAGCTGACACCGCGCATTATTCTGGGCATTTTGATGGTGATTACTGCCGTAACTCTAATTATAGGAGGAAAAACATTGCTGAAAAAAAGCAAGATTCGGTTAAGGCATACTGGCAAATAAGATCGGATTTTGTATCTTTGCCCTTGTAATTATAAATTTTCCACTATGAAAAAACAACTGATGCAATGGGCAGGAGTGGGAATGTGGATGGTATTTGGACTGTCCGCATGTTCTCCTACAAAAACAGAAATCGGAAACCTGAATGTCATTCCGCAGCCCCAAGAAGTAAGTCAAGACATTCAAGCCCACCCTTTTGTTATTAATCCGCAAACCGGTATTGTCTATCCGGAAGGCAATGAAAAGTTGCAACGGACGGCAGAATTTTTAGCTTCTTATATTAAAGAGGCTACGGGAATTACCGTCCGGACAACAACTGAAGCCGTAAAGAAGAATTCCATAATCTTGGCGGTTGACAGTTCCATTACCAACAAAGAGGGGTATCAACTGGAGGTAACTTCTGAAAACATTCATTTGAATGGAGGAAGTGAGTCTGGGGTCTTTTATGGAATACAAACGCTCTATAAGGCTTTGCCATTGACCAAAAACAAACAGGTATCCGCTGCCATCCCGGTGGGAACTGTTAATGACTATCCTCGTTTCGGTTATCGCGGTTTTATGGTAGACGTGGGCCGCCATTATTTCCCGGTTTCTTATCTGAAACAAATCATTGATATGCTGGCATTGCACAATATCAATTATTTTCATTGGCATCTGACTGAAGACCAAGGTTGGAGAATTGAAATCAAGAAATATCCCAAACTTACGGAAATAGGTTCGATACGTCCACGTACGTTGATTGACCGTGAAACCCAGACCTATGATGAAACTCCTCATAGCGGTTTTTATACACAGGAAGAAGCAAAAGAGATTGTCAAGTATGCCGCTGACCGTTTTATTACTGTAATTCCCGAAGTTGACCTTCCGGGACATATGATGGGAGCTTTGGTTTCCTATCCGGAATTAGGTTGTACGGGAGGTCCATACGAGATTCCTTGTAAATGGGGGGTATTCCCTGATGTGCTTTGTGGAGGAAACGACCGGGCTTTACAGTTTGCTAAAGATGTATTGAATGAAATTATGGACATCTTTCCATCTCCTTATATCCATATTGGTGGGGATGAATGTCCGAAAGTACGTTGGGAAAAATGCCCTGCATGTCAAGCTAAAATTCGGGAACTGGGTTTGAAAGATACACCAAAACACAGCAAGGAGAATCAATTACAGACCTATTTCATGTCCGAGGTAGGCAAAGTTATTAATGACAGAGGGCGTAAAATGCTGGGCTGGGATGAGATGTTGGAGGGAGGATTGGCTCCAGGTGCCACAGTGATGTCATGGACTGGTGTCAAAGGTGGTATCGAAGCCGCCCGTCTGCACCATGATGCAATTATGACTCCTATTCAGTTTCTTTATTTCAGCAATCCTACTTACAATCGGATAAAAGGGACTAAAAGCCTTGAACGTGTCTATACATTTGAACCTGTTTCTAATGAATTGGCAGAGGATGAACGAAAATATATCATCGGTACTCAAGGATGTATCTGGACAGAATGGACGCGTGACAGTTTGAAGATGGAATGGCAAATTCTTCCTCGTATGGCTGCCTTGTCCGAGATTCAATGGACGGAACCGTTACATAAAAATTTCGACAGTTTTTTGAAACGTTTACCAGCTCTGCTGGCTATTTACCGGGATAGAGGTTATGATTTTCGTCAGGATATTTATGATGTGAACATTGATATCGTTCCGGCTCCCGATGAAGGAAAAGCCAAGATTGCTTTTCAGACTTTTGATGATGCGGAAATACATTATACATTGGATGGCAGCGTTCCCGATGTGCAATCCCCATTGTATACCGACACTATACAAGTGGATAAAGATGTTATCATACAAGCCATTGCAGTTCGTCCGCAGGGTACTAGTCAGATAAGTAAGGAGGAAATACATTTTAATGCAGCCACAATGAGACCGGTTACCTTGAATACCATTCCTCATAAATCATATACTTTTAAAGGAGGAAGTACCTTGATAGACGGATTATATGGGGATATGAATTATCGCTCAGGACGTTGGATTGGTTTCTACGGGACAGATATGAATGTGACCCTTGATTTACTTGAGCCTAAGGAAGTATCTTCAGTTTTTGTAAACACAATGTTGAACACAGGCGATGCTATCTTTGGTGCAACAGGTCTGAAGGTGGAAGTTTCTGAGGACGGGAAAAATTTCCGCAGGCTAGCCTCCGAAAATTTTCCCGTTGTGGAAAAAGGAACTAAAATGCAAAGCCGCAAAGACTCTGTTTCCTTTGATAAAGTAAAAGCCCGCTATATTAAAATCATAGCAGAAGTTACTCCGAAACTTCCCGCATGGCATTCCATGCCTGGCGAAAAAGCTTTTCTGTTTGTTGACGAAATAGGAGTGGAGTAAATTCGCCTTCGGAGCAATAGCTTTCTAAAGAACAAATACCAAACAAGAAACGGACATTCTGACAAAAACAGATGTCCGTTTCCTTATTCATAAGCCTTTCATGTATTTTCAAAAGCTGTTCAAGAAAAAATGGCGATAGAGATTCACTCTGTCGCCATTATGTGATGTGGAATGTCTAATTCCTTATGCTTTAGGAAGTGCTTCTTTTACAACCATAGTACGGTTTACATATTCTGCACCGTTCAATTGCTTGATAGCTTCTTTAGCTTCGCCATCATTAGGCATTTCTACAAAAGCAAAACCTTTAGAACGACGTGTTTCACGATCAGTAATAAGTTTTACTGAAGCTACTGTTCCATACTCTTCCATTACACCTCTCAAATCACCTTCCCTAACATTATAG
>OHPL01001147.1_pt1 | contig 14386 bp, 16 predicted proteins | sample 1577711 | NCBI WGS metagenome assembly OHPL01 (sample SAMEA3879538, study PRJEB24766) | human gut metagenome | biome: human-associated habitat; feature: feces | place: USA | collected 1985/1987
ATAGGGGGAAAATATGAAACTAGAATCTGGCTGTAAAGAAAACTTTGCTGACTATTCTAACATTGTATTAGAGCAGTGGAAAACTTATGTAGAGATGGCAAATAGCAACACAGAGAAGAGGGCGAGTGCAAATAATATATTTATTACTATTAATTTGGCTTTGCTCGCGGTCACGCCTTTTTCCTTGGATATCAAAAGCTACCTCCTTTCATTGGCTGGAATTGCAATCTGTATTTTGTGGATAAAGACAATCAAGGAGCACAAAAAATTGAGCAGCGTTAAATACCACATTGTAAATGAAATTGAGGAAAGACTTCCATTGGCTCCATTTACTTATGAGTGGGATAAGTTAAACGAGAGAAAATATACTGGGCTTACAGTATTTGAGAAAGCAATCCCTTTCGTTTTTATTACAATAAATGTAGTTGCTTATCTCCTCGCAATCATCCAGAAAGTGTTTTTCTGATAGGCGAAATGATACTCTTATAGTATTGCCCGCCTACAAAAAACGAGATTTGCTGTTTATACAATTCCCCAAATAAATAAAGAAGGAGCTACAAAATGATATACAATTTATTTATTAGCCACTCATGGACATACGACGATCAGTACGATAGACTAATTAAATTACTAGATTCCGCCCCCAATTTCGAATATAAAAATTATTCCGTGCCTAAAGATGACCCGATTCACTATATGCAGTATGACTACCAGCTCAAAGAGGCTATTGGGCAGAAAATTCAACCCACAAGCTGTGTAATAATTATTGCAGGAGTCTATTCTACATATAGTAAGTGGATTAATATCGAACTAGAGCTGGCTTGTAAAATGGGGAAAAGAATTATTGCAGTCGAACCGTGGGGAGCGGAAAGGACTTCGTCAGTAGTGAAAAAATATGCAGATAGAGTCGTCAAATGGCAAGCTTCATCCATAATAAACACGATTAGAGAGTCCTGACAAAAAAGAGACTGTGTTTCACCGTGAAACGCAGTCTCTTTTTAGAGAAGATTTTTCAAAAGTTATCTTCAAGTCAGGGAGCATGGCCTCAATCTCATCTATCATTTTCGCCGATGTTTTGCTGACGCAATCGAGGGATGCTTTCAGTTCGTCAAGTTCCTTATCCTTGCTCCAACCTGTTATATAGGCAAACGAGCTGTCGCCGGTTTCAATTCCGAAGTGCTGGCAAACAACGTAGGCAATGCTCTCAGCTTCGACCTCTCGTGTTCGCCGATTTTTCTCTGGTTTGCCTACAACAACGCCGTCTTTGACCGGCAGGGCGTGAAGCATGGCATGAGCCGTTTCATGGATTAGAATAGATATTGTGTCGATCTGACTCATGCCACGGTTTAGATATATCCGCCGCTCGCTGTGTACATAGCAGCCGCGGGCATCGCCGTCAGGCTCTCTGAAAATGACCGGGACTGGTGCAAGCTCCAAGACTGCATTCAGCATGGTATCGTAATTCTGTACACTGCCGTGGAGTTCGCTCACACCGTAGGACGGAAGTTCACGCCCCACTGTCTGACTCACGTCGAACACATACGCTATTTTATATCCTCTTTGCACGACGTATTGTTTCTCCTTTACAGGCTCACCGTCAGCATCAAGTATAGGCATGTTCGTTACGGGATCGAGTGTCACCGTCTCAACAATACGCTTATATGATGTAGGCGCGATAATTTGTATCCCCGACTCGCCATTCTTGACCGTTCTGCCAAACTTCTTTTCCCAAGTGGCGTAGCCCGTTACGGCGCTGGCGTTTGGGCACTGCATAAGGATGAGCATAACATTGTTGAAGCTATACTGGTGAAATTTTGCCATTGCTTTCATATAGGCTTTATATTGCTCACTCTCAAATACCTCTTTGACACCTGCTTCAAGCTTATCTGTCAGCGCCTTTACTTTTTGGGCTGTGTCAGCGCTCCGGCTGCGCATGGCGTTCGTTTTCATTAGTCTGTTTTGGCCTCGCCTGTACCTTCAGAGTCACAAGATCATTGCCTACCGCCGCGAGCAGTACCTCCGCAGACTTATACTCGTCTTTAAACCTTTTGATCTGCTCTGGGGTAAGAGAGCAAAATTCGCCCTCCTCGATGCCGCAGATAAAGAACGTACCGAAAAGACCTCCGTATCCTCCGGGGATACTGCGGTTAAACGGCAGACCGAGCAATATTCCCTCATCATTGGCAACGAACGAGACGGCCTCATGCTCATACGGATATGCTGCCGTAATCAAACCGCCGACAACGGCCTGCATTTCAGCAAGGCCGTCAATTTCCTTTTCATATGGCTGATATCCCGGCTCTACAACAACTACCTTCATAAAAAACCTCCTATTCAGATAAAGTAATACACCCGCAATAGGCTAACAGCGCTTGCGGGTGTGATGAATTTATTCAACATTTATTCCGGTTGCGTTTTGGATATAATTATAGTAAAATATCTATAGAAAAATGGAAAGGAGCCGTGCCATATGGTTTATACGATTAGTGATATAAAAGCCGCTGTTACCCCGATTGCCAAAAAGTATGGACTTAAAGCTGTATATCTTTTTGGGTCATACGCAAAAGGCACCGCTACTGATTCGAGTGATATTGATTTGCTGATTGATACTACAGGAACTGATATAAAAAGTCTGCTTGGGCTAGCCACTGTGTACTGTGAGCTTGAGGAGGCATTGGGGAAAGCGATAGACTTAATAACCGTTAGTTCACTTGAGCAACCAATACAACGCCCAAGTGAAGCCAGCTTCCGTACGAATGTTATAAATGAAAGGGTGAGTTTATATGCTGCCGCCTGATGCACAACGTTTGGAACATATACGCGATTACTGTATTGAGATTGAAAAGACGATTGGGCGTTACGGAAACTCATTCGAGATATTTGATAAAGATGCAGATTATCAGAGGTCTGTTTCTTTCTGCATACTCCAAATAGGTGAGTTGGGAAGCAAACTGTCACAGGAATACAGAGCCGAAACTGCAAATAGAATTCAATGGGGACCGATAAAGGGTATGCGTAATTTAGTAGCGCACAGTTATGGAAGTATGAGCAGGGATATTATCTGGGAAACCGCTGTGACTGATATACCTATCCTGAAACAGTTCTGCATAGAACAGTTAGAACGCATAAAATGAACCGCTAAAATGCCGCCAAATATCTGGCGGCATTTTTCACGCTATAATGAAATTGTATCTGCCCGCTACACAACGAAAGCACCTGTACACAAGTACAGGTGCCTCATAAAAGATAGCTATATTTTCTTTGCTATATTCTGAATGCGCCGCTCCGCCTCTTTATATACTTCCTCGTCAGCCCGTACGGAAATGATTATTATCTTCATCACGCCATTTTCAATCTCAAGGCTATATACCACGCGGTATCCGAGGTCTCGGAGCTTTATTTTATAAAACCCACTCAAATTCGCTGCCGAATGGTTTCCGAGAGGCTTGCCGATGCCGTCCGGAGGCGGCAGCGGGCGTTCGGCAGTCTTGGATATGGTTTTGAGTATTAGCCGCTGATTGTACAGGTCGAGACGTTTCAGGTCTTTCTGCGCTTCTTTAATGAATTTGACAGTCCATTTCATGTGTGCCCCTCATTCGATTTCAACATCAAGACCGGCCAGATCATCAGCAGATATACCAAGCTGCTCCATCATGGCCTCCATAGAAATGTTGTCATTATCGTCGTTTGCGGCAGCGCGTCTTCCAGCCTCATCAAGCAGCAGATAATCCGACAGAGTCTCCATCAGTGATTCATACTGGGAAGGAGACAGCAAAACACAGGCAGGCTTATTGTTTTTCACGACTATCTTGGTGCCGGAAGCCTGTACCTCGTCGAATATTTTATTCGCTTCACCCTTGTTGAAACGGGTTATTGGCACGATAGATTTCATTATTCCGACAGCGGACATTTCATTCATTATACTTGCACCTCCATACGCAGTATTCTTTATCTACTATTAGTATATGCGCAACGAGCAAGTAAGTCAACAAAAATATCGTTAATTTTATCTATATATTTATTTGGATTTTGACGTAGTTGGTTTGAAGATATCTTCTTTCTGCTTCTGTTTTTCCTGCCGCTGACGGCGCTCTTCAAGTGCATCGTACACGCTATCCTCGATTTCACGCGGAGTCATGGAGACATCAGGGAAGTATTTGCGCAGTCTGTCACCGGCAAGAATGACTTTCGTGTACTGCGGCCGTTCTTGCTCACCCTTGAACACGTCATTTACTTGCTCCACAGGTTTGACCACATTTTGCGGATTAACCGCCGTATGCACAATTACTTCCGGCGGATGTATTTCCACTGCGTCGGGGATCTTCGTATCCGGGACAAAAGGAATTACTTTGGGCTGTGGTTCAGTATCCGACCTCACATTATCTGTCTGTTTCGGCTTCTCAAAAACCGGGCTTACCGGTGGAACTGCTGTAACTGCTGCCTTTTCAGCGGCCTTTGGCGCAATATCTCTATCCTCAAGGATATCTCTTAGCATACTATCATCAAGTGTGCCTGCTTTTTCGGCTTTTTTCATGCGCTCAATGCGCTCTGTACTCACCTTGTAGTTTATATCCATAAGATCGGATACTTTTATCTGGTTTTCCGGCTTGAGGAAAGAAATTGCCGACGCAATGGATAGCGGCATAGTACCGTCATCTACCTTGTCGCATATTACCTTTTCTGCCTCTGCCAGTCTCAGCATACGGTTGAATTTCGCATAGCTCATGCCCATTTCGCGTGCCAAGACTTCATTTGAATCTATTTTCGGGCCAACGTCACCTTTCCTGCGCCTTCCGCTTTTGTGCTTCATAGCGTCCATTTTCATTCGGAGTGCCCGCGAAAGATCGTAGCTTGACAGCTTGTCTCTGTGAAGATTTCCATCGGCAACAAGTATCTTTGCATCGTCATCGTCCATCTGCTGGACAATAGTAGGCACCGGGAAATTAAGCCGCTTTGCGATGTCATGCCTGCGCTGGCCTGAAATTATCTCATAGCCGCCGCCCTCCTTGGGGCGTGCTATGACCGGATCCTTAATGCCATTAATCTCAATGGATTTCTCAAGTTCCTTATAGTTATCGCTTTCGCGGTCAACAGAGAAGTTATTGAACTTTGACTTTTCCAGATATCCGGGATGAAGAACAACGAAATATGTTTCTTTGCCGTTCGGCACCGGCAGGCTCTTAATATCTTCCTCATTGGGCGGATTCAGTCTGTTTTCAAGCACCTTAGAAATGGCCATACCTGCCGGGCCTGCGGCAGCAGTACCGTCGGATGCCTTTTCGCCAGTTTCTCCACTTTCCTTATTAACTTTTTTCTCAGGCTTCTTGGCAGCAGATTTCTTTTTATCCTCGGATATTTCTTGTGAAGCAGAAGCGGATGCAGCAGACAGCGATTTTTCTTTACCCTTAGCTGAACTGCCGGGTTTCACATCAGGCTTGTCACCATTCGCTGCGAGTGTGGAAGCCTCCTGTTCCGGAGCTGTATCACGCTGTTTTACTCGCTTTATAAAAGCTGCAAGTGTCTCAGCCGATCCGCTGTTTGACCACCAATAGCACTCTTTGGCCTGATTATCGTCCAATTCCACCACATAAGCCGGAACGTCGGAGAGCTTTGCCAGCTCACCGGCACGTCTGCGGCGATAGCCTGCTATCAGTTCATACTCGCCATCTTCGCTCTGACGCACGACCAGCGGCTCCTCTATGCCTTTGGACTGAAGACTGCTCACAAGACCGCCAAGACTCTTGTCTGAAAATTTCCCAAATGCCAATCCGGGGAAGTCATGTATTTTATTCAGTGGTATATTCTGTTCCTGTATGCTTTCAGGCATTTTATCCTCCTTGTATTAAAAAATACTTCTCACGGTGAGAAGTATTTACGCAAAATCGTGCCGCACTGCGGCAGCGTAGAAATGCCCCATAGTGAGTGGCGCATCATATAACGCTCGCAGAAGGTAGGCTTTTATATTTATGATGCGCGTTGTGGTTTCTCGGAGTGAATCAAGCACATATGCAACGTGCTCAAACCGAAGCCTCTTAAACCTGTCCTGCACCTTGCCTATGGGCAGGCTTTCTCTGCCTATTCTTATTGTCGGTGAAGCGCTGCATAGAACGTCGCAGATAAGCTCCAAAATGCTTTCCGGGTCGTCATTCGGGTAGCTCTCGGCTAAAAGCGGAAAGTCCACCTGATCCTTGAGCTTTTCCATACATGCTCCATATTCCGGTTGATGGATAGATGGGTAAGTATAGCTGAAATCAGTATTGTTATTATCAATATAATTAGTATCCGCTTTCCGTAGGTCTGCACTTCTATCGTTTGTAGGTCTTGAAGTACACGATTTGGCTGTCTTGACCTCCATTTCCGAGCTTTCCTGACGTACAGTTTTCTGGAATTTGCAGGACTGTCCTCATGCACTGATGCGAACCATTTTACATAGATTTTTGTAGGTTTACCCTGTCCCTGCTTTATCCGCTCAATAAGGCCAATGCCGCTTTTCGTGTCCAGCTCTGCCAGCAGCTTACCTGCCTTTACATGGCCGCAGCAAAGATCTTCTTGTATCTCATCAATCGTGTAATAGATATACACCCGACCTTCGTCGTCGAGCCAGTTATTCTTAAGCGACAGCCCCATGCGGTCGAGCAGCAGGCTGTATAAAAGCTTTGCATCCGTGGAAAGTGTCTTGAAATGCTCGCCGGTTATAAGAACACGCGGAATGCGATAAAATGAATAGCTGTCGGCCTGACTGCTATAAAAATAGTCAAAGGTCATGGCTTGCTCCTTTCGCATACGACAAGATAACGATATAGACCGCCGCTTGCATACGGGTGGCATGTCAGCAGAGTCAAAAGATCACGGCCATCCTGAATGAAAACATTACTTACATCATTCGGGTCTATGACCTGTATCTCAGACACAGTGTAGTTCAGCGTTTCCCATACGTTCGTGACAAACACCTCGTCTCCCGGCTGAAGCTGATCTATATAACGAAAATATGCGGCTCCGTTCCATCCGCGATGACCTGCGATGACGCAGTTTGTGTCAACACCTCCTATCGGGAGACTGGTTTGCCCAAGAACCGCAGCGCCTGCCGCCATATTGTCATAGCTTGCGCCGAGGTATATGGGCATTTCAAGTTCAAGCGCAGGTATTGTAAGTACGGCCACTATTCCATCTATGATACCGTATTCCTTAAGGTCAATCGGTGCCGTCTCGTATGCTAACGGGTCTGATAGGCGGCTTTGTTTTTCTTCATATATACACCGGTTGTATTCCTGCATGGCTTTGTACAGTTCAGCGTTTGGCCGCTCTGCTGCCTTTGGTGAACTTATATCCGGCGTTGCCGGATGCGCAGCAATAAAGCTGGCTGCCTCTGATAGTGATTCTCGTTCAAGCCGCTCGCCATTTATGTGTGGGTATAGCATCACAAGCAGCCCGAAGCAGAACAGCACAGATGCCATACATACTGCAAGCCGCCTACCCATTTTGAAATCTCCGTATCAATATATAGGCAATTATGCAGGCCGCGAGGATTACAGCGCCGATAACTATGCCCTTTACGTATTCTCTGACCCATGTAGATTCAACCTCATCAGCCTCGACACTTTCAATATCCGCGTCACTAATCTGCGTATTGCTGTCTATGCGGCTGCCGCGGACAAGCAGTCGATGCGTATTTACTCCAAATGGTGTACAGGTGATCAGCGTCACTAAATCTTCGTCACGGTCAATGACCAGCAGTGAGGTATCACCCGGAAGTACGGTGTTAATCTCATCAACGGCATAGGCCAGCGTTTCATTCAAGACATGTATAAAGAAAACATCACCCACCTTCATTTGGTCGAGGTCTGAAAACATCTTTTCACTTGCCATACCGCTGTGACCAGAAAGCACCGCGTGAGCGCCATTGCCGCCAATCGGCAAAGAACTGCCTATAACATGACCAACAGCGCTTTCAAGCGTCGCTGCTTCTGTACCATGGGCAACCGGCAGATAAATTTTCAGTTTTGGTATCTCTATATAGGCCATGATGCCATTGCCGGTCAGGTTCAGCAGCTCATTGTAATTGTCAGCGGCCTCGTTAATCTGCTCATCCGAAAAAGTCTGTGAGACACCGTTTGCGAGCATCGCGTTATATTCTTCGGCCTTGTGCCGTGCCGCATCTATTGCCGAGTTATCAAGTCTGCCTATTGCATTGAAATATTCTGTGCATATCTTGGATTTGTTCTTCTCCGCAAGATAATTGCTTATGACCGGGTACACCGTCACAAGCAGCGCAACTATCAATAATACTGTCGCCATAATTATTGTCTTCCTGTTATTCCTCATTTTTTCTCCAAGCAAATTGGGGAGACTTGCGTCTCCCCATAGATTCCATTATGTACGTTTCTTCCTGTTTGCTCTGAATATGATTATCAGCGCAGCACCCATCGCAAGGATGCCTCCGACGGTGAACATCCATGTGCCATATGAACCGGTTTTAGGAAGAGTGAATCCCTTAGTGTTCACAACAGTGAGCGGCACAATGGCGTTTTCCGAGTACCCATCCGCTCTCATGCTGACATTCTTGTTGTTTACCTTGGCCGTTGCTGTAAGCAGCAGCTTATGGCAGTTCGCACATTCTGCACCGTCGCTTACGGATATGACGATCTTAATATCGTCTTTCAGCAGGTTGTAACCAGTATCGGTAGCAAGCTCAGTAGCAAGATAACTGTCGTCTTCAAGCCCCTTTATTATGATGTGACCTTCAGCTGTCGGTATAAACTCCGTGGCCTGAGCTGCTTCCGCGACATGCTCAGTCACGTAATAAACGCCGTCGATAAGTTTGGCTCTAACATAGTAGCCATCTGTATCGTTGTACAACTTGAATTTAACATTACCGACATTTCCAGCGCCATCCGAGAATTTTTTCGTGAGGTCTATAGCATAGCTGAACACATGTGCATCATCCGTAAGCGTGTCATAGAAATCAGAATTCGTGCGCTTCCACGTCAGCGTGACGCTGTTTGTGTTGCCCTCGTCCCCATAGATAAAGCTTGCGTCGGAATTGACGGTGCAGGAATAGCAGACTCTCATAGTGCAGTCAGAGTAGCCGCGATAAAGACTCTCGTCGCTATAAACAAGCGTATTGCTGTTGATCTCGGAAAGACCGCTTTCCGTCATTACAACGGTCATCTGCTGCCCATCGGACGGCTCAGAATAGCTGACTGTAAATTTACCGCTGTCCATGTTCCAAGAGTCTACAAGTTCTGTACATTCTTTATCCTTGTAGAAACTTATGACCACATCATTCCGGTTATATATAATGCCGCGCGGAAGCTTGTCTACAAAGGTGTAGCAGCTCAGGCTGCTCGCTGGGGAAGTGATGGTGGGCAGAGTCGATATAAACTGATAGTCCACAACATCTCCTGCCGATGCGCTCGCGGTGTGGGCGTAGCCGTCAGTAATATCATTTGTGCTTCCGTTATTTTTCCCTGTATCGGGGGCGGACTCGCGTACCGTCTTTTCAAGCGTCGGATAACCGGTTCTGTTCTTGGGATAAACAGTCACATCATAATTCCATGCACTGCCGTCAAGAGTGGTCATTGGAAGGGAAATAAGGAACGGGTTGCAGGTACTGGTCACATTCTCCGGCACTCGCGTCTCGACAACGAGGTACAAGCCAAGCTCCAGCCCGTCCACTGCGCTGTGTCCGTATTCGTCCGTCACGCTCATCGCTGCGCCGCCAGCGTTCTTAATATAGCTTTCAAGCGCGGTCTTTACTGCGGTGGAGTTCGAGGCAAGAGCTGCTGCAAGTGCAGAATTTATACTATCTGAAGTAAAGTAGGCAACATTATTCTCGGTGCAGTATGCCTCCGATGCACTAAGGCCGATAGCCGCAAGAAGCGAATTCGTGTTTTCTCCGTCAGCGAACCCGTAGACCGTGATGACTTTGTTTTCGTTTTCGGTTTGCTCTGTGTACATTGCAATATCCGCTACACGCAGATACATAAACTCGACGCCGGGTACAGTGTAATCTGTCATCCTGTCCACAACGCTCTGGTCGTAAATGCCGGTAGAAACGTATGCATTGGTATCCCATGCACCATCAGATTCCGCACGGGTGAGATCGTATTTATATATCGAGAGTGAGCCGGTTCTGGTGTAGTCTATAGTAGCCGATGCTTCATCCGCGCTGGCCTGTATCGGCAGGCAAAACAGTGCGGCAACGGCTAAAACAAGAGCAATTGCCTTTCGGATATTTTTCATTCAGGTTTCTCCTTTTTAGTTTTAGATATAATAAATAAGCTCATGCAAAGCATGAGCGCTGCAAATTGAATATAACGAAATCCGGATTGTCCAGTAAAGGGTAGCGTCATTATAGTACAGTCGCAGGAAATGAAGCTGATATCATAGCTGCCGGAATCGCCCAGCTCGCCCTCGAACAGCACTCCGGATTGCAGTGTGTGTCCTGCCGGTGCCTTGATCTCCGTCACGCGGTAAACACCGCTTATGCTAAGCTCGCTGAATACCGCTGCACCGCCATTGTCCGAACTCTGTTCAGCAATCCAATCCCATGTTGTGCCACCATCCGTTGAGCGCTCCAGAAGAAACACAGCTCCGGGAAGTGCATTCCCATACGCGTCCTGCTTGAGTACAGTGATAGACCCGACCTTTCGCGTGTTGTAAATATCAAAGCTCAGTTCCTCATCAGTACTTACAATGAAATTGTGCTGAGTATCATCAGCAACATACATTCCGGGGGCAGATATCTCGCGGAAAAAGTATTCTCCGGCTGGTATGTCCGTAATAATTACCGTACCCGTGTCATCCGTTACTGCCTCTGCGATCTGTGTCCCGGACATGTCAAAGAGGCCGAAACTTACCCCTGATATTGGCCCGGTGGTTTCTGCATCGTATTTATGTATAATGAGTTTCCCGGTTTTAGGTTTTTCCGGAGTGCTTATTTGTACGGATGCAGTTGCAACGTTTGACTCAATATCATAGGAATAGGTGACTATACGCTGCTCGTTCCAGTTGTCCGGAGCATAGTAGATTAGGCTGGCCGCGGTTCGATTATCTACGCCGGTTGCGGATAACGTATAGATGCTGCTGTCATATTTCGTCGGTATTCGAATGGTAAGCACATCGCCGGAGTTTCCGGTATGACCCTCGATCACGGCATCGTCGGGGAGTCCGCTCCTGTCAAGTGTGTAGCCAAGGCCACAGTTCGTGAGAGAAACAGTTGTCGTGTATTCGTAATAGTCTCCGGCCACGGCAAATTCAGGCTCCGAAAATGATATCTCATGCTCGATAAGCACCTGATTTCTTGCGCAGTCAAGCAGATACATACACCAGTCAAAGAGTCCCTCGTAGCCATACGCAGCACGGAAAAGGTGACTGTACTTTGAAAGATTCATCCACGTTGGCACACCCTGCGCCCCACGCTCGGCAAGCCAGAAGCGTATAGCATTTGCTGTTGCATAACGTGCTTCATCCGCAGTATAGCCGCCGCTGTCATTGGGATAGCCGTGCTCAAGAATTGCTTGCAGACCACAAATAGTAGTTGCATCATAATAGTTCCACGGGTCGGTATCTGTATATCCGCTGCCGCTGGGCGATGAATAATCCGTTTGCAGGCAGTAGACCGGTGCTCCGGTCTGAACTATAGTGTGCGTTGGCGTTCCTACACCCGTCCATACCCCTTTGCTGGAGTAGGTTTGAAAGTATGAATAGCTTGTACCGGTCGTTACATTGACATAGTCTGCAAAGGCCGATACGGTAAAAGATGCGCTAAAAATGACAAACATGCAGAACAGCACTAATAGCCGCCTGCATCTTTGCGTTTTTGTTCTCGGCATAAAACCTCCTATCCTTAGAATTGTTTCTTATTGTGTTTACTTTTTTCGGGTGGAATCACCCCCTTTCCTCATCAATGTTGTTCATGTATGGGCATTTATCATACACGCAGGTGTGCTTCTTGCGCCGCGGACGATGAAACACGCATGACTTGCATTCCGGGTAATCACCATCTACGCCCGTGTCATAGTGATCGAAGCCCGGTTTACCAGTCATCAGTTTCTCAAACGCCTGCCGCTTGCCGTCTGTAAAATACATTTCTACCTCCTTCCCAATTCAGGGCAATAAAAAAGCGCCCCTCCGGGCGTATAGAAAAACACTTCTCATGGTGAGAAGTGTTTTTTGATAAATACATGGAATTGGTGCTTTTATACATGATATTGTATTGTGCTGACCCATGCCATGTTGTATAATTACTAATATGGGATGGCATGAATAAGTTGAAATTTATTAATTACTATTGGAGATCTGTTTATGGGATGATCCGAGATTTTCCTTTATCCCGTGATAAGACAAGGCTTACTTAATGTGGGGCAATCATTGATAATAGCTCTTATCCGGAAAGAAATCTTTGGTCAAATCTATTCTTGCTTAGTGAACTGCTTAAGGAAAACGCACAAGCTTATATGTTTTAGTATTTATAAGCATTGAGTTGATTTTTTTGTTGAGGTTAAGTGCTCATGAATGACGACTTATACAGAATGGCGGCTTGTTTGCTGTCCACTAACATCGTGCAGGTGCTGGATGACATATGCAGTGGTGCTGATTACAGCAAAATTACCGACCCTAACATAATTGTTGAAATATATTATGCACAGCAACTCATACCAAGTAACTTATCCCAGAGCATCTGGGATAGTACGAAGTTACCTCTATACCGAGAGAATATTAGCCGAATGTCATCAATTATCGGTAAGTATATGTCTTCTATCACAGATGATAATTGGGGTAATATTTTGCAAGAAACTAGCTTTGTTTTCAAAGAGAGTCTTATAGACATCTTTTCTATATATAAAGCCTATAAAAGAGTTTCAGGTAAAACAATCCGTAACCTTTTGGAAAATCAAACGATTTCTTTATATCATATATTAACACAACGAACTTTGGTAAGCCAATATTCTGATGAAATAAGTCAGTATATGAAGAGTACACCTGAAACGGCAGAATTGCTTCTCACTTTAATTGAGAAGGACGGTGGTGATAGCAAAAAACTTCTTTTCCCTCAGGCACTTTCAAAAGAAGATAAAACGTCGATACTAGAAAGCTATATTGACTGGGATAATGCGAACCCCAATTATATTAAACTCATAAAAAATTCATCTGGTAATTCAAGCCTTAAAATATCCGATGAACTAAAAAACGCTGCTCAGATACGATATAATCAGATGATGGATGAACTTTTTAAAAAGCATCCCGGAATAGAGTACGGAATCTATGTAAGATTTAATGAAAACCAAACAGAAGTTTCCAATTGTCGTTTCGAAGGAAATGATTTGATTGCAAGCTATAGCACACGTTGGATAGACAGTAATCCCGATTTTCCTACACTACTTAATAATTTTATATATGTTTTTGGCTATGTGGATTCAAATTTCCGCTCTAGTTTCCCTGCAAAAAAATCTGAATTGGGGATAGCCGAAACTGGTCTTGGAGTTAGAGGCGAAAGAGAATACACAACAGGTTTTGCACACCAGCAATTCTCCTCACTATATAGCTTACAAATGCGCGGGTATTGCCAGTATTTAAACGACACTCTAGGCATAGATATTGAGCAAATTTTTAAGTGGTTCTTTAACATATACCTATCTGAAGAGTTCAATATAGATGGCTTTGTTTTTAATGCGTCCTCCAAGGGGACAACAATGTTAGAAAAAATCAGAAATCTTGCGTCAGAAATCGACGGTATTTTAAAGCAGTTTAAACTCTACTGTAAACATAAACACATTAATAGAGATTTGATCATAATCTCATCCGAACATGTCCCATTTGAAGAGGTTCCAAGTCTTGTTAGTAGTAAATATGTTTATTCTGGCTCGGCTGAGTGTCAAAATATAGGACGTTTACTTTGTTCTGATCAAGCACTATTAAACTATACCCCTAATCATAAGGGTAAATATCGCAATTTCCTCGACCTTGTGCACGCAGGAACATTAAGTTTTGCTGAGTTTTTCCCTTTTCAGCAAAATAATATACTATTACTCGCTGATTACGGTGCAATCAGTATAGAAAATGGCATAATAATTCCCAATACTAACAGAATGCATATTCTGAAAGAGCTTTATGAAAATGATGTTATATGTCTACATCATGTGCTATGTGAAGATGTACGTGCCGAAATTGAAGCCATGATTCTAGCTGGCGAATTGCGGACTGAATCCACGCTCTTTTCCACCCCAGAAGCGCAATACCTGAACTATATGCTGAATAAGAAAGAATTTTCAAATGGCCTTGATTTAAGAAATAGGTACATTCATAGTTCCTACCCTTTAGATGATCGTCAAAAGCTAGATTACATAGAATTATTAAAAATAATGGTTCTTATAATAATCAAAAT
>OHPL01001157.1_pt1 | contig 14284 bp, 18 predicted proteins | sample 1577711 | NCBI WGS metagenome assembly OHPL01 (sample SAMEA3879538, study PRJEB24766) | human gut metagenome | biome: human-associated habitat; feature: feces | place: USA | collected 1985/1987
TGGACTACGTCAGCTGCTCTCCCTTCCGTGTGCCTATCGCACGTCTGGCTGCTGCCCAGGCTGCTATTAAAAAACCGAGAGCATAAGGATTTTACAATGGCTCTCCGTTAAAAATCGAGCAAACAAATAAGGCTCACCGTCAATTTGGCGGTGAGCCTTATTTGTTTGCTCATCTGTGAGATGAATTGTGTTTAATACAGAAGTGCGGAGAGTGTACATCATAGATACACCTCCACGGTCAGGTCTGTCCATGCCGCGCGGCGGAATTGGTGAGGCATTTTATTGGCTTCACGGTAACGCTTGGCGGTTTCAAAGTCGATGGTAAAGGCTAGAATCGGGCTGTCCGTTACGGCCATTAAGTCGGTGCGTTCATCTTTGCTTTTCTTGCGGCCAGTGTTCAATTTCCAGCGATAGGTGTAGTCACCGATAGGAGTGACGACTTCTACAAACTGGTCGATGAGTTCGGGAGCAAGGCAAGCACCGTGAACATCAACTTTTTGCTCAAGAAAATCGCGGATGGCTTTCATGTTGGTCGAAACGCTCTGTGTTTCAGGCGCAGGAGTGAGGGCTTGCAGCTCCTTTTCCAGACGAGCGATTTCATCATCGGCTTGTTTGCAAAGAGCTTGATATTCTTCACGTTCCAACTCACCGTCTGCCCGCATAGCACCGTAATTGAGTTTGCGCTTTTTGATTTTTTCAATCTTGCTCTGAATGGGTACGGCAGACATGGCGGCGGTAGAATGGCTGTTCTGGCAGGATTCAAGCATTTGGCAAGCGCGGAGAATGGCTTTGTTCTGGTCGCCCCAGACCTTTTCAAAAATCTTCTTTGCCATCAATTCGAGTTTCCATTCGGGAATGGAAATGGCATCACAACTAAGCTGGTCGGTTAAGTTGTGTTCCATGACAAAAGAGCGGGTTGGGTTGACAGTGCGCATATTGCATTGATAACCAAAGACCGGAGTACCATCTTTTAGTTTGCGCCAGTTGAAGATGCGGTACGAAGAACCGCATCGGCAGCGAAGTTTTGCGACCCACAAATTTTTAGTAGTTCTAGCTCCCTTACGCCGTGTTTCTCCATCAGGAAGGCGCAGGCTGGAAATACGAGATTTGCGGATGCGTTCACATTCGTGCCAGAGGGCTTCTGATACAATCGGCTCAAAGTCGCCTTTTACATAGATGAAAGTGCTTTCGTCAAGATTTTTGACGCGCTTCTTTTCAAGATAGTTGTTGACTTTGGACTTGTTGTAGCAGATATAGCCCATATACGTTGCATTGCGAAGAATCCGGCTGATTTTTGTACAAGACCAACTGACGTTTCCGCGCCCATCTTTGCAGCCCAGCCGAGAAAGTTCATTGACGATTGCCTTTTCCCCGTAGCCTTGAGAGTAGAGCGTGAAAATTGTCCGAATGGTGGCAGCTTGTTCTTCGTTGATAACGTATGTACGATTTACTTTGTCGCGGTCATAGCCGATGATGTTTCCGCTACCGTAGAGAACACCATTTTGGCGGCTGATTTTCTGTCCAGCAAGAACACGTTCAGAAATTTTACGGCTTTCTTCCTGTGCCATTGTTGCCATAATGGAAAGCCGCAGCTCACCATCACCATCCATTGTCCAGATGTTGTCTGATACAAAGAACACCTCAACGCCAAAGTTGCGAAGTTCACGGGTGAGCTGAAGCGTATCAACAGTGTTGCGGGCGAAGCGGCAGACTTCACGAGTGACGATTAAATCAAACTTGCCGCATTTGGCATCGGAAAGCATCTTCATAAAGGAAGGACGCTTCTTGGCAGAGGTTCCGGTGATGCCCTCGTCTATGTAGCGGTCTACAACTTGCCAGTTGGGGTGGTAGCGGAGCTGATCGTCATACCACTGCATTTGATTTCCGAGAGCGTCTACCTGTGCTTCATGCTGGGTAGAAACACGCCCGTAAAAGGCAATGCGGCGGTTGCGGTCTTTATCTAAAGGGGATTGCCCGAAATACATTCTCTGTGTGATATTCATACACTGTACCTCCTTTGCCCGTAGTATAGAAAATTGCGAAGAAGATATGTAGGATGTCGCCAGAGCGAACGACATCCTTGACATTAGGCTGAATATCTGCTAAGGACTTTGTGGTAGGTGTCGGCAGTAATCAACTCATTGTCCAACAAAATGGAAATCAGCTTTAATGCTGTTGCATCTATGCTGAAAATGTCGGGAGGAACAGCAGGGGAGTGGGAAAAAATATTCTTATCGGACATTCTCAACCTCCATTCAAATTAAGGCTGCTGGATATAGCTTCTTCTATCTGGTACATCTCTGGCTGCGTAAGCTGCCCTAGGAAGCGTTGTACGCGGCTTTTGTCTATCGTGAATAATCTGTTCCAGTTGAACCACAGAGGGCTTCTCAAAGGCTGTATTGTGGTCTATCAGGACGTGCGTAGGCTGATGTTTCTTTTTCTCCGTGCGGGAAGTCACCGTTGCCACGATAAGCGTTGGTGCATACCGATTCCCCACGTCGTTTTGCAGAACAACCACAGGGCGGGTACCGCCCTGTTCAGAGCCAATATGCGGCTCCATGTCGGCAAAGTAAATGTCACCTCTAAGGTACTTCCAGTTTTTTGGTATTATGCTATCAGACCTCCAATCCTTAATATGTAGCAAGAGCCGCCCGGTTTTGATGGACGGCTCTTGCAGAGAAAAGGAGTATGCCTAGAAAGGCGAGAATGTTACTGCTTGATGGGGAGATTGAAGCGGCGGCTGGAGCCGTTGTAGGTGCGCAGAATCAGCATCATATATTTGTAGCTGACAGTGCCGCTCAGGGATTTTTCGTCACGCACCAGTGTCATGGGATGGATGGTGTGCAGACGCTTTACCAGACGTTCCGGGTCGTACTCGCCCTGATACAGAGCCACGAAGCGAACCATGCCCCGCAGGATGCCGGAGCGGAGGGAGTCGGGGTCGCCCTCCCAGCCACGCGCCAGCATGGTCAGGGCTTCTTTGTAGAGGTCTGCACCGTAGGTCTTGTATTCCTTAAAGGCCGTGCGGATGCAGACAATCTTCCACTGTGCGCGGTAGTTGTCCAGCCCCAACTGCAAGCCGGTACTTTCGGTGGCATTGAGAAAAGCAATGGACTCGGCATCCTTGCCGACCAGCGCAGCGCGAAGTTCTGCGCCAGCGGTCAGAGGCCGGGAAACGCCTGTCTGTTTGGAAAAGAGGATGGCTTCTTCCTCTTTTGTCAGCCCGGTGTACACCTTGCAGATGATAGGGAGGTCTGCACCGCCGTTCATGGATTTTCGGGTCACAAGGGTGTGCTGACCATCGAACACATAGTAGTGACCATCCCGGTAGCTAACCTTGGGCGGGTTGGCAATCAGTTCGGTGAACTCTGCCGACATTTTCTCAACATTCGGCAGATTCAGGTCGCGCTGGTACTCGGCAGGGATTTCCAGAAATGCACTGTTGATGACCTTTTCCTCATAAGGCCGCTGGGCGAAAAGAGCTTCGATGATGGCTTCATCGGTGATTTCGGGCATAATCTCAGGCATGGTGCTGACACAATTCATATTATTCATATCTTGTCCTCCAATTTTTGCAGATAGTCTTTGACTTTCTGGATGTTTCGTTTGACAGCAGAACGATTTTTTGCATCGGTCAGAATGTCGGGATAATCCCGAAAAACGCTCTCCCAGCGGCGTATCATGGTGTTGGCAGCACCCGACACCTCGCAAAGCATCGCTGCACCATTGGCAATCTGCTTGACATGGTAGCGATTGTTTGCGATTTCAAGGAGCTGCTGACGGTCAATTTTCAACGATTCGTTCACTCTTTGTGGAAAAGTAGACTCCGGTGGAGCAGGAGTGGACGTTGATTCTTCGTCAGGAGCTTCTTCATCGGATGTACTGGCATCGGGCAGCGGTGCGGCCACCGCTGGGGGAGTTTTCTGTTTCGGTGCAGGCGGCTTTAGTGGCTTCGGCTCTTTGGCTTTGCAGATCGCCGCCACCAGTGCCGGACGTTCTTCGGGAGGGGCGCGGGCGACGGACGCAATCTCGGCAGCAGTCGGCTTGACCTCGCCGGAAAGCACTTTCTGCCGTGTGCCGGGAACGGCTTCTTCGGCAGCATCTACGCCCTTTGCAAATTGTTCTGCGCGAATAACGGTATTTCGACCGATACCATTTTCGGAAGCAATCCTTTCACAAGTTCGGTTCAGCTTTTGGCTGTTACCATTTTGGTAACAGCCACTTTTCTTCGATGAAGTGTATTGATTACCACGGTTGAAATCGGCGTGTTTTTCAGCTTCATACTGTTTCCCGATTAGGTAGCTTTTCTGTTCCGGGGTAAGGTTGCGCCTCCCCAGCTGGTTTTTGCAAATCCAGATGATTGCTTCATAGCGGTTGGCAAACTCTTTTTCGTGAACGGTGAAAGGGATTTCCGGGTGCTTCTTGGCGATAGTGAAGCGGTTGTGTCCATCCACAATCAGCTCCTCCCATACGATGATGGGGTTGATGATGCGGCCATCCCGCAGGATGTTCGCTTCCAGCTGGTTCAGCTCCTCAAAGGTGAGCGGTGGAATTTTTCCCTGAAACTCCGGGTCAACTTTAAGCGCATTCAAGTTCATCGTCAAAACGTCCTTTCTTGGTATAGGTAGACTTGGGGCTGGTTGGCTGGATGTAATAGTCAAACCCAAAGCGGGTCTGGCAGTAGGTGCAAGGCTCCTTGACGGTTTGACCGGGGTCTGCACGGCGGACGCGGATGCCACGAGCATTGCGGAACGCATCTAAGCAACGAGGGCAGAGAGTAGTCAGGGTCGCTTCATCGGGATTGCGAGTAAAAGTACGGCTCATAATCATTACCTCCGTGTCGTTGTTGTGAATAGTCGATATGGAAAAAGCCCACTGCCTTGATTCAGAAGAATCCCGGTGGTGGGCTTTGAAGTCTTGTTTTAAGTTTTCCACCCTATTTGTCCTCGACGCCCGGTGGGGGGAATGCACCTCGGTCAGTGGGGAGTTTCACCCACACCGTCATTGGCCTTTCAGCCACCCCGTCTTCGTTATGACCGGGCTGCGAGTTACAGAAGTTTCATTGTTGTGTCCGAGGGAATGATATTCAGTTTTCAAGGTACGTCTTACAGTTTTGGGATTTCCCCTCGTTTGGGGTGTTGCCCTTGCTGTGACCATAGTGTACCTGAAAGCTGAATGCTTTTTTAGGATGTCGTACTTCCGCTTTTTGAGCCTAAAAAACCGGAAGCATCACTTCCGGTTTTGATGCAAAAACATCGCTTCTACGAAAAACACGATTTTCAAAAAATGATGAAAAAAGCAGTTTCTTCCGAAAAAAATTTTGAAGCCGAAAATGCAAAAAAGCCCCTCTGAACAAGCAGCCTTCAAAGCTGCCTGCCCAGAGGGGCATCTATGTGGGTTACAGTTCTTCAGCGATTGCGGCCAGATTTTGCGCAACACGCTGTAATTTCAAAGAAAGTTTCTGATTCGCCAAACGCTTCTGATGTAACTTGTTTCTCAAATGCTCTTCGTGGTCTGATAACGCCTTTCCCATAATCAGATGATCCAGCGTCACATCAAAGAAAGCGGCAATTTCGACAAACAAATCAATGGATGGCGTATATTCCCCTCTCTCAAGATTGCGGAGATGGCGGTCACTGATGTTTAGTTTGATTGCCAACTCCTCCTGCGTCAGATAGCGTTCTCTGCGCAGTTTTTGGATGCGTCTTCCGGTTTCGAGCTGATTATAGTACATCATACGCCAGACCTCCGACCATGCAGGAATACAGCCAATAGTGGCCACACCACAGGGTCAGAGCGCAAGCGGACATTCGGCGGCAGACTGCTTGACTGCCGGGGCTGGGTTCATACTCAATCAATCTTGTTTTCATAGATCTTCGTCCTTTCCTTTGTCGATAATGGCAAGTTGTGGGGCGGAGCAGAAGAATACAAAAGGCGGCAAAAGAACAAGCCTAAAGACAGATTTGGCCATTCAAATCGTTCTAGGAGTGCTTGTACTTTGCCGCCCTGCGCAGAGCATTCTTCTAGGGAAGAAAAACATCCCTATACTATATATGACAAAAATTGGGTAAAAGTTAGGGTTGAAACTTAATCGTTGAAAAAGTTGCATCTGTCTTGAAGTGTAGTTAAAGCAGTTTTAATACATCCCGATACACTTGCTACGGTGATGCCCTCTTTTTCAGCTATATCCTGCATCTGCATCCCCAGATAGTAATAGTCGTAACATCTTTGAGCTTGTTTCTGGGGCAAAGATAAAATAGCGTCATTGATATGTCGAAGATGATGCCGCTGCTCCACGGCATCCAGTGGATTCTGCGGTGGACAGAGAATACTCTGCTCCAAAGTAAGGTGTGGGTCGTCTAATGAGTGGTAGGCATGATAGCGGTATATCTGCCGGATAAGTGCATCCTCTTTGCGCTTCAATTCTGCAAGTGCTTGATGCACTTCCTCGGAAACTTCTACAAAAAAGTCTTCTGGGTGTGCATCTGGGTAGTGCTCTCTCAAATTGATAGTGGGCATTGATTTCCTCATTTCCTACTGAGATTTGATAACTGATGAAAATAGACTTTCCTACCGAATTTCTTGATCAATTACGGTAAAAACGGGACTATCAAAAAATTCTTTAAGGGTAATTCCAAGTCCATCACACAACTTTTTGACCGTTGGGACGGTTACGCTGTGCTGAGAGGAATCAAGCATACTATAAACGGTTGATGGAGTGACGCCGGAACGAACAGCGAGACTATTTGGACTAATGCCACGCTCATTGCAAAGTTCCTTGAAACGTTCGGCAACGGCATCTTTTACCTTTGCGTCTTCATCGGTCGCTAATATCATACATCTGCCCTCCCTTTTGGTAGATATTAGCGGAAACAGGTTGTTTTCGTGTACGGCGCACCGTATATTCCGGAAGTGTTTTGTCACCCTTCGGGCATAAGAACTAACCTGCCTAAAGATAAGAAAAGGTATCCTCCATTTAGACAATGGAAGATACCATGCGTTCGACAATCTTGTGATTTTTACGAGTCTATTTTACCATTGAATTGCCCTTTAGTAAAGAGGTTTCGGCGTTATTTCGTACCCCCCCCCAGAGAATTTTCGTCGATATAGTCAATCTTTTTGTGATTTGTTGTCCAATTTGTTTAGAAAATCAGCTACAAATTCAAATTCCACGTTATTAGTGGTCAATAAGGTGTCAGCAGGAGGCTTTGTATGGCAAGACGCGGTGAAAACATTCGGAAACGCAGCGATGGACGGTGGGAAGGCCGATATATCAAAGGCCGTTCTGCGGATGGAAAGCCTTGCTGGGGCTATGTATATGGGGCAACCTATGCAGAAGTGCGGGAAATTTCTATTCGCAAAAAGGCAGAGTATGGAATTTATAACCTGAACGGCACGGATATTACTTTCAAAGAAATCTCAGAGCAATGGCTTTATTCTGTCCGACAGAGCGTAAAAGAATCGACTTTTTCGCACTACCAGTATACTCTGCGGCATTATCTTTTGCCCGTCTTTGGATGTTTTAAGGCAAGCACACTGGACGAAAAGACTTTGGAACAGGGACTTCTTGAAGTCATCACGCCAACCAGCGGAATGCAAAAGCCTTTGGGTACAACTATGGCGCAGGAATGTTTGTCGATGCTGCGGCGTATCTGCAAATATGCGGCGCATTTGCATCTCATTCGCCCTTTGGAAATCTCGGTAAAACTCCCACAGAAGAAATCCAAAGCGGTTCGGCCATTTACCGCTGATGAACAAAAGAAATTGCAGGCATTTGTAATGGATTCACCCACGCCACGGAAGGTCGGTCTGCTGCTTGGATTTCAGCTAGGGCTGCGCATCGGCGAAATTTGTGGATTAAAATGGGGCGATTTTGATTTATCTGTGGGCATCGTGACGATTCAGCGGACAGTCAGCCGAATTTCCTGCGGAGATGGGCACACAAAAGTTGTTGTACAGTCTCCAAAGACTGAAAATTCTAACCGCGAAATCCCCCTGCCTAAATCGCTAATCCGAGTTCTAAAACAGTTGTCCAAAAATTTCAGCAGCGAAACATGGTTTCTTTCCGGAAACGAGCAAAAGCCGGTAGAGCCTCGGTGCTACCGTAAGAGCATTCATGGCTATTTAAAGAAAGCAAGTGTCCGTCAGGTTCATCCTCATATGCTTCGTCATACCTTCGCAACGACCTGTTTACAGGCTCACTGTGACATTAAAACGCTGAGCGAACTGCTAGGCCATGCAAATGCGGCGGTCACTTTGAAAAAATATGTTCATTCCGATATGGGACGCAAACGGAGGGAAATTAACCGCATTTTCTCAAGCATATAACGGGGCAATTCGTGGTCAAGCGTTCAAAAAAGAAACGACAAATCGTTTTATATTAAAAGCCCCCTTCCATTGTCTAAATGAGAGATACCCCTGAATTGCGGAGGGGGTGGTTGGTGTGGCGTTTCGACTATTTGAGCATAACGCAAGAGTGTACAAAGCTGCGTTGGCCGAAATGGAACGGTATGGAAAAGCCGCTATCATCCATCCGACTGGCACAGGCAAAAGCTACATTGCGTTCAAACTAATTGCAGATCACCCAGATACCGTAGTGCTCTGGATTTCACCAAGCGAATACATTTTCAAAACTCAAATTGAAGGTTTGAAGAAAAACGACCCAGACTTTTCACTGGAAAATGTCCACTTCTTTACTTATGCAAAACTGATGTGCTGCACTGAAGCGCAGCTTGCAGAAATCGCAGGGCTTGAACCTTCCTACATTATATTAGATGAATTCCACCGTGCTGGTGCTGAATGCTGGGGTGAAAGCACGGTGGCTTTATTAAAGTTATGCCCAAATGCAAAGCTGTTAGGCCTAACGGCAACCAATATTCGTTATCTGGACAATAACCGCGATATGGCTGAAGAACTTTTTGATGGGCATATTGCGAGCGAGATTACCCTTGGCGAAGCAATCGTCAGGGGTATTTTGCCTACACCAAAATATGTAACGACCGTTTATCAGTATCAGAAAATTCTCGCAAATTACCAGACAAGAGTGGACAATCTGCGGATACCGGGTATTCAGGATGTAAACCAGAAGTATCTGGAGGCTTTGCGTCGTGCCTTGGAGCAGGCAGATGGACTTGATCTTGTCTTCCAACATCATATCACGCAGACCAGCGGAAAATACATCGTATTTTGCGCAAACAAGGAGCACATGGACGAAATGATTTCTCATGTGCCGGAATGGTTTGCAAAGGTAAATCCGGTTGTGGCAGTGTATGAAGCCTATTCGGACGACCCGAATACAGACAAAGCATTTGCTGATTTCAAGGCAGATGAGAGCAACAAACTGAAGCTGCTGTTCTGTATCGACATGCTCAATGAAGGCGTTCATGTGGAGGGTATTTCTGGAGTCATATTGTTCCGGCCCACCATTTCGCCCATCGTCTACAAACAGCAGATTGGCCGTGCGCTGACGGCCGGAGACAATGCAACGCCACTTATCCTTGATATTGTCAACAACTTCGAGGGCTTATGCAGCATTTCCGGACTGCAAGATGAGATGCAGGAGGCCGTGCATCGCCTGTATGCCAACGGTGAAGGCGATAAGATCATCACTGAACGATTCGAAATAATCGAGCAGGTGCATGACTGCCGGATGCTGTTTGAGCGACTACAAGCAAGTTTATCCTCCAGTTGGGAGCAATACTTTTCTGAGGCAAGCATTTATTATGCGGAACACGGCAATCTGAATATTCCAAAGCGCTATAAAACCCCAGCGGGACTGAACCTTGGGGAATGGCTGACAACCCAGCGCAAAGTACGAGCAGGGCAAAAAGCCGGAAATCTGTCAGAACAGCAAATCGACCGACTGGACGGAATCGGTATGGACTGGGAAAACCGGAATGATTCTGCATGGAGGCGTGGTCTGGAGGAAGCCCAAAAATTTCGAGAGCAATTTGGAAATTTGCAGGTTCCGGCGAAATATAAAACGAAAGATGGTTATTTGCTTGGATCGTGGATCATAAATGCACGACAAAATCGAATCTTAGGTCGGCTGAATGAAAAACAGATTGCACAGTTGGACGACCTCGATATGACATGGAAAGTATTTGATGTCCGGTGGGAACAAGGCTACGCACTTGCAGCAGCTTATGCACAAGAGTATGGCAATCTGGATGTTCCACGAGATTACAAGACAGCGGATGGAAAAAAGCTTGGCCGTTGGATTCAAAGCCAAGAACAAGCCTATGAGCAGAAGAAACTGTCTGAGGAGCAGATTTCGCGGTTGGAAATGATTGGAATGCAATGGGGCAGTCGCTATGACCGACAGTGGAATGAAGTCTATCAGGCGGCAAAGCGATACTTTGATGCGTATGGAAACCTTGATGTTCCGGTGGCTTATATTTCGCCGGAGGGTTATGCCCTTGGAAAATGGGTTCGGCGGCAGCAGTATGCGCATCGAAATCCTCAAAAGAGCAATGCAATCTTGTCGCCAGAGCGAATCAAGCGGCTGGAATCCATCGGGATGCAGTGGGACAAACCTGACCCGTGGCAACACCGTTATAAGTTGGCGCAGGATTATAAGAAGGAACATGGGAATCTGGAGATTCCGGCGAAATACAAGACTGCGGATGGTATCTGGCTGGGTCGGTGGATATATGATCAGAAGCGGATGCTGCGTGATGGCTCCGAAAAATTAAGCGTGAGTCAAAAAAAACTACTGGAAGAACTGCTGGATACAGCAGGAATGGAAAGTGAACTAACAGCTAAGGCTGGATAAAGATGTGCATAGTTGGGATTATGCAGAGTTAAAAAGTGTGAATGAGGAACGAAGATGAGTACAGAAGTAATCGGAATTGATAAGCCGGTTGAAATTGACCGGAAAGAAAATCTACGCGACCACCGTTGGTACTGGATTGGACGCCGGACACAGGATGTGATTTTGTCCTCGCTGGCGTTGGTGGTGCTGTCACCCGTCATGCTGGCCACAGCTATTGCCATCGTGGTGGACGACCCGTCGGCAGGCCCAATTTTCTCACAGGAACGAATTGGACGCAACGGCAAACCTTTCAAGTTCTACAAGTTTCGCTCCATGTGTCCGAACGCGGAAGCAAAACTGAACGATTTGCTGGAGCAGAACGAAATGGACGGCCCAGTATTCAAAATCAAGGACGATCCGCGCATTACCCGTGTGGGCAAGTTTATTCGTAAAACCAGCATCGACGAGCTTCCCCAGCTTTGGAATATCCTCAGGGGCGATATGAGCATTGTGGGTCCACGCCCTGCTCTGCCGCGTGAGGTGGAGCAGTATGGCGACTATGAAAAGCAGCGTTTGTATGTGACGCCAGGTCTGAGCTGCTATTGGCAGATTGCACCGCATCGAAATGATTTATCCTTTGAAGAGTGGATGGACTTGGATGTGAAATACGTCAAGGAACGAAGCTTCTTGGTAGACTGGAAAATCATTTTTAAGACGTTCAAAGTATGCCTGCTTGGGCATGGAGAATAAAAAATAGAGGGAGTCATGAATTTATGATTATCACAAAAACACCTTTTCGTATGTCTTTTTTCGGTGGCGGAACGGATATGGAGGATTATTTCAGAAAAAACGGCGGTGCAGTATTGTCAACAACCTTCGACAAATACTGCTATGTTACAGTGCGGCATCTTCCCCGCTTTTTTGATTACTCTACGGAGCTTTCTTATTCCAAAACGGAACGTGTAACGAGCATTGAAGACATTCAGCATCCGGCAATCCGTAATGCCATGAAAATGCTGGATATGCACGAAATTCGCCTTACATACGAAGCAGACCTTCCGGCACGTTCTGGTCTAGGCACTTCCAGCTCCTTTGCCGTTGGTATGCTGAACGCTTTTTACGCGCTGAAAGGAAAATACGCCGATAAGAAAAAACTGGCGGATGAAGCCATCTATCTGGAAAGAAATCTGTGTCAAGAAGCTGGCGGATGGCAAGACCAAATTGCCGCTTCCTTTGGTGGATTTAACCGAATCAATTTTAATGAAGATGGTTATGAGGTGCTTCCGGTCATTATTTCACCGGAGCGTAAAAAGCAGTTGAACCAAAACCTGATGATGTTCTTCACTGGTTTTACTAGATTTTCTTCTGACGTTCAAAAGGCAAATGCGACGGGAAAGCAGGATAAATCTGCACAGCTCAAGGAAATGAAAGCACTCGTTGACGATGCAGAACATATCTTGACCGATAAGACTTCTGACCTTGACGATTTTGGCCGGATGCTTGACCACACATGGAAGCTGAAACGTCAGACGGGTTCCGCTGTTTCCACGAACAGCATTGATGATCTCTATACCAAAGGCATGGCCGCAGGAGCACTTGGCGGAAAATTGCTTGGTGCTGGCGGCGGCGGTTTCCTCGTGTTTTATGTCCAGCCGGAACGTCAGGATTCCGTCCGATGGGCAATGCGTGACTTGATGCACATTCCATTCGAGTTTGAAGATGGCGGCACACGAGTGATTCATTATAGTCCTGAAGTGTATGAACCGAAAGGATGAGCGTGAGGAGAAGTTTAAGAATGGCAAAAGAAAAGACGATTTTATTTGTAATGCCACGGTTGCCATTTCCAGCAACGTCCGGACGGAAGACTTCTCTCTATCATTATTGCCGTATTTTGTCTGAAGAACTGGGATACCGTCTTGTTGTTGCAGCTTTCCTTGAAGCAGGAGATGATCCTTCCCAGAAGCCTGCCTTTATTGATCGGCTTGTAATCTTACCTAAAGAATCAGCCAAAAAGAAAATTTTAGGTATCGCCAAAAATTCTATTATCCTGCAAAAGAAGCCTCTTCAAGTGGAACTTTACTGGAGTAAGACGGCCAAAGAAAAAGTAAATCAGTTAATGAATGAAGAAAATCCCGAAATTGTCATCGGCGATATGATTCGCAGTACAGAGTATATCCGAGATTTGAAAGCGTATCGGATTGCAGATTTGGATGATCGGATTTCTCTTCGGTATCAACGACAGCTAGACGTTGACATTAAAAATGTAAATCCGTATGGTGCATTTCTGAATACAATGCCTGCGTTTGTTCAAAAAGTTTTGCTCGCTGCTCCTATAAAAGCATTTGTTCTAAAGACTGAGGTGACGCTACTAAAAAAATACGAAAGCGATATTGGAAAATCGTGTGATAAGACTATTTTTGTTGCCGAAAATGAAGTTGAACAATTCAACCGGGAGCTTGGCAAAGAAAAAGCTGTGGCGATTCCGATTGGAGTTGACACACAATATTTTTCGTACCGGGAAACAGGAAAGCAAGGAAACTATATTGGATTTCTTGGAGCATTGGGCGTTGCCCATAATGAAAGTGCTGTAAGAAATTTCGTAGAAAACATTTTGCCCCTCATTGTCAAAAAATGCCCAGATGTTACCTTCTTAGTGATTGGTGGTGGAGCATCCAATGAGATAAAATCACTGGAATCGAAAAACGTACACTTTACTGGCCGGGTAGATGATGTTCGAGAGTATCTTGAAAAATGTAAGGTTTTTGTTTGCCCAATGACATTTGGAAGTGGAATAAAGACCAAAAACTTGGAAGCAATGGCAATGGGGCTTCCAGTTGTCACATCCAGTATCGGCGCAGAAAATATCGATGCGGCAGACGGAAAAGATTGGATTGTTCGAGATGATAACCAAGTGTTTGCAGATTCCGTTGTTGAAATTTTGGAAAACCGCAGTTTGCAAAACAAATTAGGAAAAAACGCAAGTGAGTTTGTAAAAGAACATTTTACATGGGATGTTGCTGAGAAGGAGTTTAAAAAACTTTTATATAGAATATAAAAAATGCTTTTTAAAATTTTGAGGTATCAATACTATGATGAAACTATTGGCTTTATGCAATTTCCTCGAGACCCACAGTTGGGGGGGGGAGAGTGCTGGAACTTCTAGAGCATTTTATTTTTTGCAATTCGATCAGTGCAAAAGCGAAAATTGGAGCTGGAACATATTTTTACCATAGAGGCCTTGGATGTGTGGTGCACCCCAAATCGGCTCAAAATGCACGATATTCCAGCATGTTACGATCGGATCCAAATGGTCGGATGGCATATGTGAGGGGGAAGCCCCAGTCATTGGTGATAATGTGATGATCGGTGCAGGAGCTTGTATCCTCGGCAATATCCATGTAGGAAACAATGTAATCATCGGATGCAACGCCGTTGTTTTGCATGATGTGCCTGCCAATTGCGTCGTTGCAGGAAACCCCGCGAGAATCGTCAAACAATATTAATAAATTATAACGGAATAAATAGTATGCA
>OHPL01001180.1_pt1 | contig 14015 bp, 13 predicted proteins | sample 1577711 | NCBI WGS metagenome assembly OHPL01 (sample SAMEA3879538, study PRJEB24766) | human gut metagenome | biome: human-associated habitat; feature: feces | place: USA | collected 1985/1987
GGACGCTGTCCCCTTGACCCCTGCCACCCTTTAAAAAGCGTGGACGTAAACTTTAATTCTGTGCAACTTTTTTCAATAATATACTTTTTCGACAGACTGAAGCTTTGCAAGCCGTTTTTGACCTGCAAAGCTTTGAACGTTATCTGTGACCGCCGCTTCCGCCGCCGCCCATACTGTGACCGCCGCTGCTTCCGTGACCGCCGCTTCCGCTGCTGCTTTCGATCTTTGTTCGTGTAACAGTTTCGCGGAGGTAGGTGTCGTTCTTTCTGTACATATTAACGCCGTCCTGACGAACATAGTTCGTGGCACTCGTTTTGCTGTGGAATTTGTATCTTGATATAACGATGCCAACGCCTATCGCAGCTGCGACAAGTCCGCCGATAATACCTGCGATAATGCTCACGCCGAGCGCTGAACCCTCGTCATTTGTGAAATAGCCTTTGTCATAGACCTCTCTCACGCACTCAAAGTAGGTTTCAACGTTGCCCATATCATCATAAGCGTAATATTTCTCGTTGCAGCGTTTTATCATATCCTGAACTCTTGCATCGTTGAAATAGTTCACATCGGGATCACCGCCGATGGCAAAGTGACGATAGCCCGTGTCGATGAGGTAGAGGATACCGCTTGCGCTGTAACTGCCGTATATCTCCTTGTATCTGCTCTCGGCGTAGTCTATAGCTTTTGAGCCGTCGGTAGGGAAGTCGGTATCGGTCGTGATGACCGCGATATTCCAGCCCGTGTAGTCGCAAAGCTCCTGCTGTTCCTGCATAAGCTCCTGCTCCTGCTCATCTGTGTAGAGGTTTGCATTATCCTCAAAGTAGATGCTTGCCGCGAATGAGTTTATGCAAAGGCAGAGCATCGCCGTAAGAGCCGCCGCAAGGGAGAATACTGTTCTGAATAATTTTTTCATCCGAAAAGCCCTCCTGCGATCGCGCCTATTATGCCGCCGAACACTGCAAAAAGTCCAACTCCGAGGGCAATGAGCTTCGGCACAGAAACAGGAAGATAACCCTCGATCTTGCCCGTCTGACCGTTCATTGCGAACTCATAGTCCTTGCCCTTGTACTTATAGTTCAGGAACCACACGGGGAGCATCACATAGTGCCAGTTCGTGCGGACAAGGCGGATATTTTTGTACTCGGGTGTTACGGAAGTATATCCCACGACTGAATCCATAAGGATATTTTCCGCACTGCCGCTTATGCGAGCCTTGATATTCGGCAGGACTTCGTCCTTTGTAACATCGTATTTATCGGCGAAGAAGCCCGAAAGATAGGACATTTGGAACTGTTCGAACTTTGTATAGTCGAACGGCTCGATAGCGGTCATAAGCGAGTCCTCGATCTTCTTCGAACCGTCGGCAGGAACGCCGTCATACGTGATCTTCGCCGCGCGGTTTATTCGGTAATATTTCGTCCTTGTAACGTTGTATTCGCCCGAAGTATAGGTCGAAACTATCCTTGCCTCGGCATCGATCTGAGCGTCAACTTTGCAGTCGGCGAGCCAAAACGGAACATAAAGTCCCGTGATCTTTTCGAGGGTGGAGAACGATGTATAATCATTGGGCAGAAACCACTTCTTTTTGCACCATTCCTTATAGTTGAGCATCGCCTGATCACGGGTGTGCGTGAACGGGATTATCATTTCGGGGCGGCACTCGCCCGAGAGTCTGCCCTTGAGCGAAACGGGGCTGTGGCAGTAATAGCAGAAAGTTGCCGCAGTGTTTTCGTCAGCGATTATCTCTGCGCCGCAGTTGTCGCAGATATAAAGGTTAGTGTGGTCTTTGAATTCAGTTTGTTCCTCGCTGCTTGGGATATTGAGATCGACCTCCGATGCGCCCTGCTGCAGTTCTTCAGCCGTGAACTCCGACTGGCAGTATTCGCAGACGTGCATCTGTTTTTTGGGGTCAAAGACAACGCTTCCGCCGCAGTTCGGACATTTCATCTGTACTACGTCCATGCTTTATCTCCGTTACGGCCTTTTTGCGCCGCAGTTATTGCAGAAATTGCCTGTATTTTCAGCACCGCAGGAACATTTCCACGAAGCATTGGGGTTCTTAGAGCCGCAGTTGCTGCAGAAGTTGCCCGTGTTCATCGTTCCGCAGGAGCATCTCCACTGACCTGCCGGTGCAGGCTTCGGGCTGCCGCAGTTGTTGCAGAAATTGCCTGTATTTTCAGCGCCGCAGGAGCATTTCCAAGCACCCGAGGAAGCCTTAGCCGCCTGAGCCGCCTGCTGCTGCATCTGAGCGGCATTCGTGCGTGAAGCGGAATCCATAAATCCACCTGCTGCACTCATGCCCATGCCCATTCCCATGAATGCCTGTGCTGCGCCTGCGCTGTTAGAGCCTGCCTTGTTAAGTCCCTCGGCGATCTGACCCTGAACATAGCCTTCGCGGATAGTTGCGTCCTTGAGCATAGCGCCCTGATTGCGCATATTGATAAGTTTCTTCGATTCTTCGTCATAAGAAATGCTTGCGATACCAACAGAGCAGACCTCCATACCACGGAGCTTTGTCCAGTCCTCGTCAAGCGTTTCGGACATATACTTTGAAAGCTCGCGGCTCTTGGAAGTAACGGAGGATATCGGAATACCGTCCGAGGACATCTGGTTGATAGCCGACTGAAGAGCGTCCATAAATTCGTCCGCATACTGGCTGCCGATCTCGCTGAAATCAACAGAAGAAGCACCTCTCGGGATAGCTTCGTTAAAGAATTTGAGCGGATCGGTGATCTTTATCGAATATGAGCCGTGCGCTCTGAGGAAGAGTTCAGCATCATATCTTGTATCGTAGTAATTGACGGGATTCTTCGTGCCGAACTTTATGCCCTTGATCTCCTGAAGATTTATGTAGTAAACACGCTGTGTAGTGCTGACTGTACCGCTGTGCTTGAATCGTTCCCACGTTTCCTTGACGGTTTCGTTGAGCTCTCCGTTGAAAAGCGACGGGGCGGAGGAAAGGTTTACTTCGTAGTAACCCTCCTGAGCGCAGAAGTCAACGACTTTTCCGCTGTCAATAAGGAGCATCATCATATTCGGGTAAACATGGATAACGGAGCCGTTGGAAATAACGTTGTCATTGCCCTTGTTCTTTCCGCCCTTTACCTTTACACCGCTTACCATAACGGTCGTATCGGACATTGGTGCCGGTTCGATGGTTTCGAGCCATGAATCCTTTAATACTCCGCCTACGGAAGATACTGCTGCTTTAATAAGTCCCATAAAAATACCTCCTGAATGTCATTTATTTTTTCTTTTTTGAGATAACGCCCATAACAACAGCCGCGATTATGACCACCGCAGCAACAGCCGCAGCGATAATAAACGCAGATGCGGGGATATTTCCCGTCAGAGTGCTTTCGGTCAAAACAGTCATACTTATTTTCCTTCCTGACATACGAAAAACCATTTTCCGCAATCTTGCGAGTTTATTATAACATATATTATTAATAATTTCAACCTTATTTGAACATTTTTTAAATTTTTCTTATTCTGTAAAAACAAAAACCGCCCGAGCCTAAACCCGAGCGGTGATCGATTCAATAAGTAAGTTCTGATAGGTTCAGATTACTTTCTCTTCTTAGCAACGATTGCAGCAGCACCTGCAACAGCCATTACGGAGAAGATAACAGCAGCAGATGTATTGCCTGTTGCAGCAGCAGCAGTGTCAGCATCAGCAGCAGGAGCGTCAACTACAGCTTCGTCAGCAGCATCGTCTGCTACAACTGCATCATCGTCAGCAACGTCAGAATCATCAGCTTCATCAGCTGTTACCTCGTCGTCAGCAGCATCAGCTGTGTCGTCGAGAGCTTCGTCTGTATCGTCAGCAACTGTTGCATCAGCAGCCTCTGTTGTTGCTTCATCAGCAGGAGCAGCTTCTTCTGCAGGTTCGTCAACAGGGTCAGGAGTTTCATCGGAAAGTACAACGCCGTCCTTGCCAAGAACATCAATGCTCTTAACAGTTACCGTGCCACCCCAAGTCTGGAGCCAGAACTGAGCGTACTTATCACTTGTCTTGAATACAGGTGCATCAGAAAGCCATGTGACAGTGCCGTTTTCGAGGTCAGCGATAACTTCCTTATCGGCTCTGCCCCATTCGATCTGCTTCCAACCGGTAGAGTTGGAGTTAGCACCCATGCCGCCGCCGATCCATGTTGCAGGATCTGCAACTTCTTCAGCCTTGAATTCAACGTGATATGTTACACCATATACATCTTCAATTGTGTAGCCGGAGTTTGTGATCCAGGAAGGCTTTTCCTGATCAGGCTTTTCAGAAACAACGTAGAGTGTAGCGTCAGTTCTGTGTGTTTCAGTTGTGAGTGCGAATGTGTTTACTGCCATTGCGGAAACAGCGAGAGCTGCAGCAGCAACGGAAGCAATGATCTTCTTGAAATTCATTGTTTTTTCCTCCAAAAATTCTTTTTTGCTTTTCAGCATTTTTATAAAGAAGCTTATTTAAAAGCTTACTTTCTCTTCTTAGCAGCGATTGCAGCAGCACCTGCAACAGCCATTACAGAAACGATAACAGCAGCAGATGTGTTGCCTGTAGCTGTAGCAGTTGTAGCAGCAGTATCAGCAGCAGGAGCTTCTTCTGTTGTTGTGTCAGCAGCAGCTGTATCAGCAGCAGGAACGCCGTTCTTCATGATCTCGCTGCTCTCTTCTTCGGAAACAACTGTGAATTCGCCCTCAGGAGAACCTGCGGAGAGTTCAGCGGACTTGATGATAACATCGTTTACCTGGAAAGAAAGACCGGAAGAAGTTTCATCTTCAACGCCGTCATTGATGTAGCCGTGGAAAGACTGCCATGTAGCTTCGGGAACTACGAATTCAACAGATGTAACGTCCTTGCCGACAACGATGAATCCGTCACCCTTTCTGATAGCTGTATCAGATGTGAACTGGCTTGTGATCTCGTCCCAGCTTTCAGCAGCATTCATAGCCTTGATAAGGTAGTTGCCGTCGCCAACGAGGGGATCGTGTCTTTCAACTTCGAGAACTACCTTAACGTCGCCGCCGATAGCTTCAAATTCGGACTTAGGGATAAGTGCGCTCTGGGACCAGCCGCCTGTGTACTCAGAGTTGAGTGTTACTGTAGCAGCGAATGCGCTTACAGCGAGTGTGGATACTGCAACTGCAGCTGCAGCAACGGAAGCAATAATCTTCTTGAAATTCATTGTTTTTTCCTCCAAAAAATTTTTTAAGTTTTATAAAGAAGCTTTTTTAAGCTTACTTTCTCTTCTTAGCAGCGATTGCAGCAGCGCCTGCAACAGCCATTACGCCAACAATAGCGGCAGCGGAAGCATTGCCTGTAGCTGTAGCTGTTGTAGCAGCAGTATCAGCAGCGGGAGCTTCTTCGGTTGTATCAGCGGTTGCTTCAGCAGCACCTGCATAAGCCTTCTGTGCGATCTCGTTTCCGTCAGCATCAAAGAACTTAAGGTCAGAAATTGCAACAGTCATAGCTGTGATAGCTTCGTGGTTGGACCAATCCATGAATACGAGCTCGCTGTCAGCAGCAAGAACATCTGTAGGAAGAAGGAACTTAGCATCATCCTGAGCTGTATAAGTTGTGTTTGCCCAGTATGCGTTTCCGTCATCATCATAATCGGGGCTGATCCAGTAGCCTGTGGAATTCTTGCAGCCAAAATATGTGCCGCCGCCTACGCCGTTTCCTGCAGCTGTGCCCTCAGGAATTGTGTAAGTTACTGTCCATGTGGCAGACTTAACGTTTGCAAGGTCAGCATCTTCGAGAAGATCGCCTGCAACAACACGGAGCTTTGCAGCAGTGCCGTCAGCTGTAGCTGTGAACTCAGCCTTGTCTTCACTTGTGGAAATAACGCTTACTGTGTTTGGGTCATTGTCAGCATAGCTTGCGTTTGCCCAGTTTGTAGCATTTGCTGCAACAGCAAGGAGAGATGCTGTCATTGCAACAGCTGCAACGCTGGAGATTACTCTTTTCATGCTCATTTTGTTTACCTCCAATATTTGCGGTACTGTATTTTTATTGTCAGTCCGCCATTTTCACTGCTAATTATAACATTTTAGCATAAAATATACAACCGCCAAACTGAATAAAACTTATTTTATTTTTTTAGCGCTTTTTACAAAAACGACAAAAAACGTTTCGACAATTGCTACTGAATGTATAATATTTTGCAGTATTTACAATTTGATATATGCTTTTTTATAAAAAAAGAGTACCGAACGTTTTCGTTCGATACTCTTGGATAATTTCTTATTTTGAAGTGAAATTACTTTCTCTTCTTAGCAGCGATTGCAGCTACGCCTGCAGCAGCCATTACAGCAGCGATCATAGCAGCGGAAGCATTGCCTGTAGCTGCGGAAGTTGTTTCTGTTGTTTCAGCAGCATCTGTTGTTTCAGCTGTATCAGCAGCTGCAGCAGCACCTGTGCCTGCAACTGTAAATGTTACTTCGATATCGTTTGTAGCAGTTTCGAGGCAGGAAGCATCAATCATTCTTGCTGTCTTGCTCATAACGTCGCCATCAGCAGCACGGCAGTCAACTGCACCGTCATCGGAAACATCTTCGTTAGGAGTGTTCCACTCATTGTAGAGGTTTACTCTTGTTGTAAGACCTACACCGTCAGCAGAGCATGTATAGCCTTCTCCGATCTTCTGCTCAACGCCGTTGATCTTGATGGAGTCAACTGTTACTGTGTATGTACGGTTGAAAACTGTTTCGCCGTTCTTGATCTCGAGAGCGTTGAACTGACCGATGTTTATGCCGTCAGCGCCTGTCATGGAAACAGTGTATGTGCCATCGCCTGTGATCTCAGCGTTTTCCCATGTAGCGTCAAATTCGCTCCAGTCGGAAAGGTTGATGTTGAGGTAAGCTGTGCCGTCAGCAAGAGAATCTGTGCTCTGAGCAGCGAATGCGCTTACTGCCATTGTGGATACTGCAACTGCAGCTGCTGCGATAGCAGCAACGATCTTTTTAATTTTCATGATGTTATTCCTCCATAAAATTAATTGTTCTCATCTTTTCCGCCGATGAGCTTAAATCTATTATACTACATTCGTTTAACAAAATCTATATCAAAAATGCAAGAAATAAAAACGTTTTCATTATGCTATTTTTACAAAAAGAAACAGCCGTCCGAAAGACCGAACGGCTGTATTTCGCTTTTATAAAGCCTTTTTGTAATCAGATGATTACTTGGAAGCCTTCTTAGCAACTACTGCTGCAGCAGCAAGAGCTACAGGGATAACTGCGAGAGCGATAGGAGCGTTGCCTGTTGCAGGGTTCTCAGGAACTACTGTATCATCAGCAGCATCTGTTGTATCGTCAGCAACATCTGTGTCGTCAGCATCAACATCATCTGTGTCGTCTGCATCAACATCATCAGCACCGTCATCGATATCGTCTGCACCATCGTCAATATCAGCATCAGCATCGTCGCCAGCTTCGTCGAGGTCTTCGCCGTCATCAGCAGCGCCAGCATCTGTGGAAGCATCGTCAGCAGCAAGTGTGTAACCTGCTACATCCATAGAATCCCAGTACCAGTCAGAAGATGTAGCAAGCTGGAGTGTTCTAAGTGCAGATGCAGGATGAACGAATGCGTTACCACCAGTCATATCAGACCAGCTGAAGGATACAGCAGTCTTGCTGTAAACGAAAGGTGTGATAGAGCTCTGGTTCATTGTGAGCTGGTTGTTTGCAACAAGAGCAGCATTGAAGAGGTTGTTGAATGTGTAGCTGTCGGAGTAAACATTACCTGTAGCCTCATCACCAAAGAGATTGTAAAGAGCCTGTGGGAAGGACTTAAATGAATCGTCACCCATCCAGCTGTCTGCTGTAGGAACACCTGTTACATAGTAATCCTGGTAAACTCTCTTAATAGAGTTTGTGGACCAGTTGCCTGCATTTTCGTTAGCATCAAGATATGCCTTTGTAAATACGTTATCTGTAGCTGTGTTGAATGTGAATACAACATCATCATAGTTAGCGATCATATCGTTAACAACTGCAGGAACGTTAACATAGCCGTTATCCTTATCCTTTGTGCCCTTAGTAGCAAGACGGCCAAAAATCTCAGATGTGCCTGTCTTTGTGTTAGAAACAGTCTTCATAGGCTTCTTAACGTCTGTCTTAACAAGTTCGCCCTTGCCGTTAGACATTACATTTGCACCTGTCTTTGGATCAGCGATTGCTGCACTATCAACAACCTCAGGATATGTGTGTGCATCATCAAGCTGGCAGTAGATCTTCTGAGCCGATACGCTTGCGCTGAGTGCGCCCTGATCTTCAAATGTAAGAGCGTTTGTATCATGCTTTACAGAAACGTCGATATGTGTACCTGCACCGGCAAAAGCATTAAGAATACCCTTACCCTGTGTGGAGTTTTCAAGGTCAACTCTGAGAACTGCGCCAACAGCTGTTCTGTCTGTTACTGTACCTGTTGTATCATTTACATCCTCACCATTTGCATTTACATAGTAGAAAGATGTTGTTCCGTCATATTCCTTGGAACCGGTGTTTGTTGTAAATGTGAATGTGTAGTACTGCTTTGTGGAAAGGTCAGTAGCAACAACTGTGATTGTGTTGTTGAGAGCAGAGAAATCCTTTGCTGCAACAGACTTAGTAGCATCGAAGCCCTTAAGTGTGTTTACAGGATAGAAGATAGCAAGCTGCTTAGCATCGAACTTGATGTCCTTAGCTACGAAAGAAAGGCTGGAAACCTTAGCTTCTTCCTTAATTGTGAGATCATAGTGAAGGGACTGTGCTTCTGTTGCGTTTTCGTCAACAGCGGAAACTGTTGTAGCCATTGCAGATACGGCCATTGCGCATGCAGCTACTGCTGCGATTGTCTTTTTCATGTTCATGAAAAATTCCTCCTTGTTTTGTTTTGTTTTTCTTTATTTATTTCCAAATATAAAATGGAAATCAATAGAATGTTGGTGTTCCGAGTGCTTATACGTTTTATGTACTCACTCTTAACATCGTGCTTTTATTCTACCATTTCATTCGCAAACTGTCAATGTACATCTGTCACAAATTTAAAATTCAAAATTCGGTGTATTATATAATTTTTTACTAAAAATCAGCCGAATAAGCCGATTTTATGCGTTTTTTTGTTACTTTGCGTTACCGTTTGTAACTCCTTTGTAATCTTTTACACCACAAGGACTTAACGGAATATATTGAAATATTTTATACCGCCCGTGAGCTTTCTGAGCATTTCAAGGCGTACCTTATCCCTTGTTTCGGGCTTTGCAAAATAGTACATATAGGTTTCGAGCATCTCGATATCGGAGGCACTTCTGCCCTCGAGCTTGAACTCCCTGAATCCCATCGGGAGATATTTTTCCTGAATGGCTTCGGGCGAGATAAATGTCGGCAGTTCCGTGATATCATAGATCGTTCTTGACATAAACGGACATTCAAAGTCCTTGAATGTAAGCTGTCCGCCGACTGCGGAATAGCCTGCATTGCAGCGTTCGATCTGCATTTTTCCGATCGCCTTGTAATGCTCGCCGCGGCGGGGGCAGTTCGGCTGACAGAGCGCATTTACAAGAATTTCGCATCTGCCTTTGTCCTTTATCTTTTCAAGCTCGTCAAATTTATTGTTCCAGTTATAGTCGAGAACGACAAGGTTATAGGGCTTTTCAAGCTCGGCATTTACGCCGTCCATGTCCCTTATCTCCTTGCAGGTCGAGGAGGTTATCTTATACCGCGGGTAATTTTCACGGATATATTTTTCGAGCATCTCACTCATAACAATGACCTGATTTATGCCGTTGTCAGCCATTTTCAGTATCTCATTGCAGTTTTTGTCTGAAAGATGCTCCTCGGTGATAAGAGGGTTCGTGAACGTGAAGCGGATAGGGACTTTCAGCTCGTCAAAGGCCTTGATGATGAATTCGGTGAACTTAGGGTCAAATTCTCCGCTGACACCGCGTCCACCGTTCCACGTCGAACCGTCAAAGCTGCCGAAAACGGAAGCGATCTCCAGTCCGTCGGTGAAATATTCGGGGTGTTCACGGAGGTTTTCTATCATCAGTTTGTTAAGGCTGAAGTGGTTTGTAAAGCTTGGGAGATGAAAATATATACTCATTTTTCTTTTTCCTTTCTCGGGCAAAATAATGCAAAGCCGCCGTTATTCACTCAACATTCTTCTAAGCGAAATATCCGCATCGGCGTATGTTTTTTCGAGGTCGATAGTGGTGAATTCGCCGTTCTCATAGAGAATTTTTCCTGCGCACATCGTCAGCAGGACATTCTGCTTCGAGCCGCTGTAAACGAGATTCTTGGGGATATTGTGGAGAGGGCGCATATTCGGTGCATTGAGGTCGATAACGATAAGGTCGGCTTTCTTGCCCTTTGCGATGCCGTCGCAGCTGTCAAGTCCCATTGCGTTCGCCGAGCCGCAGCAAGCCATACGCAGGATCCTGTCCGCAGGCATTGCCGCCGCATCCTTGAGCTGTATCTTCTGCAAAACAGCCGCAAGGTACATTTCACGGAACATATCGAGGGCGTTGTTGCTCGCCGCACCGTCCGTACCTATTGCAAGCTTTATGCCCTTTTCCGTCATTTTCACAAGCGGAGCGATGCCGCTCGCAAGCTTTGCGTTCGAGCAGGGGTTCGTGACTGCCCAGAGTCCTCTTCTGCGGAAAATTTCGATATCGTTGTCGCTCATATATACGCAGTGGAAACCGCCGCCGCCGTACTCGAACACGCCCGCTCTTTCCATAAGCTCGGTCGGGGTATAGCCGTGTCGTCCGATACACTCCTTCGTTTCGGAGAGAGTTTCGCTGTTGTGGGCGTAAACGGGGGCTTTGTACTTCTTCGCCAGCTCGCCTATGCCGTTGATTATCGAAACGTGAGTTGTATATTCGGCGTGGAAGCCAAGACGGTAGCTGACAAATTCGCTTCTGTCCTTATACTTATTGTATAATGTTTCAAGCTTGTTGAGGGCAAAGTCGCACTCGTCGTCCGAGCCTGCGACCGAACCGCACATTATTGTGCGGAAGCCCGTTTCCTCGGAAGCCTTCGCCATATATTCGGGTTCAAAATACATATCGAAATCCGCCGTTATGCCGCTTGTGAGGTACTCGGCGAAAGCAATTTTCGAGAAAGTATAGATATCATCACCCGTGAGCTTTGCCTCCATTGGGAAAACCTGCTTGAAAAGCCAGTCCTGCAAGGGGAGGTCGTCCGCATACGAGCGGAGGAATGTCATTGCCGAGTGGGTGTGCGCATTCTTGAACGAGGGCATTATAAGGTTGCCGTTGAGGTTTATCTCACGTTCAAAAGCGCCTTTAGGTGCGTTTTCGCTGTCGCCGACGTAGGAAATAACTCTGCCGTCGGTGTGAACCTCGCCGAAATCGACATTCATTCCGTTTTCAAGGCTCAAAATTCGTGCATTGTAAAAGCGTACAGCCATTTCAGTTCATCTCCTTTATCATTTCCGTGTAGCCAAGCTCACGGAATCCCATTTTTTTATACAGATTGTATGCTGTTTCATTTTCGGGTTCGACTTCAAGGCGGTATCTTCCCGTCACGCTGTCGAAGCGTTCAAAAAGCCGCTCGAAGAAGGTATTTCCCAAGCCTTTTCCTCTGAATTCGGGCAAAATATACAAGTCCTCGACCCAGACGGTCAGAGCGGCACTCTCGGTCTGGAAAGTTTTCGCGATAGCGGCATATCCTGCTCTTTCTCCGTTATGGATAAGGATAAACCCCTCAATATAAACGTCCGAGCGCATCATTTCGGCAAAGATAGCTTCAAGCTTTTTCATCGGGAGAGGTTTTTCCACCGCATCGGTGTGGTAAAAGGTATCCGCCGCACCGAGGAAGAACTCCCTGTCTTCTTCCCCGATCTTTCGGACGGAATTTATATCGTATTGATAGAAGAAATCGTCCATAACATAGCCGTTCCCGATATCGGTAACGCCCTCGCCGATACGCTTAAAGCCGAGCTTTTCATAAACTGCAATAGAGTTCGCATTGTATTTGTTCACCGTGAGCCATACCGAACGCAGCGAACGCTCGGAGGCGATATTTTTTATAAGCCTGAAAGCCGCCGAAGCATAGCCCTTTCCGCGGAATTCCTTTTTTATATAAAGCTTGGATAAAAAGAGCCTTTTTCCATCATTTTTTATGGCAGTATAGCCGATATGCTCACCGTTTCGGTGTATATAATAGTATTCGTAGCCGTCATTTTTCATCTGCTCGGTCATAGCTTTTTCCGACTGGAACTTTTCGACCATATAATCTATCTGCTCCGCCGAAAGTATTGAGGGAAACCACTCGTGCCATATCTCGTCTGCGATCGCGGCGAGGTTTCTGACCTGCTCCGCTGATTCTATTTTTATAAGCTTTATTCCGTTCATTCCGTTTTTCTTCTTTCTGAGTGCGCCGAAGAAGCTTTTCAATTGAGCTTCACATTCGGTTCTCATCACTCCGCCTTTTATAATAGTATAGCTTCCGCAAAGCTCAAAGAGATTCGCCCTTGAACCTGCAAAGCCGTTTTTCATATCCGATGCGCCGAAAACAACTCTGTCGAGCCGAGCGTTCGCTATCGCGCCTGCGCACATCGGGCAGGGTTCAAGCGTGACGAATATTTCGCACCCCGAGAGCCTCCAGCCGCCAAGCTTTTCACAAGCGCTTGCAATAGCCGATATTTCGGCGTGACCGAGCGCAGTTCTGCCTTTTTCGCGGGTATTTCTTCCCGTTCCGACAATTTCGCCGTCGCTTTTTCTGACTATGACCGCGCCTATCGGAGCTTCGCCGTCAGCGGCGGCTTCATCTGCCAGCATACGCGCTTTTTCCATATAAAATTCGTCATTTCTCATCATACACGCATCACAAAAGTTATATTTATAATAGTATGTATAATTATTATCGTCAAACCGATAACAACGGGGATAGATGAAACGATTATTCCGCACTTGTCGGTAAAGCTGAGATATCTTCCCTTGAAATTCAGCGAAAAGTTATTGCTGTGTTCAATCAGAAGCTTTATAAAGCTTACCAGTCCGACAGCAAGTATCACGAACATCACTGTCATTACGATAAGTCCGCCGTTTTCTTCGCTTGCAAACTCGTCTATCATAAACACGCCGTAGGAAACAGCCGCCATTGTTATGCGCATAAGTATCGCAGTTATGACAGAACCCGTCCGCACGGTGAAATATCCGATTACGAGCGATGAAACGAACACATAGCAGAATGTGCTGAGGTTATAGGTTATGATCGAAGTGAGCAGAGCCGTTATAACTATCGCGAAGCCGTCGCCGAACTGCCTTAAAAGCTGCAGAAGCGCGCCGCGCGTATGTATTTCGCTTATAATGGGTATCAATATTATATGTACTGTTAAATAGAGCACGAGAACAGCCTTGCTGTCGGGTATATCGAAAAGCTTATCTTTTTCTATGCCGACAAAATGCAGTATCTGCTCATAAACGCCCGAAGCCGCTGTACAGCAGCCTGCGGTAAAAAGCATCACGGGGATTGCGTATCTGAAGAGTGTTCTGTTCGTTATTCTTGTCGGTATCATTACCTTTATCGGCATCTGCATTTTTTTATAGACATACAGAAGCGGTATCAGACGCTTTATAACGCTGAAAAAGGTATCTATCGCAAGAATGAGCAATTCATTCCCGTAAAAAGTTTTCGTGTATTTATCGAAATAGATATCCGCGCCGAATACCGTGAGCAGATTCGGAACGGCATATTTATACAAAAGGTCGATGATGCCGAGTATCATCATTGTTACACCGATGACGTTCATAACCCTGCGCAGAGCGTTTCTTTCGGCAGCTTCGGGGTAATCCGTCACAAAGCCGTAGCCGTCAAGGTAGGTAAGCTCATTCGGCTTGCTGACATAATAAAAGCCGATAGAATCCTTACGCTTTCTCCGCCATGCCTTGAACATTTCGTTATAGGTCTTGTCCTGATAGCGCCAGTTAAGGCGGTCGTCATCAGTTCGGTCGATCTGTTTTAACGGCATAAAAACGCTCCTTTCCGCAGTTATACTTATAAATTATTATATCACGAAA
>OHPL01001196.1_pt1 | contig 13853 bp, 8 predicted proteins | sample 1577711 | NCBI WGS metagenome assembly OHPL01 (sample SAMEA3879538, study PRJEB24766) | human gut metagenome | biome: human-associated habitat; feature: feces | place: USA | collected 1985/1987
GTTTCTGGTTGTCTTCTATGTCTACGATCTTCTTCGCCATATTGCCAAGCTGCTCTCTGATCTCTGGTGGAAGTGCATCAATCTCTTCCATATCTGTCAGATAAGAAGTTACCAGATTGTACTCACTGCCAAGCGTCTCCAGTTCCTTGGAAGCTTCCGCCATTTGTTCCAGACATGCCTTCACATAGCGCTCTCTCTGCTTCTTATCGTGCATATCCACATCATCACGTCTGAGTCCTTCCGGTTCTTCCTGTGGATTGTATTCGATCTCTATTGCTTCCTGTTTCTTTCCTTTCAGCTTATCGGCAATATTCCTTAGTAATCCCATTTGCTTTTCCCCTTCCCTTACACTCTTAATCCTTCATCCCTGCTACACGATCTGTCTTCGGTAATCCTGTTTCAGTGCAGCAATTAATTCCCCTGTCTGCTGATGATACTGTTCCAACTGACCATTGATCCTTTCCTCCAAAAGATCATTCAGTCTCTGCATCTCCTTAGATTCCAGCCATTTCTGGTGTGTATCTGCAAGCATGGTATCTACTGCGGCAAAATCTGCCTGCCAGTCCGCATTCTCACGCATAAATACACCATAATCAAAATCCGTCATTGCCTTACGATTCGCCAGAATGTACATACGGCGTATCTGCACCTGCGGTTTGAGCTTATATGCTTCATAATAATACTCTGCTGCCTGCTCATAGGCATAGTCCATTGCATATAAGGATGCTATATTATAATACAGATCTGCTCTTTGCTCTGTATTTTCAACAGGTGTATGCTCCTTCAGCTCCATATAGATCTCCATTGCCTGACGAAATCTTCCTGTCTGGTACAGATATTCCGCTCTCTTCTTGAGCCTTTCATAAGGAGAGAGCTCTGCCTGTTCCTTCAGGATTCTTCCCACCTGCTTAATGGTATTGTCATCATAAAGACCTGTACTCTCCAGAATTGTCGTAACAAAGGCAGCTACGGATACATGCTTTCTAATGTATATATCTAATTCATCTGCCAGACTGTTCATCCCACACTCACTGCGAATCCAGTCTACCAGCTGCTGGTTCATGATGTCATAATCCAGAAGATATATCCTGTCTATAAAATAATAACACAATTCTTCCATGGAATACAATGAAATGTCAGAAAAATTTACATAAAATGGTTTTTTTGCATAATTTCCAGTACATAAATACACATTATTCATTATAATACGAAGCTCTCTTTCCATGTTCTGCCACTTGAAGGATAGAATTCACCAAACCCCTTATCAGCAATTTCAATTTCCGCCGTTTCTGCATTTTTCATGCATATTGAGAGTCCTATCCGGTTCGTTTTGTTTCCTCTTACATGAAGTCCTTCCAGCGTAATTCTGGCAATTTTCGCCTGTCCGCCGTCTACTGGTGTAATTGTAAGTTCCAGTGTATTGTCTTTTGCAAGAATCAGATCTATGGACCTTCTGGCATCATACCAGTTCGTTCCTGCATTCAATAACGGCTGATATGTTTCCTCTTTACCACGGTTGCAGTTCATACCGATATTGGCATGCAGGCACTCATCTGAGAGGTAGACATAAGTTGTGCTCAAGGTAGAAGGTAATACTTTCTCTCTTGCGCCATAACATGCGCCCTTGCTGAACAGATTGTTTCCCTGAAATACTCGTCTGCCTTTGCACAGATACCGTAGTGAATCCTTACACCAGTCTCTTGTAAAATGGTCTCCCAGCAAAAATGCGGAAGATACGAATTTACCTTCGCAGTGGTTCCTGACAATCTCAAGGAATGCATTATCCAGCTGTGTGAAAAATGCCTGTTTCTGTGCATCAGACATTTGTGACACATCTGTCATTTTCATCTGTGGAAAGTTCTCTTCCTTAATCAGACAGACAACCGGTCTGGAATTACGGTTCATCTGTAATTCGTAACTGTGTATTCCATCCTTCTGGTAATCATAGAGCAGAACATTCTGTGTCCACATCTCTTCCGGCTGATGCAGTATATATTGGAAGAAACAATCCTGATGAGACATAAAGAAAATCTCGCACTGGCTTCCCGCTGCACTGCTTCCTGCCTCTCTGAGAAGATTGCAGGTATCCGGTTCTATACTCTTCAATGTCATTGCGATTGCTGCAAGTTCCATTCCACCGGTGTAAGCTGCGGTAAATCCAAGCAGCTTTTTAAAGAAGATCTCCATCAGCTCCCTGGGAGTATATTCTTTGTCTCCGACCTGCGCAGAGGTGTTATTCCTGACCAGTAAAAGCAGGTCTTCTACCAGATCGCCTTTGCCATCTTTTGCCGTCTGCAATGCATCCTTGCCGATGACCCAGAATTCCTCCTGACCTTCCTGCTGATGCTTCCGACATAGTACTGCTGGAATATTGTACTGTTCCTCACCCATGACCAGGCTCACTGTATCCGGCATGCTCTGATCCAGCCTGCAATAACTGATCTGCACATAATCATTTGTAAGATCAAGCCCTATTACTATTTTATTTTTCCTGCCAATTTCATCTAATGCTTTATCCAAAAACATACCGACTTCATATCCTTTTTATAAAACACGGAACAGCTCTCTTACACTGTAATCCTCTTCCATATATTCTTCCATTACCTTCTGTGCGGTAATCTCATCATGAAGACTCATTGACACCATGATATCATTCAACATTCCAAATCTTCCCTGCACGTGATCCTCCGGTCTTCTGGTCAGTGTACCGCTCTGTGTGATCTGCTCATTGCCATCCAGCGTCTCTGTCACATAATATTGCAGCACCTCGCCCTGGAAAAGGCAGAAATCCTTCACATGAATGCCTTCATACATATCCTTCATTTCTTCTACTTCATAGACAGGATTGGTCTCCTTCTCTGAATCTACGAAGTAATGTATCCGCACCTTGCTGTCCGGTTTGGTTCTGTACTCCACGAAGTATTTATTCCTGTAATAATGCAGCAATACAACCTGATCTGACAGTTCCTTGAAGAACGGAAAATAAATGCCTTTTCTCAGAAATTCACCTACAAATACAGACATGATATCTCTGGCGACTTGTGCCTTTTTCTCCGGATTCTCTGACCAGAATTTAAGCAATGCCAGCTTCACCGGTGTCTGTGCCTCTCCACACTTACGGTATCTGATATAGATCTGGTCAAATATACGGCTGTCTGTAATCGCATCCTGTACAAAATATGCATACGCCGCGTCATCAAGGAGTTCCTGAACCAGTGTATCATCATGCTCCGGACTGACTGCGTAGGATAGCAGTATCTCATCCTTCTCAGGAACAATCACATGGGTAAAACGCATTTGCCCAAGAATGCGGTGCATGATATCATCAACCGGTAATTCCAATTCTACTGCTGATTTCCAGATGTTACGAAGATGCGTGGTCTGTCCTTCATAATACATCATCAGATACTGTAGAATGTTCTCATCATATTTCATATTCTTATAAATATAATAGGAAACATTGATGAGGAAATCTTCTCTGGTAAATTTGCTGGCTACAATACGTTTACTGATCAGTCTGGCTATGGATTTAATGTTCACGCCGCTCATGCCATACCGCTTCACCCACTGATATGCCTTATCAAACATTCCTCTGGATATCAGGAATCGTATGAACTCTGCTCTTTCATCTGATTCCATGGTATCAGCCTCTATTTCATCCAGATAAGTATCCAACTCACCAATCATGTCATTTTCATAATAAAAACGCAGCAGCTTGACGCGGATCTCCTTCTTGAAGCTCTCTATGACCTGTTCTGATTCTGCAAGATGCTTGAACCGGAACACATTATCCTGCGTAATTGTCACATAGTTCGCATCCTGTTCGCACAGATACATGTCAAAGCTCAATCTGCCCTCTATGGATGGTCCTACAAAGCTTAACAGCCTGTCTGTCTGCATCAGTTGTCTGTTGATATAGGCAACTCTCCTGGTAAAACGGCTGCCTTCTGCGTCCTGTAGAAAGAGCTGGTATTCTGAACCGTAGACAGGAATAAGGCATGTACAGTCTGTCACCGGATAACTGTTCTCTCCGTTGATCTTCTCATACACAACCACTACCGATGTGATCTTGGGATTATCTACCGTAATCCTGTGCATGAACAGCAGCGGAACAAAGGAATATGCCGTATCATCCCTGAGCATCTGTGGAGCAAGTATATTCTCATACAGAAAAGCCAGATCTTCATTCATATGTCCAAGTCTGATCTGATCTACCACGAATCGCTCCATGGCAATGCGATAATTCCTCTCCAGATCCGGATTCTTATCCCGGTTACGCACTACATAGGCATACAGATACGCATTATGCTCATAATCCAGATTGCTCTGATAGGCAAAATACATCAATACCATTTTAGGCAGTATGATCGTCTTATCTCTGATATCCAGCGACATCATATAATATTCATACAGTCTGGTCACTCTTACCTCATTGGCTACTCCGAGTGCATACCATTGAAAATACTGTGTTCCCTGCTTCTCACCCAGAATCAGAAGTCTGCAGATTGCCGTGATCGTCTGTGGTGACTGATTGGTTCTGTATACCTCACATAATGTTCTGAATAAAAGATTGGAATATGTCTTCAGTCTGGCGCACAGATACTGCACCTGCTCAATCATATTCGCATCCAGCATCTGATACCTGGCAGCATACCATATTACGTTCTGTTCAAATTGTCCCAATTCCAGAATAAAAGATGGATGGCTCTGGAAAAGAAGTACTGCCTCGCAGAACAGAATCGGACTGGAACAGCCTAATTTGAACTGTTTCTCCAGAAGATTCCATCTGGCTTCCGGATTTCTGATATATTCCTGATCCAGATACAACAGAAACCAGGCAAGATACCACTGGGTCTCATCCCGTCTGTATATCTGCTCAATTTCATCCGTTACCGCCTGTAAATAACTCTCATCCTTGTTGAGCAGTGTCTCCAGATACAGATAGTAACACTTGACAAGCATGTCGCTTTCTTTGCCAAAAGCATCCGGCTCCAGCTTGTCCAGCCAGTACCTGGCTTCATTATATCGTTCCCTGGTTGTCAGAATCTGTACCTGATACAGTTGTGTCATAAGATCATCCGGATTCAGATCCTGAAGCTGTCCTATCGCCTCAGCTGCACGCTCTACCCATATATTCCTCGTAATCTTATGGAATTTCAGTTCTATGTAATTCTTCATGAGCGCAATGACAGCTCTCTTCTCCTGCCTCTTCTGCTCTGCCCTAAGTCCACCCTCCTGCATCATGACCTGAATCGGTATACTCATCTTATGACAGGTATCCTCAATAATCAGTCTGCCCTTGTTTATTCCATGGCGCAGTTTGGTCGCATCTATTGTAAAATTCAAACGATACAGATCATCCTCAAAATCCGCATCCATGATTGTATCATGCTCCAGAGTCAGGAAGCTGCCCTCTGCTCTTACCTGTAACTTGAGATACCCCCAGCCGGACCGTGTAATGGCAAGTGTCCGAACCTGTGAATCCATCACGTTTTCAAGCATGAAGCCTTCCATATCTGTATGATACTCTATGGCTGTTTTCTTATTGGTCTCAATCAGAAATTCTTCAACATTCTCCTCATTGCCGGGATTACGGGATAATCCAAGATATATAGTCTCAATATCCTTATCATTTTTGTGGAAAATCGTAATAAATTCCGGTGAATAGAACAGCTCTACCGCTTCTGCCCAATTGGCTTTTGCCAGATTAGCAAAATGAAAAAGGTTGCGTATACTTCCCATTGAGCTCTCAAGCTGAGGCTTCTGCACATTAATCTGATAGGGAAGTGTATATTCTCCTTCACTGCTGATAATCGTAAATTCTCCGTGCACCTGACTGCCCGGCTCCAGATTACCTGTTAAAAAGCAGTACTCAATTACAGCCTCACGCCCGCTAAAATCCGTCGTAAGACTCTGCATTCTGGTATCTGATGAATAAATTTCCCCTTTTGCCTCATCATTTCCTGTCGAGATCTGAAAGCTGCCCTCTGCACGTTCCCTGGGCCTCACACTCAATTCAAGGCTCTGACAAGAGAATTTCAGATAACGATCCTCACATTCCCAAATCCCATCTGTCATCTGCCCCTTCTTCTCCTGCATGTTTCCACTGCCCTTCCTCTTTACATCGTTTCCGTATAAACACTCATCTTTAGTATAAAATATTTGTTGACATAACGCAACAAAAAATCGAGCGGTCAATGACCGCCCGATCAAGCTTTTTTATAGAAAATTATTTGATTTCTACAACCCATCCTTCAGGAGCCTTGATATGACCCATCTGGATTCCTGTCAATGTATCATACAGCTTCTTGGTAACAGGTCCCATCTCGTTCATTCCACTTGGGAAGCAGATTTCTTTGCCATGGTCTACAATCTTGCCAACAGGAGAGATAACTGCTGCTGTACCACACAGACCACATTCTGCGAAGTCTTTTACTTCATCAAAGTAAACTTCTCTCTCTTCTACTTCAAGTCCTAAGTATTCCTTGGCAACTACCATTAAGGAACGACGTGTAATAGAAGGAAGAATACTGTCTGACTTAGGTGTTACAACCTTATTATCCTTAGTAACGAACAGGAAGTTAGCACCACCTGTCTCTTCAACCTTGCTTCTTGTTGCAGGATCAAGGTACATATTCTCGTCAAATCCATTTGCATGTGCTGTTACGATTGCATGAAGGCTCATTGCATAGTTCAGACCAGCCTTGATATGACCTGTACCATGAGGTGCTGCACGGTCAAAATCACTGACGCAGATAGTGATAGGCTTAGCGCCGCCCTTGAAATATGGTCCAACAGGTGTTGTCAGGATTCTGAACTGATATTCATCAGCAGGCTTAACTCCGATAACTGGATTAGAACCAAACATGTAAGGACGAACATATAAAGTAGCGCCTGAACCATAAGGAGGTACATAAGCTTCATTAGCCTTAACAACTGCCTTTACAGCCTCTACAAAACGTCCTTCAGGAAGTGTAGGCATCTCCAGTCTCTTGCAGCTGTCATGCATACGTGCTTCATTTAAGTCAGGACGGAACACAACAATACGTCCATCCTCTGTTGTATATGCCTTTAATCCTTCAAAACATGTCTGTGCATACTGGAATACACCAGCACACTCATTCAATGTAATATTCGCATCTTCTGTCAGAGCACCTTCATCCCATGCTCCATCCTTATAATATGATACATATCTCTTGTCTGTCTGGTGATAGCCAAAATCAAGAGTTGCCCAGTCAATATTCTTCTTTTCCATAACACGATCTCCCTTCGTAGTGATCAAACCTCAATCTTTTGTTACCATCCATTATTATCCTCATGATAAAAAAAGTCAACCCAAAAGGCTGTATACAACAGTCTTTTTCATAACTTTTTTGATGTTTTTTAACCTGTATTCATAAAGGGTATGAATGTAGGTTATAGTATCAGATTCTTTCATATTTTGTGAAAGTATACTCCAGATCAAAGTAGGTCAATTCATCGCTGTCTGCCGTAATATGCCATTCAGGATCCATATCCAGATTGGGGAAATAAGCATCCGACTGATAGTTGTAATCAATCTTTGTAATATGCGCTGTGTCACAATAGGGAAGCATCTGCTCATATACGCTCTCTCCGCCTACTATATACACGTCCTGGCTGTCATAGCTCTCCAGCACTTCCAGTAATTCTTCTATGGAATGAACGACCTGTGCTCCCCTGATCTCAAGGCTGGTATCTCTTGAAAGGATAATATTGGTCCGTCCTGTCAGAGGCTGTGCCTGTGGGAATGTATTCAGGGTCTTTCTTCCATATACAATGACTTTGCCCATTGTCATCTCACGAAACATCTTCTGGTCCCTTGGAATGCTCACCAGAAGCCCTCCCTTGTTACCGATTGCCCAATTTGTATCTACTGCTGCTATTATATTCATACTGATTATTATACCTTTCCACCTATCTCATTTATCTATCTCATTTACCTGTCCCATTTATCACACAGTGCATTGATCTGATCTGCGAACTTCGCCAGATCTTTATTGGCACTTCCCTCGTTCTTATGAATCACTGCGATCAGTCTCTGTCCTGCTGCCAGCAGTCTTGTGAATACATCAGATACCACATTGGTACGTTTCTTCACTGGAACCGGAGCTGCCTCATATTCAATAGCATCCGTTATTAAATCAAATCTTGTGCCTGAATACGGCGCATATGCTTTTTGCCCATATTCTATTTTAAGACATTCTGTGAAAAGATTACATACACTGTCCTCGCCATGCACAATGAACACTCTCTTTGGCTTATTCTCAAAAGCCTCCAGCCAGGCAATCAGTCCATTCTTATCCGCATGACCGCTCAATCCTGCCAGTTGCCTGATCTGTGCACGTACATCCACGCTCTCACCGAACAGCTTCACATCCGTGGCACCTTCAATCAATGCCCTGCCAAGTGTACCAACAGCCTGATAACCCACAAACAGAATCGTACATTCAGGTCTCCACAGATTATGCTTCAGGTGATGTCTGATACGTCCTGCCTCACACATACCACTGGCGGAAATAATGACCTTGGGCTTCTCATCGAAGTTGATCTGCTTGGATTCATCACTGGTGATTGCCAGCCTTAATCCCGGAAAAGCCAGAGGATTGATGCCATTTCTGACCAGCTCCATCGCTTCTTCATCAAAGCAGCTGTATATATTCTTCTGGAAAATTCCCGTTGCTTCCACCGCAAGGGGACTATCCACATATACTTCAAATTTAGGAAATTCAGGAACCAGATTATCAGCCTTGATCTTTCTGAGGAAATACAGCATTTCCTGTGTTCTGCCTACTGCGAAAGAAGGAATGACTACATTACCGCCTTTTGCAAAAGTCTCACGAATCACTGCAGATAACTCTGCCACATAATCCAGTCTGTCCTGATCATGGAACCTGTCTCCATAGGTAGATTCCATGACTACATAATCTGCGTCCTTGGTTGGAATCGGGTCTTTTATAAGCGGCTGGTCCACATTGCCGATATCCCCGGAAAAGACGATTTTCCTGGTTTCTTCACCTTCTGTGAGCCACACTTCAATACTGGCTGAACCAAGCAGATGTCCGATATCTGTAAAACGGATACTGATTCCCTCACAGATCTCTATCATGCTGTCATATGCGCAGGGAACAAGGCGGCGGATGATTCCATCCGCATCCTCCATGGTATAAGCAGGCTCTACTGCTTCCATGCCTGCATGACGTTTGGCCTTTCTGTTCTTCCATTCTGCTTCCTGCATCTGTATGTGTGCGCAGTCACGCAGCATAATGGAACACAGGTCTGCTGAGGCTTCTGTTGTAAAAATCCTGCCACGGAAGCCTTTTGCATACAAAAGAGGCAGATTACCGGAATGGTCTACATGTGCATGGGTTAGAAATACATAATCCAGCTTCGCTTCCTCGACCGGGATATCGCAGCACTCATAGGGATTGATTCCCTGCTGCATACCACAATCCACCAATATGTTCCTGCCACAAGCCTGAAGGTAGTGACAGCTTCCCGTTACCTGATGATCTGCACCTACAAATGTTAATTTCATAAAACCACCTTACTTTACCTTTCTTATTTTTTATGTCTATTCTTCTATCCGGTATGTTGCTGAAATATTCTGTCTGCTCTTATCCTTGGGTGAACATCCAAAGTATTTCTTATATGCCCGTGAAAAAGTCGAATAATTCTGAAAGCCACAGGCATAACAGGCTTCTGTGATAGTAGCCCCTTTGCGGACCAGTTCATCCGCATGCGTAAGCCTTTTGCCTGTAATATAATTACCTACCGTCCTCCCCGTTTCTTCTTTGAAGAGGTGCATCAGATAGTACTTATCCAGGAAAAAAGCCCCTGCAAGATTGTCTATGGATAATTCTTCTTTCAGATGCTCTTCTATATACTTCATAATCTGTGCAATCTTACTGTTGGGCGCCTGTGTGGCAGGGTATGCAATTCTGTCATCTATCACTGCCCTGTTAAGGTGAATCATAAATTCCAGAAAAAGCACCTGCTCATACAAGGCAGCTGCATAATCCTTATGCTCCAGGCTTGCCTGCTCCAGCTCACAGATCGTTGCATACAATCTGCTGGTCACCAGGGATTTGATACGCAGTACACTGCTGCCGGTAGACCTTGCCCGGTCAAAGCATGCATTCAGATCATACTCCTCATTACGGTAAGAGCGGATGAATTCATCAGATATATAAATGATAATCCGCTCATACTCACAATCCTCCTCTATCTGCGGACGATGCACCTCGCCTGCATGTACAAACACAATATCATAGGGCTCCAGACGATAGGAGCGCCCATCTATATGATATGTAACATTTCCTTTAATCAGAATCAAAAGCTTATGGAAGGCATGATAATGGTAAGTAAAATCTCTTAACTTCCTATCCTTCAGGTGGAAAATCTTAAAGCTGGAGTTGAGGAAACCCTTCTGTTCATATTGTTCCATCTTGCACTGTCCTTCCTGTAATGTAACTATTCAGAACCCCATTCACAAAATCGCTGTTTCACAGCTTTACTTTTGTTCATGTGGTTACTTCGCCATATAAATTGCGCCATATATGCTTGTAAACAAACATATCCGTCTCAATTTGCATGGCTCTGAATAGTTACAGTATACCATACTATTTACCCAATAGTCATGAAAATTACTATAAACGTGTCTATTTTTTACATTACTTATTTTCAAAAAAATGGTAAAATAATGGTATGCGAAAATAAAGGGATACTGTGCCTAAATGCACCGCCTCACAGTAACCCTATATTCAATTACAGTGGTGCAGAAAAGAGGTAACTACATGAAATTCAGTAATGGCTGCTGGCTTCAGCAGGAAGGCTGCGAGTGCTTCACTCCACAACAGGTATATTTTAGTAAAATTGAAGAAAACAAGGTAACTTTATGTGCTCCGACCAATCGTATCACCCATAGAGGTGACACTCTTGGCGGAATCAATCTGACTCTGGTCATCACTTCTCCTTTACCGGAAGTACTGCGTGTGCAGACTTATCATCATCTTGGTGCAGTCAAGAAATCTCCGGCTTTTGAAATCAACGAAAACTGCCTGCCTCTGACTACCTCCGAGACAGAAGAATCCATTACTATCTCCAGCGGTTCCCTGACTCTGGAAATCGGTAAGAATACCTGGTACATGAAATATATGAGAAATGGCAAGGTCATTACAGAATCCAGGAATCGTGACCTGGCTCTCATGAAGACTGACTGGAAGGGTCTGGCTTATGATAAAGGCGACAACAGCGATACCTATATCCGCCAGCAGTTGAGCCTTGGCGTAGGTGAGCTTGTCTACGGTCTTGGCGAGCGTTTTACACCTTTTGTAAAAAACGGACAGTCTGTTGATATCTGGAATGCAGACGGTCGTACAAGCACAGAGCAGTCCTATAAGAATATTCCGTTCTATCTGACTAATAAGGGCTATGGTGTATTTGTAAATCATCCTGAAAAGGTGTCCTTTGAAGTTGGCACAGAAATGGTAACAAAGACTGAATTCTCCGTTGAGGGCACTTATCTGGATTATTTCCTTATCAATGGTCCTACTATGAAGGAAGTTCTGGAGCGTTATACCGATATCACCGGCAAACCATCTCTGCCTGCACCATGGACATTTGGGCTGTGGCTCTCTACATCTTTTACAACCAATTATGATGAAGAGACTGTTATGAGCTTCGTAAACGGTATGCTGGACAGAGGTATTCCTCTTAGAACCTTCCACTTTGACTGCTTCTGGATGAAGGAATTCCACTGGAGCGATTTCTTATGGGACAGCAGAGTCTTCCCTGATCCTGTTGGTATGCTCAAGCGCATCAAGGAAAAGGGCTTAAATATCTGTGTGTGGATCAATTCCTACATTGGCCAGGAATCCGTTCTGTTCAAGGAAGGTATGGAGAAAGGCTACTTCATCAAGCGTCCTAACGGAGAAGTATGGCAATGGGATATGTGGCAGCCCGGTATGGCTATCGTAGATTTCACCAATCCTGCCGCATACAAGTGGTTCCAGGATAAGCTGGAAATCCTGCTGGATATGGGCGTTGACTGCTTCAAGACAGACTTCGGCGAGAGAATCCCGACAGATGCTGTCTACTATGATGGTTCTGATCCTAAGAAAATGCATAACTATTATACATATCTGTATAATAAGTGTGTATATGAACTGTTAGAGCGTAAGCGTGGCAAAGGTCAGGCAGTACTCTTCGCCCGTTCTGCTACAGTTGGCGGTCAGAAGTTCCCTGTACACTGGGGAGGTGACTGCTGGTCAGATTATGAATCCATGGAAGAAAGCCTTCGCGGCGGTCTGTCCTTATGTATGTCAGGCTTTGGCTTCTGGGCTCATGATATCGGAGGTTTCGAGAATACTTCTACTGCTGATGTATACAAGAGATGGGTTGCTTTTGGTCTGCTCTCTTCCCACAGCCGTCTGCACGGAAGCACTTCTTACCGTGTTCCATGGGTGTATGATGAAGAAGCAGTTGATGTCGTTCGTTTCTTCACACGCTTAAAGGCAAAATTGATGCCTTATCTGTACAAAACAGCCATCACGGCTTCCAGGACAGGTATCCCCTGCATGAGAAGCATGGTTCTGGAATATACAGAGGATAAGATGTGTAATTACCTGGATAAGCAGTATATGCTGGGTGATAACCTGTTAGTTGCTCCTATCTTCAATGATGAGAGCCGCGCTGAATATTATCTTCCGGCAGGTATCTGGACCAACTTCTTTACCGGTAAAGAATACAAGGGCGGTACATGGATTGAAGAACAGCATAGTTATCTGAGCATTCCACTTATGGTTCGTGAGAATTCCATCATTGCAATCGGTGCTCATGATGATAAGCCTGATTACGACTATGCTGATTCCTGTGAGCTTCGTGTCTATACATTACTTGATGGTGTCAAAGCAGAAACTACTGTATACGGCATGAGTAATCTGCCTGAATTAACAGTATCTGCTGCCAGATCAGGTCATACCATCCATGTAACAGCAGAAGGCTCCAAGCCTTACACAATCCGCATGGTAAATATGCATGCTGCAGAAGCAGTAAATGGCTTCGTTGTCATCGAAGGCAATGACTCCATTATCACACCGGATGCAAATGCAAGCGTAATAGAAATTAAGTTTTAGTTCATAAAAAATGCCGATATATAGTTTCCACAAGGGCTATATATCGGCATTATATTATACACCGGTCAATCTTTATAATGAACCATATCATATGGATAATATGGTTCGTTTCTTAAATCCTTGTCATCAAGCTGCAATATTTTAGCAACTGCTCCAGCTTCAAAGCTCCAATAACCATAATATATATTCTGTCTGCTTTTATGCGCTTCATAACAGCCACAGTCTTTGTTGTACCAGTCATTCTTCAAATACTTTTTCAATAATTCTGTTTTATTCCCCTGAAATACTACCTTCTGTAATGTAGAAAAATTATTTGGGAAAAGCATTTCTTTACTTGCTTCTGTTTGTTCTCCGTCCCATGAATCTAATAAAAAATCATACAGCCAGTCATTTATGTTTGAGCTTTTTAACATATTTTTTACTTTTTGGGCAAATGCACTATCTGCCTGAAATAAAATTCCCAAAGAAATCATCTTTAGATTTTTATTATAATATTCCGGTTCCCAGACTTCCTCCCAGTCATCTATCAGCCCCTGATATTCCTTTTCCAGTATAGACAGCTCATCGCCCTTAGAATATCCGGCTATCAATATTCCAAGTTTCAGGTCATGCATTTTAGATTTTACCGGAAATATCCTATCCTCTTTCACTTCTCCATTTTTTAATTTGTCAGAAAATTTTTTGACTCTCGCCTGTTCT
>OHPL01001199.1_pt1 | contig 13840 bp, 9 predicted proteins | sample 1577711 | NCBI WGS metagenome assembly OHPL01 (sample SAMEA3879538, study PRJEB24766) | human gut metagenome | biome: human-associated habitat; feature: feces | place: USA | collected 1985/1987
AGCACATGGCTGTTCTCCAAATGAAAATTATCATTGGGACCGTACAGGTTCGTAGGCATCACGGCTATGTAATTGGTTCCATATTGCAAGTTAAAGCTTTCGCACATCTTCAACCCGGCAATCTTCGCAATAGCATACGGTTCGTTGGTATATTCCAAGGGAGAAGTCAGTAACACATCTTCCTTCATGGGTTGTACGGCATCACGAGGATAAATGCAAGTGCTTCCCAAAAACAAGAGTTTCTTTACATTGTGACGGAAGCTCTCTCCTATCACATTCTGCTGAATCTGCAAGTTCTGATAAATAAAATCGGCACGGTAAAGACTGTTCGCCATGATACCGCCCACATGTGCCGCCGCTAAAATGACATACTGGGGCTGCTCTTCATCAAAGAACTCCTTCACAGCCTGCCCGTCCAGCAGATCCAGTTCTTTGTGAGAACGGCCTACCAGATTGGTATATCCTTTTTGCTGCAAATTATTCCATATAGCAGAACCCACCAGTCCGTGGTGTCCTGCTACATATATCTTGGCTGTTTTTTCCATTATTCCGCTATTTGAGCCTTTAAATATAGTTTCTTCACGAACTTCATATCATGCTTCACCATGATTTTCACCAGTTCGGGGAAAGAAGTCTTACGGGGATTCCAGCCCAATAAGGTTTTGGCTTTAGTGGGATCACCCAGCAACTGCTCCACTTCGGCAGGACGGAAATACTTAGGATCGACGGCAACCAGTTCCTTGCCCGTCGCCACATCGATGCCTCTTTCATCCACCCCTTTGCCTTCCCAGCGCAACTCAATGCCCACTTCCTTGAAGGCCAAGGTACAGAACTCGCGCACCGTATGGTACTCGCCGGTCGCAATAACAAAATCTTCGGGAGTATCGTGCTGAAGAATCATCCACATACACTCCACATAATCTTTGGCATAGCCCCAGTCACGCAAAGAATCCAGATTTCCCAGATACAGCTTGTCCTGATATCCCTGGGCTATACGTGCGGCAGCCAAAGTAATCTTGCGTGTTACAAAGTTTTCACCACGACGTTCGCTCTCATGGTTGAACAGGATGCCGTTCACGGCAAACATACCGTAACTTTCACGATAATTCTTGGTAATCCAGAAACCATACTGCTTGGCCACCCCATACGGAGAACGGGGATAGAAAGGAGTCGTTTCCTTCTGAGGGACTTCCTGCACCAGTCCGAACAACTCGGAGGTAGATGCCTGATAAATCTTGGTCTTTTTTTCCAAACCCAGGATCCGGACAGCTTCCAACATACGCAGCGTGCCTACCGCATCCGCTTCCGCAGTGTACTCGGGCACATCGAAACTTACTTTCACATGGCTCTGAGCAGCCAGATTATAGATTTCATCGGGCTGTACAGCCTGAATGATACGTATCAGCGAACTACTGTCGGTCATATCCCCCCAATGCAGGTTCACCAGACGGGTCTTTTGCATATCACGAACCCACTCGTCCAGATAGAGATGTTCTATACGACCTGTGTTGAATGAAGAAGAACGGCGCAGAATACCGTGAACCTCATATCCCTTTTCAATCAAAAACTCTGCCAGGAATGAACCGTCCTGACCTGTAATACCTGAAATTAAAGCTACTTTTTTCATTTCGTTTATTGTAAATGGCCTCATGCAGGCCTTCTAAGTTATTTCATATCACATAGCTATCTGCCTTTCGGCATGACAAAGGACAAAATGACCAAACAGAACGGCAGATAACAGACAGCATACACTCCATGTATGCAGAAATAAAATATATACAAGAAAGAATACTTACTCCGCCGAGAATTCTTTGATGCGCTGTTCCTCGCTCAACCGGCAGATCAACAATGTGTTATTCTTCTCAGCAACGATATATCCGTCCAGTCCCTGTACCACCACCCTCTTTTCCTGTGTAGTGTGAATCACACAGTTACGGGTTTCATACAACTTTATATTCTCACCTATCTGCGTATTATTATGGGCATCTTTCGGCAAATTCTCGTGCAACGATCCCCAAGTACCCAAATCACTCCATCCAAAGCTGGCAGGAAGGACAAAAATCTCATCCGCCTTCTCCATAATGGCATAATCCACCGAAATGTTCTCGCACAAAGGGAAATTCTGGTTAATCATTTCCTGCTCCTTGTCCGTATAATAATAAGGAAGCAAACGCTCGAACACCTTCGAAATGGCAGGCTGATATACGCGCAGGGCATTCACCACCGTATTTACATTCCACACAAAAATACCGGCATTCCAGAAGAAATTATTTTTTTGAATATAGCGCCGGGCTGTTTCCAGATCAGGTTTCTCTTTAAAAGAATACACCCGGAATACCTCCTTATTGGCGGTAGAAGGTACACTGAGATCAGCTTCAATGTAACCGTAGCCCGTCTCAGGACGAGTAGGTTTCATGCCCAGGGTAAGGATAGCGTCCGAATCGGCCGTAAAATTCATCGCCGAATTAATCACCCGCTGAAACTCCGCAATATTCATCACAATGTGGTCGCTGGGGGTCACCACCATATTGGCCTTAGGATTACGTGCCTTTATTTTCCAACTGACGTATGCTATACAAGGAGCCGTATTGCGACGGCAAGGCTCACGCAAGATATGATCATCAGCAATATCGGGCAACTGCTCCTTTACAGTGTCCGCATACTTCTCTGATGTCACCACCCAAATATTTTCCGGAGGACAGATCCCCTGGAAACGGTCAGCCGTAAGTTGGATCAATGTACGGCCGCAACCCAGTACATCAATAAATTGCTTAGGATAATCAGGAGTACTCATCGGCCAGAAACGGCTTCCAACACCTCCGGCCATTATAACGAGGTGATTATTCTTGATGTTCATATGATTCATTTTTTACGTTGTATGACCGCAAAGATAAGTATTATTTTTTAAAAAAAGTATTGCGTTTTAATTTATATGTTCTATATTTGCATACGACTAACATTTTTTTTGTCATGAAACAACCGACAACTGAAAACTCTGATATAATTAAACTAGTAGCGATATTAGGTGATTTTGCCTTGTTGAACCTTTCTATGATACTTGTGTTTTTTATTCTGAAAGGAATAGATTCACAGGCCATAGCCCATATTTCATTGAAAACCTACCTGCTGACTTCCAACCTGTGCTATATTCCCTGCATATCCATCTTTGGGGTCATACTGCACAACCGCATAGTGCGTCCGGAACAGATTGTAGGCCGTCTGTTAGGAACAATCAGCTTGCATGTAGTCATCTTCCTCACGGTGCTGGCCATTATTAAAGTAGATAACTTCTCACGCATCTATCTGCTTGTTTTCTATCTGTCTTTCATACCTTTAGCTATAGGATGGCGGCTGACATTGCGGTTCTTTGTGAAAATGTTCCGCCGCAGTGGCAGGAACCTGCACGCCACTGTACTGATAGGTGACGGGGACAATATGGTGGAGCTATACCATACGTTGAACGATTTGACTTACGGATACAGGGTTTTAGGCATTTTCTATGATGAGAAGGACTCTAATTACCCCAAAGGGATTCCCTTTAAAGGTCCTGTAAACCAATTATTTGAATGGTTGTCTCATAACACCGTGCACGAACTGTACTGCGGTCTGCCATCCAGCAGAAAGGATGATATTCTGGCCATCATGAACTATTGCGAGAACAATCTGATCCGCTTCTATAGCGTACCTCATGTACGTAATTACATAAAGCGTCAGCTGCAACTGGAATTATTGGGTGAAGTTCCTGTATTGTCCATCCGTACCGAACCGTTGCAGAACCCGGTAAACAGACTGGCAAAACGGTTATTTGATTTGACATTTTCCTCTCTGTTTTTACTTACAATTTTTCCATTTATATACCTATTTGTAGGTCTTATTATTAAAATTTCATCACCTGGTCCCATTTTCTTCAAACAGGAGAGAAACGGGGAAAACGGGAAAATTTTTAAATGCTATAAGTTCCGTTCCATGAAAGTGAATGCATTGTCCGATTCATTGCAGGCTACCAAGAATGATCCCCGCAAGACCAAGTTCGGCAACTTCCTGCGAAAGAGCAATCTGGACGAACTGCCGCAATTCATTAATGTTTTCAAAGGAGAAATGTCTATTGTAGGTCCCAGACCCCATATGCTGAAACATACAGAGGAATATTCCCAACTGATTAACAAATACATGATGCGCCACCTTGTCAAACCCGGAATCACCGGATGGGCGCAAGTCACCGGCTATCGGGGAGAAACCAAAGAACTTTCCCAAATGGAAGGCAGGGTAAGAAGAGACCTGTGGTATATTGAGAACTGGACTTTCCTGCTCGACATCCGCATCATGATAAAAACAGTAACCAACATGTTCCGGGGCGAGAAAAACGCCTATTAATTCAAATCGTAGGAACATTATAAAAAATAAAAAGATATGAAAGGTATTGTACTAGCCGGAGGTTCGGGCACGCGCCTCTATCCTATTACCAAAGGAGTATCCAAACAGTTGCTCCCTGTCTTCGACAAACCCATGATTTATTATCCTATATCGGTACTTATGCTGGCCGGCATACGGGAAATACTCATTATCTCAACCCCATACGACTTACCGAGCTTCAAAAGACTGTTAGGAGACGGAAGCGATTTCGGAGTACGCTTTGAATATGCGGAACAGCCTTCGCCCGACGGACTGGCTCAGGCCTTCATCATCGGCGAGAAATTCATCGGAAACGATTCCGTCTGCCTTGTACTGGGTGATAACATATTCCACGGCAACGGTCTGTCCGCCATGTTGAGAGAATCCGTACGTGCTGCCGAAGAGGACAAGAAAGCAACGGTATTCGGCTATTGGGTCAGTGATCCCGAAAGATATGGCGTAGCGGAATTCGACAAGGATGGCAATTGTCTCTCTATTGAAGAAAAACCTGCCCAACCTAAGTCCAACTATGCCGTGGTGGGACTCTATTTCTACCCCAACAAGGTAGTGGAAGTAGCCAAGAATATCAAGCCTTCGGCACGGGGAGAACTGGAAATCACCACCGTAAACCAGCAATTTCTTCAGGACAAGGAATTGAAAGTACAAACATTGGGCAGAGGTTTCGCATGGCTGGATACCGGTACTCACGACTCGCTGGCCGAGGCAAGTACCTACATCGAAGTCATTGAAAAACGCCAGGGGCTGAAAGTGGCGTGCCTTGAGGGCATAGCTTTGAGAAAAGGCTGGATTACCCCGGAAAAGATGCAGGAACTGGCTCAGCCGATGCTTAAAAACCAATACGGACAATATTTACTGAAAGTTATAAAAGAACTGGGATTAGAATAATGGAAGTTATAAAAACAGCAATAGACGGGGTTTTCATTTTGGAACCCCGTATTTTTAATGATGCAAGAGGGTATTTCTTTGAAAGCTTCTCGGGACGTGAATTTGAAGAAAAAGTATGCAGGACTACATTTGTACAGGATAATGAGAGTTTCTCCACTTATGGTGTATTACGCGGCCTGCATTTCCAGAAACCTCCTTTCACACAAAGCAAACTGGTGCGTGTAATCAAGGGAGCAGTACTGGATGTGGCTGTAGATATCCGGAAAGGTTCTCCCACTTTTGGAAAGCATGTAGCTGTAGAATTGACTGGAGAGAATCACCGGCAGTTTTTTATCCCCCGCGGATTCGCACACGGCTTTGCGGTACTAAGTGACGAAGTGTTGTTCCAATACAAATGTGACCATTATTATGCTCCGCAAAGCGAAGGAGGAATCGCATGGGACGACCCCGATCTAGGCATAGACTGGCGACTTCCGGCCGACAAGGTTATTTTGTCCGACAAGGACAAGAAACATCCGAGATTGAAAGACTATCAAACGGATTTCGACTTTAATCAAAGTTTATATTAAAGGCAGTTTTGATTCTGCGTTTGTTTGGTTTTTGCCAGTGAAATTAAAAAAACCGAAAACTGCACACAGGACTATCGTAACGTTCAGGACAACATTTTCGAAGATTGACCTATAAAAACAGGGTGTATCTCCTATGAGAGATACACCCTGTTTTTATAGGTCAATATCTTTATATCACTTCTTCTCCATCCCCTCCTGAGGAACATTAAGTCCTGCCTTCAGATTTTCAAAGAATTCACGTCCGAACAAGATCCATGCAGAAGCGCCCGCCACTGCCAGGAAAATAAATCCGACAAGAATCACCTTCTTGCTGGTTCCCGAAGGCAGCAACGGCACACTGGCAGGTTCCACAACGGCAAATACAGGTTTGGCCTCCTGTACTTTAGCCCGTGCCACCTGCAATTGGGTAGCCACCTGGCTATACACCTGATATGCCAGATTCATATCATTCTGCAATCGTTCTCTCTCCGTCAAAGCACTTTGAAGAACAACCCCCTTGTTAGCATCCATGTAATTGGCATAATTCTGCTGGGCTACATAATACTCCTGCTGGCGTTCCTTATACAATTGTTCCAGATAAGCACAATCCTGCTGGGCTTTAGAGACCCTGTACGCTGTGATATACTCTTGAAGTTTCACCACTACCGTATCTGTAATGGCGGCCGTAACCATCGGGTCCTGCAAAGTCACCGTCACTGTGGTGATGCCGGTTTTCTTATCCACATCAGCAGTAATAGCCTTACGCATGGCTTCCACTTTCTTCGCCTGATCTTCTGTCAGATGGAAAGGATCCAGCTTATTCCCTTCTTCCTCTTCCTTATCGGAGAAGAGAGATTTCACCCCACCTATAGCCGCCCCGGGCAATCCCATCACAGCACCCCACCACGGAGCTTTCTGCTCGTCGAGATAAGCTACAAAAGTAGTATCCACCTCACCGTCCAACGTGGTGACATGTGCATTAAACAGTTCCAGAATGAAAGGAGTAGACGCTACTATATCCGGGAAAAGAGATACGTTCAACGCATCCGCCTCACTGCCCAGACTCATGCCGCCGATCCCCAGCATGGCAGCCATTCCCGACAGGCTCCCCCCGCCGCTTTTGCCGGATTCGGGAGACAATGTCACTTCCACCGTATATTGTTTGGGAATACTCAGAGCAATAATCACCCCTACAATAGCACCTATTCCGGCAGCCTTCAACAGCACCTTTCGGGCAGCCCACAACTTACGGACATACTCCATCAAATCAATTTCCAACTCCTCGTCTTCCCGTGGCCTTTCCTTATTATTCGTATAATTCTTATCTTCCGCCATACTGTTTCTATTTTAAGATATTAGCAATAGATGCAATCATAGTCGCCAATGACGCACTGGTGGTTGCTATGGACAAGGTATTCTGCAAAGACCAGTTGCTCTTTTCCTTCACCGGAACAATCACCTCACATCCCGGCTGGATCAGCTCACGGCTACCTTTCTTCGCTCTCTTCACCTGACCGTTCATATATACAATATACGCCTTGCTCTTCTTCGCACGGAAACCGTAACCTCCGGCCTGCTCGATATAATATTTCAACGTCTTGCCATCTTCAAATGAAACGGTATTGGGATACATCACAGCCCCACTGATACGTACCGTATTGTTGTATTCAGGAATTTCAATCACATCCCCCTCACGCAATACGATATCCGCACTGGAGCCGGGTTTAAGCATCGCTCTTTCCAGATCGATACCCACATAATAGATATCTCCCAAGTCCAGCCGGTTGACATCAATGGAGTCCTTTCCTGTCTTGGCCATATCCAGAACCGTTTCCATACGTTTGCGTTCATCGTCATTGATACGACGGCTTAAACGGGCCCCTTTGATATAAGCAAACGGAGTCACTCCACCTGCCTTCTTGATCAAATCGGAAAGACGTTCACTCTTCTCTGTCAGCGCATAATCACCTTCATATAAAACCTCACCGGTCACTTGCACATTCACCTGTTCCTGATAAGCAGGACTCTTACGCACATATACTTGATCGTACGGTTGCAACACAAAACCCGGTTCTCCGTCTATCACAAAACCGTCTTTCAGAGAAAACGAGTACATTTGTCCTATGGTGGAAACCGCTTCCGTACCTTTGCTATCCTTGATACGGCGGGAAACATCCACACGGACGGTAGAAGCCGACTCCATCAATCCGCCAGCCTGGATTATAATATCCTCCAAAGTCGTATTGTCGGCAAAAGCGAACTCACCCGGACGGGCAACCTCACCATACACCATGATAGTTCCCACATCCTCCAAGTCATGAATACTGGGAATATAAAGCACATCATTACGCTGTAAAGGTACATCGGGCGCAGTACCGGCCATGATACCTTTTATATCTACTTGAATAACCTCTTTCTTCAAATTCTCACGCTCGCGATGCAACACTGCACGTCCTGTAAAGGCATCACCCATAAGACCTTCAGCCTTTTCCACCAGTTGGCGGACTGTATTCAAAGTTCCTCCGAACTGATAAATGCCCGGACGATAGACAGCACCCTTGATTTCAAGTTTATTCTCAAAACGATCCAGAATAGCTTCAGCAGTCAGCACATCACCATCTTTTACCTGAAATACGGAATAATCAATATCATCAATCGTATAAATCTGATACTCCTTTCCATTTTGACGAATCATGCGGAGAGAACGGGTATAGGCATCCCCCGAGAATCCACCGGCATACTTCAACAATGTGGCAACACTTTCGTTGTTTTTCATCTCGTATTTCATGGGGCGTTTCACATTACCCTCTATGCTAACCAACGCCTCGTATGGAGGAACAATGATCACATCGCCTTCCTGCAGACGGATATCATCATTGATTTTACCTTTCATAATAAAATCGTACACATCTACGGTAGCGATCTTCTGTCCTCCGCGCACTACTTGTATATTACGCAAACTACCGATATCGCTCACACCACCGGCACGGTACAGTGCATGAAACACGGTAGAGAAAGAAGACAATGCATAAGTTCCCGGTTGGAACACTTCTCCCATCACATTCACCTGGATAGTCCGGCTGTTTCCCAAAGTAACCTTGATTTGTGAGGACGGGTTCTGTTCATTATCAAGCCCTGCATAAATCTTATTCAGTTCTTTACGCAAATATTGGTTGGCTTCGGCAATAGTCATACCGTTCAGATAAATTAATCCCAAATCGGGGATCGTGATAGATCCGTCCGGAGATACATTATCGCGGATGGTAGCCTGGTTTGTACCCCAGATATCAATGATTACCTCATCACCCGGCCCCAGACGATAATTAGGAGGAGTAGCCAGATTCACACTCGGCTCGAATGTAAGGTTTCTGGTTTCAAAAATGTCCCGTCCATACACCTTATCCTTCTGCATATCTTCCATATCGCCCATGCCCATCCCCTCGTAATAACGATTGGCAGAAACACTGTCCAACGAGTTCTTCCCTACCACTCTGTCCGCAGCTGAACGTTGGTCGAAAGTAAAATTCTCTGTTACGTAGATATCTTCCTGAGTCTTTGTCTTTTCACGCAAACGGTTCCGATTTTGCATCGTTGCATTTGCATCTTTATCAGCAGACCCATTTTGCTGTTCATAAAGTTTCTTTACACGCTTAGCCTGTTCTTGTGTCACTCCTCTACGGGCTAACTCTGTAGCAATCTGACGTTGGTCTTTTCCTTGTTGCATGCCCGTCTTCACATATTCCAACACCTGTTGGTCACTCATAGATTGCTGTGCAAGCACAGAACCCGAGAGGGCAAAAACTAAGACCAGTACGGATAATAGTTTTTTTATCATATAAATTCAATAAACTTAGTAATTTAGCAGCCGCAAAGGTAGATATTATTTTCGATATAGGCGAGTATTATTTCATAAAATATCCCTCTAACAAATATAAAAACGGCTGCCACCTGACGGTGTACAGCCGTTTATTCTTTAATAATCCGTTAGCAGAATTCATTCAGACTTCATTGCACAGCCCTCCTTATTTTAAAAAGGTCTGCAAGGGTAAAACTTGTGCAATACCGCCCGGCCGGATCAGCAATACATATTGACGATGGCTTCGTACAATTCCTGTTTACCGCTTACTTGCTTGGGCTCACCATTCTGCTTAGCATAAGCCACTACATCTTCCAGTGTCAGCTTGCCTTCTTCAAATTCTTTACCTTTGCCACTGTCGAATGAAGCATAACGGTCTGACAACATCTTGCAGTAAGGAGATTCATTAAGCAAAGCAGCAGCACTTTCCAATGCACGCGCCATAGCATCCATACCTGCAATATGGGCGATAAAGATATCTTCCAGATCAGTAGAGTTACGACGTGTCTTGGCATCGAAGTTGGTACCGCCATTACCCAAACCGCCGTTGCGGATAATCTGCATCATGGCCTGGGTCAGTTCGTAATTGTCGATAGGGAACTGGTCTGTATCCCATCCGTTCTGATAATCGCCACGGTTAGCGTCAATAGATCCCAACATTCCGTTATCTACCGCAACAGCCAGTTCATGTTCAAATGTATGACCAGCCAACGTAGCATGATTCACTTCAATGTTCACCTTGAAATCCTTGTCCAGTCCGTGAGTTTTCAAGAACCCTACCACAGTTTCGGTATCCACATCATATTGATGCTTAGTCGGCTCCATCGGTTTGGGCTCAATCAGGAAAGTACCTGTAAATCCTTTGCTCCGGGCATAATCGCGAGCGATGGTCAACATCTGAGCCAGATGTTCTTTCTCACGCTTCTGATCTGTATTCAATAAAGACATATACCCTTCACGTCCACCCCAGAACACGTAATTGGAGCCACCCAGTTCGATGGTAGCGTCAATAGCGTTCTTTATCTGGACAGCAGCGCGGGCAACCACATCAAATTCGGGGTTTGTAGCAGCACCGTTCATATAGCGTGCATGACCAAAAACATTTGCCGTGCCCCATAACAATTTGATTCCGGTTTCAGCCTGTTTCTGTTTGGCATAAGCAACTATCTCTTTCAGATTCGCTTCATATTCCTCGATTGTATCGGCTTCCTCACACAAGTCCACATCATGGAAACAATAATATTCGATTCCCATTTTCTGCATGAATTCAAAGCCGGCATCCATCTTATTCTTGGCAGCCTGCACCTTATCGGCATCGCTGTTCCAAGGGAATTTCTTTGTTCCGCCGCCAAACTGGTCACCGCCCTCGGCACACAAAGTATGCCACCATGCCATAGCAAACTTCAACCAGTCTTTCATCTTCTTGCCGTTTATTACCTTTTCAGCATCATAATAACGGAACGCCATCGGGTTCTTACTTTCCTTACCTTCAAATTTAATCTTTCCTATACCGGGAAAATACTCTTTTGTAGCCATAATTCTTTACTTATTTTAATAACTTGTTCTAATTTATCTACTATCTTTTTTCAACACGCAAGCGGATAGCCATTTCTTTATCCGAAGGTCCTTAAAAGGCAGCCATCGCTCTCTCCAGATTAGATTTCCAGCGGGCATACGCATCATCATAAGCAGTGCGCTGTGCCACATCAGGCTCTATCACCTCCAATTTTTCCAATGTGGCAAATGCCTCGTTGTTATCTTTATAAACACCCGCGCCTATGCCGGCCCCCTTGGCGGCGCCCACCGATCCATCCGTGTCATACAGTTCGATTACAGCCCCTGTCACTCCCGCCAATGTTTCGCGGAAAATAGGACTGAGAAACATATTGGCATGTCCGGCATGAATCTTCTGTACAGGGATACCCATCTGCTCCATGATATCAATACCGTATTTAAACGAGAACACGATCCCTTCCTGTGCGGCACGAACAATATGCTGCTTTCCATGCAAGTTAAAATTAACTCCACATATAGAGCATCCTGTCTCTTTATTTTCCAGCATACGCTCCGCCCCGTTACCAAAAGGAAGAATACTTACTCCGGCACTGCCGACAGGAGCCTGTGCCGCCAGCCTGTTCATATCACTGTAAGAAATACCTCCGGGAGCCACATTACGTTTCACCCACGAATTCAATATACCGGTACCATTGATACACAACAACACTCCCAGACGGGTCTGCTCGGCAGTATGATTTACATGGGCAAAAGTATTCACCCGGGATTTCGGATCATAATTTACCTCACCGTTCACGCCATATACCACTCCCGATGTTCCTGCCGTAGAAGCAATCTCTCCCGGATTGAACACATTGAGCGACAAAGCATTATTAGGCTGGTCTCCGGCGCGATAGGTTACAGGAATTCCCTCTTTCAGGCCCAATTCTTTGGCAGCCCATGCATTTACACGCCCCTGCTCGCCAAAAGTCGGTTTGATATCAGCTATCAGCGAACGGTCGAATCCATAATAATCCATCAGGAAGCCCGCGACATCATTTGCCTGAAAATCCCAGAACATCCCTTCGGACAAACCGGACACCGTGGTACAAATATCCCCTGTCAGTTTCATAGCGATATAATCGCCGGGCAGCATTATATTATAAATACGTTCGTACACAGCAGGCTCATTCTCTTTAATCCATGCCAGTTTGGAAGCGGTAAAATTCCCCGGAGAGTTCAGCAGATGAGAAAGACATTGCGTTTCCCCCAATGCCTCAAACGCTTTCTGCCCGTATGGAACCGCCCGTGAATCACACCATATAATAGCCGGACGTAATACATTTTGCCCTTTATCCACACAAACCAGTCCGTGCATCTGATAAGAGATACCGATAGCGGCAATTCCATCCGGACCGATCCCACTCCCGGCCATGACAGCCTGAGTTGACAATTTCAGATTTTCCCACCAATTTTGCGGATCCTGCTCAGCCCATCCGGGGCGGGCAGCCATAATAGCAGCCTCTGTTTTAGGGAAGAATGCAGAAGAGACACACTTTCCGGTTTCTGCATTTACCAAACTCGCCTTTACCGACGAACTGCCAATATCATAACCTAATAGGTACATTTAAATTGAAAATTTAAGAATTTAAAAATAATAGTCTCTGTCCCGATGCTTATCAGCATTATCCTTCCAAGGAAAGGCCGGTGAAGAATCCCAAAGCATGTACCGATTCCCCGAAACGACCAGGCGGAGTATTCTCACAGCAATCACAACAAGGCTAAAGTTATCTGTCTGTTATCACTTCGTTCCCGACTTATTATATATTGAACGATCGAACTTATAGAAGCGTGCCGCCCTGTGGCATACGCCTACCTGTTTTTCCTCCAAAGGTACTACATATGGCATCAACGCTATCTTCTTATGGAAGTTCCTTACATCAAACACCTTATCATAAATCAACTGATAGACAGTCCGCAGCTGGGCTGCCGTAAACTTCCGGGGAAGCAAGTCGAACATTACGGAAGGGGCATATTCCACATAATGGCGTATATGTACCAATGCATCCTGCAAAATCTGGAAATGATCGAACGCCAGGCTTTTCACCTCCGTCACAGGCGTCCAGCAAGCATCGTATTTATCAGACAGCTGTTCGAACCGTCTGTCAATCTTCACCAATGTCAGATAAGCGATAGTCACAATGCGGTCTATTTTCTTCTCGTCCAAACGATGAAAACGTTCCAGCCACAACACATCCTTAGGGTTACGGGTACGGTTTTTCGATCCATACGCCTTAAACTGTGTCAGCTTCACATTCTTCAGTCCCGTCAGCTCATTCAACACTCGTTTGGCCGCCTCATCCAGATCCTCATCGTCATAGATAAGGCTACCCGGCAATTTCATGTTATTATATCCGTCTTCGGACTGTTTCCCCACCTGCCTTACCAACAGGACACGGAACTGCTCTCCATCAAAACCAATCAGCACACAGTCCACAGATACATGTAAATTAATCGTCTGGTTTATTTCCGACATAGTAATATGGCTTTTATCATTTCCGGCAGCAAAGATAAATACTATTTTTTGAATTATACAAAACAATATATTTATTTTTATTATGTTCTAAAACACTATTTTTCAATA
>OHPL01001209.1_pt1 | contig 13739 bp, 6 predicted proteins | sample 1577711 | NCBI WGS metagenome assembly OHPL01 (sample SAMEA3879538, study PRJEB24766) | human gut metagenome | biome: human-associated habitat; feature: feces | place: USA | collected 1985/1987
CCCGGCGACACCACCAGCGGCGAGGAAAACGAGAACCAGACCGGCGGCACCACCGGCGGCGAGGAAAACGAGAACCAGTCCGGCGGCACCACCGGCAACGAGGAAAACGAGAACCAGTCCGGCGACACCACCGGCGGCGAGAAAAACGAGACTGATTTCACGAAAAAGACCCAGCCCAGCGACAGCCCTGTGCTGGGAAGCCAGATCACGTACACCGGCCCATCCCTCAATGTCGCCAACGCCAATGACGACGATGAGACCCCGAACGAATCGACCACGGTCTTGGAGCGTGCTGCGGAAAACTTCAAGAACACAGCCGAAAACGTCACCAACTACGTCATCAAAATCATCAACAAAGCCACAGGCAATGACAACACCCTCAACGTGACGCTGGAGAATGTCAACATCGATGTCAGCCGCGAGTACAAGGACGCCGCCCTCAGCGTCGAGGGCGAGGGCAACACGAAAATCACGCTCGTGGGCAGAAATACTCTCACCAGCGGCAACTACCATGCCGGCCTCGAGCACAACGAAAAGAGCGATGGTGGCAAGGACACCGGCACACTGACCATCACATCCGGAAATACCGATGGCAACAACACCGGCAGCCTGACTGCCACAGGCGCCGGTTGCGCTGCTGGCATCGGCAGCGTCTGGAACACCGGCAACTATAGCGACAGTGGCGCCGGCGACATTGAGATAACAGGCGGCGACATCACCGCCATCGGCGCCTCCGATGGTGCCGGCATCGGCAGCGGTTGCAAAGCTACCGGCAAAACCAATATCACCATCAGCGGCACTGCCAAAATCGAGGCGCAGACCGAGCAGGGCGGCGCCGGCATCGGCAGCGGCGCGAACTCCTCCGGCACTACCACCGTCAACATCACCAGCGGCACCGTAAAAGCCCAGGGCGGCGACTATGGTGCCGGCATCGGCGGCGGTGACAACAGCAGAAATACCAATATCACCATCTCTGGCGGCACCATCGAGGAGGCCGTGGGTGGCAGCACCGGCGACGGCATCGGCGGCGGCAACAGTAGCAGGAATATTACCGTCACGATTCAGGGCGGCACCATCAAAAAAGCGCAGGGCGGCAAAGGCAACTTTTACGCCGGCCACGGCATCCACAGCGACAGCACCCTGAACATCTCCGGCGGCACCATCGAAAACGCGCAGGGCGGCAACGGCAAATATTACGGCGGCCACGGCATCTACAGCGACAGCACCCTGAACATCTCCGGCAAGGCCTTCATCCAGAACGCCAAGGGCGGCGACGGCGGCACCGAAGGCGGCAGCGGCATCCGCAGCGACAGCACCCTGGACATCTCCGATCAGGCCTCCATCCAGAAAGCCACCGGCGGCGAAAGCCAATCTACCGGCGGCAGCGGCATCTACAACCACGGCAAGCTCACCATCTTCGGCGGCACCATCGGAACCGCACAGGGCGGCGAAGGCAAGAGCAGCGGCAGCGGCAACGGCGGCCACGGCATCTATAGCAAGACCATGGAGATCCTTGGCGGTATCATCCAAAAAGCCATCGGCGGCAATGCCAACGGGAACACCTGCACCGGCGGTAGCGGCATCCACAGCGACGGTACTCTCACCATCTCCGGCGGCGAGATACAGCAGGCTACCGGCGGCGACAGCACCGGCATCAGTGGCAAAGGCGGCACCGGCATCCGCGGCGATCAAGTTGTGAAAATTTCGGGCGGCGCCATCGGGTCTGCCAAGGGCGGCAGCGGCGACAGCGGCGGCGCGGGCATCGGCACGGGCGCAAAACCCGCCTTCGCTACCGAGATCAACATCTCCGGCGGCACCATCACCGAGGCCACCGGCGGCACCGGCGGCGCAGGCATCGGCAGCGGCTCGAACTCCTCCACGGCTACCACCATCAACATCATCGGCGGCACCATTAAAAATGCCACGGGTACGGATGGCGGCGCGGGCATCGGCGGCGGCAAAAACTCTTCCGGCGCGACCAACGTCAACATCTCCCGCGGCGAGGTCCACGCTTCCACCGGCTACGGCAATGGCGGCGCAGCTATCGGCGGCGGCAAAAACTCTTCCGGCGCGACCAACGTCAACATCTCCGGCGGCGAGGTCAACGCTTCCACCGGCTACGGCAATGGCGGCGCAGGCATCGGCGGCGGCAAAGAGTCTTCCGGCGCGACCAACATCGAGATCACCGGAGATGCGCTCGTGTCCGCAGGTAGCAGCGGCAGCGCAGCCATCGGTTCGGGCGAATCCTCCACCGGCGAGACGACCATCAACATCCACGATACGAATCCCGAAAAGGGTGTCAAAAGTGCTTTTGCCTACGGCGGTGCCGGCATCGGCAGCGGTCGTTACGCCAAGGGCAAAACTTACGTCACCATCAGCAACGCGTCTGTGAGCACTCTGGAGACCCCCGCTGCTTCCACTAATACCTCGGGCGCAGGCATCGGCACCGGCGCAGCCATCGGCAGCGGCAGTGAAGGAGACGTCTTCAGTCCTCCTACAGGTGATCCGAACACCTTCAAGACCATTATCCGTATCACTGACAGCAACGTCACAGCCTCCAGCGGCCTCAGTGCAGCCATCGGCAGCGGCAGCTATTCTACCAACGCCACGGAGATCCACATCAACGGCGGCACCATCAATGCTTCGAGTTCTTCCGGTTCCGGCATCGGCAGCGGCGATAGCGCCAAGGGCAAGACCGGCATCTACATCACCGGCAGCAATGTCACAGCCACGGCAGACATCGGCACAGGCATTGGTTCCGGTACCAGTTCTTCCGGAGAGACCACCATTGATATTTCCGGCGGCACTGTTACGGCCATGGGCGGCGGCGACGGCTACGACGGCAGCGCGGGCATCGGTTCAGGCAGTCACTCCACCGGCTACACCCACATCACTCTCCACGACGGCGTGACCGTTAAGGCCACCGGCGGCGGTAATTCCTCCCTTGGCGGCGGTGGCGGCGCAGGCATCGGCAGCGGCAATAGAGCCAAGGGCAACACCGACATCCTCATCAAGGGTGCAACAAAAGTTACTGCCAAGGGCGGCTCCACCGCTGCGGGCATCGGCAGCGGCAACGGCAGCAACGGCAGCACCATCATCAACATCGAGGGCGGCACTATCACGGCTGAGGGCGGCGGCGAGTATGTGTCCAGCTCTAAGCGCTGGTATAGCGGCGCGGGCATCGGCGCAGGCCTGAATGCCGGCACCACCACCATCAACATCAAGGACAACGCCCATATCGTCAGCGCCACGGGCGGCAAATACGGCGGCGCAGGCATCGGCAGCGGCAGCAGTGACACCAAAAACAACAGCAAGAAGGGCGCTGTCACCATCAACATCACCGACGGCACCATTGAAAAGGCCGAGGGCAAGAACGGCGGCGCCGGCATCGGTTCAGGCTATTACGGTCGCTCTTCCACGGTCAACATCTCCGGTAACGCCGAACTCAAAGACGTCAAGGGTGGCAATCTCGCTGCCGGCATCGGCTCAGGCTATGACTCCGACAAGGTGGACGTCGTGATCGACGGCGGCACCATCAACGCAACGGGCGGCGATTCCGCTGCCGGCATCGGCTCGGGCCTTAATAGCCGCAGCAGCGTGACCATCAAGAGCGGCACGGTCAACGCCAAAGGCAACCAGCATAGCAACTCCGGTTCTTCGGGCATCGGCGGCAGCTACGCCGATGTCACCATCAGCGGCGGCAACATCACCGCCACCGGCAACGGCACCGGTGCCGGCATCGGCGGCAGCGACAACAACAACTCCAGCAGTATCACGATAACCGGCGGCACCATCATCGCCAACGGCACCGGCGAAGCCCCTGCCATCGGCGGCGGCAGCGTCTCCATCAGCAATACCGGCGTCGAGAATGCCGGTGCCGAGCTGGACATCACCGCAACCGCCCCCGACGCCGAAAGGGCCATCCGAAGCAACGACGGCAAGACGCTGGACAAAGTCATCCAGCTCGCGGAAAACGGTAAGTCGGGCCTCGTGAAGCTCGTAAAGAGCGGCACCAACAGCCTCTCGCGGCTCTTCCACAACGGTGCCTACGCGGCCAACCATTCCACTTTCCACTCCCACGACCGCGTAACGCCCGAGATGAGTGAGGCAGAAAAGGCCAAGTACGGCGACATCGCTTCTGTCCACAACTGGAAAGTCAGCGACCGTCAGGAGCCGGACTGCGGCAACCCCGGCTACATCGATTACACCTGCATGGTGGACCACTGCGGCACCACGTTCCGCCACACTCTCCCCGCCACCGGCCAGCACACCTGGAACGAGGGTGTCGTCACGAAGGAGCCCACCTGCACTGAGCTGGGCGTGCGCACCTTCACCTGTACCGTCTGCCACAATACCCGGACTGAGGACATTGAGGCCCCCGGCCACGAGTACGGCGAGTGGGTCATTGACCGGGACGCTACCTGTATCGAGGAAGGCTCCAAACACCGTGATTGCATCCGCAGCGACGCTACCCAGACTGAGGTCATCCCCGCCACCGGCCAGCATCAGTGGAAAGTCCTCTCTACGACAGCGGCTACCTGCGGCCAGGACGGCACCGTCACCTACCAGTGCGAGGTCTGCAACGAGACGAAGACCGAAACGCTCAACGCCACCGGCCAGCACAGCTACGGCGCGGGCGTCGTGACCAAGGCCGCGACCTGCGCCGAGCCAGGCATCATGACCTATACCTGCGTCGTCTGCAACGACAGCTACACCGAGAGCATCCCGGTGGATAAGAGCACCCACAAGTGGGATGCAGGCGTCGTCACGAAGGAGCCCACCTGCACTGCCGACGGCGTGCGGACCTTCACCTGTTCCGTCTGCGGCGATACCCGGACTGAGGCCATCAAGGCCCTCGGCCACGAGTACGGCGAGTGGGTCATCGACCGGGACGCTACCTGTGTCGAGGAAGGCTCCAAGCACCGTGACTGCATCCGCGGTGACGATACCCAGACTGAGGTCATCCCCGTCAGCAAGACCCACACCTTCGGCGAGTGGGTCATCACCAAAGAGCCCACCTGCACCGAGAAGGGCGAGCGCCAGCGCAGCTGCACCATCAGCGGCTGTGTCGTCACTGAGACGGAGGAGCTGCCCGCCCTCGGCCATCAGTGGAGCGACTGGACGCCTGTCAAAGGCGACAGCAGCCGCGAGTACCGCATCTGCGAGGTCTGCAATGAGGTGGAGTACCGCGATGTCTCCCACAACAGCGACAGCAGCATCTCCACCGGTCTGCGTGTCCTCGACCCGGCCCAGACCAATATCATCCAGAACGTCCAGCTGGTCCAGCTGAGCCAGATCAACCATACTCTCTACATTTATGTCGCTCAGGAGACGGCGTCCCTGCAGGGCGACCTTTCCGATTTGACCGACCTCCGCTCTGAGAACATCAAGACCGTTGTCTTCTCCACCGTAAGCTGCACTTCTACCCTCTCCCTCTCCGATGTTGCAGCCCTCGGTGCGGGCAGCACACCTTTCATCCTCAGCCACAGCGGCTCCACCGCCACCTTCACCGTGGGCGGCGCAGACCACACCGCACTGCTGAGGTAAGCACATTACCATCCTCCATTCCTTCCACATAACGACCAAGGCCCCCGCAGTTCTGTTCCAAACTGCGAGGGCCTTGGCGTTTTATTCTGATAAAATCTTACTTCAGCTCCCGCTGTACGGCAGCGAAGTCCTCGAGGGTCAGGGCCTCGGGGCGGATGCGGGCGTCGAAGCCCGCCGCCTCGATGGCCGCGATGACCTTATCTTTCGGCAGGCCGAGGCCGCTGGCGATGGCGTTGGCGGCGGTCTTACGGCGCTGGCCGAAAGCGGCACGGATGAGGGCGAAGTAGCCGTCCTCGTCCTCCACCTGTACGGCGGGAGTGGTGCGGATGTCCATCCGCACAACGGCGCTGGTGACCTTCGGGGCCGGGTAGAAGCTACCCGGCGCGGCGGTGAACATCAGTTTTGAGGTGGCGTAGTAGCTCACGGCACAGCTGATGGCGCTGGACGCCCGGGTGCCGGGGGCAGCGGCCAGACGGTCGGCGGCCTCCTTCTGCACCATGACGGTGAGGTTCTGGATGGGCAGGCGGTCGCCCAGCAGCTTCATGACGATGGGGCTGGTGATGTAGTAGGGCAGGTTGGCGCAGACAGCCACCGGCATCCCGGGGAACTCCTCCTCAATGAGGGCGCGGAGGTCTACTTTCAGAACATCCTGCAATACCAGCTTGAAGTTATCCACGCCCGCCATGGTCTCGGCCAGCAGGGGCGGCAAGCGCTCGTCCACCTCGATGGACACCACCTTGGCAGCGCGCTGGGCCAGCTCTTTGGTCAGCACGCCGATGCCGGGGCCGATCTCCAGCACGCCCCAGCTCTTATCGACGCCGCTGGCGTCCACGATCTTGGGCGGCAGGCCGGGATTGATGATGAAGTTCTGTCCAAAGCCCTTGGAGAGCGCGAAATCGTATTTTTCGCACAGGGTGCGGATAACGGAGAGGTCGGTCAGCTCCGGCATAGTGGTTTTCCTTTCTGTTTTTCGGTTGTCATTTGGTAACGTACATGCCAAAGCCTCTCCCTTTGGGAGCAACAGCGATGACCGCCGCCAGCGGCGGAAACAGGGAGAAGCTGTTGGGACCGCGGCCAGCAGGATGCGAGCGACAGCGAAGCAGACGCTGGGAGCCGCAACCCGGGCAGTGGCACCGAAGGTGACGGAGAGGGTCACTGCGCACTTGCAGCGTCCTGCTCCCCTTCTGCACCGGCCTCGGAGGAAGCCTCTGCCTCCCCTGCGGCCTCGCCGGAAACGGTGCTCTCGGCTGCGGCCTCCGAAGAAGCAGCGGCGGAGTCGGCGGCGATGTCAGCGTCGTTCACGCCGCCCACGGTGGTGACACCGGTGAGCTGCTGTGCGCAGCTGACGGCGCGCTGTATCTGCGGGTCCGTGTCGAGGGTGTAGTCATAGTAGCTGGCCTGCTCGTCGGCAGTCAGCGGGCGCTCCACGTCCACGGTCAGGCCGGTGCCGTCGAAGCAGGAGCCGTCGCCGCAGATGAGCTTTGCCACCGTGACCACGACGGCACTGCCGTCCGAGAGGCGCTGGGGGCTGCTCTGGATGGTGCCTTTGCCCATCGTGGTGCTGCCCACGAGGCGGGTGCCGCACAGGGTGCGCAGGCTGGACGCAAAGAGTTCTGCCGCGCTGGCGGTGTTCTCGTTCACGAGGCAGACGGTGGGCTGGCTGATGACCGAGTCGCCGGTGCTGCTGCCCAGCAGGGTGCGGTTGCCTGCCTTATCCTCCGCGTAGGCCAGCACGCCTTCCGGCGCGACGAGTTCGATGCAGCTGATGGCGTCGTCAAGGATGCCGCCGCCGTTGTCGCGCAGGTCGAAGATGAAGCTCTGGGCGCCGCTGGCGGTCAGGCTGCGGAGCGCAAAGTCCAGCTCACTGGGGGTGGAGTTATCGAACTGCCAGATCTTGATATAGCCCACATTGCCCTGCACCAGCGCGGAATCGACGCTGTTGGCCGTAAAGCCGGAGTGGGTCAGATCGGCGGTGTGCTGGGCGTTCTCGCTGTCCAGCCAGCCTACATTGACGCTCGTGCCGCTCTCGCCCCGGAGTTTGTTCTGGACAGCCTCCACGCTGCCCAGACTTTTGATGTCTGCGCCGTCGATGGTGGTGATGTAATCGCCCCGCTGGAGGCCGGCCTCCTTGGCAGGAGACTCGTCATACACTTTGATGACCTTGGCGTAGCCGGACTGGTCGATGGCCAGCTCCACGCCGATGCCCATCAGCTTGCCGCTCTGGGCGTTGAGCAGGTCGGTGTAGGCCGAGGCGGTGTAGTAGCGGGCGTACTTGTCGCCGGTACCCAGCAGATAACCGGCAGTCAGACGGTCGTACAGCACGGTCTCGTCGATGTCGTAGTAGTCGTTGGCGCGCACATAGCGGTCTACCTCGGCCACCTTGTTGTACATGCTCTCCTTTTCCTTCACGCTGGTGACGGTGTGGTCAAACAGCCGCATCGCCATCAGCATCGTGATGGAAAAAGTGACCGTCATTGCCAGAATGACGATGGTCACGGTCATCCCTACGGAAATTTTGCGGTTCATTCAGTGTCCTCCCCAGTTCAGACCAAAAACATCAGGATGACACTGCCCAGCACCGACAGCAGGAACACTCCTGCCAGAATCAGACAGCCCACCCGAAGGATACGCTTGCGTTTTTGCTCGTTCATTTCGCCTTGTGGCCTCCTTTGACCCCTCGACTTCAATTACAGTTGTGTTATCTTATCGGAATATAACCGCGGGGGTTGACCGCATTGGCCTTGGAGCCGCCCTTCCACACCTCGAGATGGAGGTGGTTGCCGGTAGAGTTGCCGGTGGAGCCCACATAGCCGATGAGGTCGCCCTGGTTGACATACTTGCCCGCCGACGTTGCCACCGAGCGCATATGGCCGTAGAGGGTGGAGTAGGCGTTGCCGTCTGTCATTTTGCCGTGATAGATGATGACATAGTTGCCGTAGCCGCCGCTGGACCAGCCGGCCACCTGCACATAGCCGCTGGCGGCTGCGTAGATGGGCGTGCCTGCGGGGGCGGCAAAGTCGATGCCGGCGTGGAGTTTGTTGACGCCGGAGACCGGGTTTTTGCGCCAGCCGTACTCGCTGGAGATGCGGGTATAGCTCTTGAGCGGGCAGATAAAGCCGCTGAAGCTCAGCTGGGGCTTGCTGGCCGCTGCCGCTGCGATGAGCTTCTGGATCTCCTTCTTGACGGCCTCGTAGTTCATCTCGTCCGACTCGATGGCCGCCTGGGCGTTCTTCTGGGCCTGCTGGGCCTCAGCGGCGCTCAGACGGGCCTCCTTGACGCTGTTGTTGAGCTCGTTCTGCTTGGACTGCATCTGCTTGTTCTGGGCGTCCAGCTCAGCCTTTTTGTTTTGCAGCTGGGTGCGCTCCTCCACGAGCTGGGTGCGGTCGGCCACGAGGGCTTCCTTCGCAGCCTTCATGTTGTCGAGTATCTCGGTATCCTTCACCGAAATGTCCTGCATGACCTCGTTGAAGGTCAGAAGCTCGTACAGATCGCTCACAGCCCGGAGCATGGCGACGCTGCCGCCGTCCCGCAGCTCCTGCATCGCGGCCATATGGCTCTTGAAATCGTCCCACTGGTCGGCGATCTCCTGCTCTTTCCGGGCGATCTCATTCTGTTTGGCGGTGATCTCCTGCTCTTTGACGCCGATGCTGTTCTGCACCTCGGAGATCTGGCTCTTGAGGACGCCGATCTGGCTCTGGAGCACCGAGACTTTTTCCTTCAGCTCAGACTCGAGGGCCTTGGCAGCAGCTTCCTTCTTTTTGGCGTCGTTCAGCTCCGTCTTATGCTGCTTGATGGACGCAGAGATCTTGTCCAGCTTGTTCTGCAGCGAGCTCATGCTGGTGGCCGCACTGGCCGGATAGACCGTCACGCTCAGCACGAGGCAGGCGGCGGCCAGAAAGGCGCAAGCGGCGCGCATCATGGCCGAATGGCCCGACGGCTTTGCGTGGCGGGGCGGATGATGCAGAACAAAGCCTGCGGAATGCTTGTCGTGGTACACAGTAGGCCCTCCTTACACGTTCAGGTGCTTGCGGATGGAGAACATACTGCCCAGACCGCCCACCAGAGCACCGCTCGCGAGGCTGTAGGTCAGGATGGTGGGCCAGACATTTTCCAGCGGCACCAGAGCCGTACCCATGAGCATCTGCCACAGGCCGCCCAGCGTGGGCGACAGCTGAACGATGTAGGCATAGCCACCGATGGTGGCAGCTGCCGTCAGGATGCCGGAGAGCAGGCCCATGGTCAGGCCCTCGATGACGAAAGGCAGGGTGACGAGGGCGTTGGTAGCGCCGACATACTTCATGATCTCGATTTCACGGCGGCGGGCAAAGACGCTCAGCCGGATGGTGGTACCCACCGTGATGATGCTGACAGCCATCAGCACCAGCACCAGACCGCGCCCGACCTTGGTGACGGCCTGCTGGATCTCCACGAAGGTCTTGGTCATCTCGATGGGAGCCGTGACGCTGTAAACGCCGCTGATGGTCTCGAACTGCTTGCTGATGGTCTCCATCTGGTTCAGATCAGACAGGGAGACGCGGTAATTGGCCTTGAAAGGGTTGTCGTTCTCGAACTCGTTCAGCAGGGCGGCATAGTCGGACATATACCCCTTGTACTGGTTGAGGACGTCTTCTTTGGACATATACTGCACCCGGCTCACACCTGCAGTGCCGCTGAGGGCATTGCCCACAGACTGGATGGTGGCGTCATCGGCCTCGGGGTCCACATAGACCACCATCTCGTTCTGGCTGCCCAGATAACTCACCATGCTGTCCACATTGACTTCAATGAGGCTGGCGAAGATGTTCAGGGTCATGCAGACGCTGAGGGAGGCGATGCAGGCGATGGTCATGGCCCAGTGCTTGCCGAGGTTGCGCACGCCGCGCCGGGTAAGGAACCCAAACGTAGAGATTTTCATACGTGCACCTCCTCGCCGAAACTGGCCGGAACATCAGAGATGATGCGGCCATGCTTCAGGGTGATGGTGCGGCGGTTGAAGCGGCGCACCAGTTCATGCTCGTGGGTGACGACAAGCACCGTGATGCCCATCTCGCTGACGCGTTCCAGCAGTTCCATCATCTCAAGGCTCATCTCGGGGTCGATGTTGCCGGTGGGCTCGTCCGCAATGACGAGGCGGGGGCTGTGGGCCAGAGCGCGGGCCACGGCCACGCGCTGCTGCTCACCGCCGGAGAGGAACTCGGGGTAGACCTTTGCCTTATCTTCCAGATGCACCAGCTCCAGCATATAGTTGACGCGCTCTTTGATGTCTTTTTTGCCGATGTTGGTGACATGCATGGCAAACGCCACATTCTCGTAGACCGTCATGGTGGGGATGAGGCGGAAATCCTGGAAGATGATGCCCATCTGGCGGCGAAGGAAAGGCACTTTGCCCCGGCGCAGCCGGGCGACGTCCTTGCCGTCCACCATGACGCGGCCCTCGGTGGGCAGCTCTTCGCGGAGGATGAGCTTGAGCAGAGTGGACTTGCCGGCGCCGGAGTGGCCCACCAGAAAGACGAACTCGCCGTCGTCTACATGGAAGTCGATGTCCTCCAGAGCGGGAGTATCACTCCGTTTGTATATCTTGGTGACATGTTCAAAATCTATCATGAGTATCTTGCTCCTGAAAAGTTTATTTGGCACAGAAGTTCCAGACCATTACAAAAGAAACCGGCCAGCATCGGGGTCGAGCGGCCGGTTTCGGCGTCCGCAGCCGGAGCGGCTGAGACGAAATATCAATATTTGGCCGGGTTGTTGGACAGGTACTTCTTGACCATGAGCGCTACCTTGAACACGATAGCGTCGTCGAACTCACGCAGATCCAGACCGGTCAGCTTTTTGATCTTTTCCAGACGATACACCAGCGTGTTGCGGTGGACGAACAGGCCGCGGCTGGTCTCGGAGACGTTCAGGTTGTTCTCGAAGAAGCGCTGGATGGTGAACAGGGTCTCCTGGTCCAGGCTCTCGATGCTGCCCTGCTTGAACACTTCGCGCAGGAACATCTCGCAGACCGTGGTGGGCAGCTGGTAAATAAGACGTGCGATGCCCAGATTGTCGTAGCGGATGATCTGCTTCTCGGTGTCGAACACCTTGCTGACCTCCATGGCGATCTGTGCTTCCTTAAAGGAAGTAGCCAGGTCCTTCACGTTGGCGATGGGGGTGCCGATGCCCACGACAGCCTTGATGTAATGCTCGCCGGACAGGGTGTCCACGATGCTGGCGGCCAGCTTCTCCATATCGGTGCGGTCGATGCCCTTGCGGATCTCCTTGACCAGGACGGTGTCCGTCTCGCTGATGTTGAAGACGAAGTCCTTCTGCTTGTCGGGGAACAGGCTGCTCACCACGTCGTAAGCGGAAATGTCGCCGCCGCTGGTGACGCGGACGATGAACACCACGCGGGAGACGTCGGTGGCAAAGTGGAGCTCACGGGCCTTGGCGTAGATGTCGCCGGGCAGGATGTTGTCCAGCACCACGTTCTTGATAAAGTTGGCTTTGTCGAACTTCTCGTCGTGATACTGCTTGATGCTCTGCAGGCTGATGGACAGCACAGCGGCAAACTGGCCCGCAGTCTCGTCCGCACCTTCCACAAAAACGGCATAATCGTTATGCTTTGCGCTGGAGAACTGCTGGTAGGTGTAGCCATCCCGCACGAAGCGGTCACCGGCCGTCAGACGCTCTGCCATAAAGCCCTCGCGCACCTCGCCGATCAGATTCAGCTCCGAGCAGGAGATGACAGCGCCGGTCTCATCCACAACGCCGACCACGCGGTCGATCGCGTCCTTCATCTGGTAGATCACGCTCTGAAATACTCTATTGGCCATAAATGGATACCCCTTTTCCTCTCTTGTGCAAACCGCAGGTGGGCGGGATTGTGATTTTTAACAATTTCGCCGCATTACATTTTATATTTTACACAAAAGAATTTACTTTTGCAACATATTTCACCAAAAAAAATTCTTCTTTCTTGTTGAAATTATCTTTCGGGGTCATTTTCGGGCCAAAAAGGGCCTTTCTGCGTGGTTCTGAGGGCTATTTTACCGGTAAAATGTGATACTTTTTTGAAAACCGGGTGAAAAGCAGTCCTTTACCCCGTGGTAATTTTCGCCACCTCGTCAGCTGTCAGCTCCCGCCACTGGCCCGGGGCAAGGCTCTCGTCCAGCGCAAGCCCGCCGATGGCGTCCCGGTGCAGGGCGTTGACGCCCGCACCGTAGACGCCGAACATCCGCTTGATTTGATGATACACGCCCTGCCTGAGCAGGACGCGGACCGTCAGCCCGTCGGGGGTGAGGGCGGACACTTCCGCCGGCGAAAGGGCCGTGCCGTCGGCAAGGGTAACGCCTGCGGCAAAGCCGGCCTTCATCTCTTCTGTCAGCGGGGTGTCGATGACGACGGTGTAGGTCTTGGAGACATGGCGTTTAGGCGCGAGGATGTCGTGGGCAAAGCCGCCGTCGTCCGTCAGCAGGACGAAACCGGTGCTGGTCTTGTCCAGCCGCCCGGCCGGGAACAGCTCCCGCCGGGGATAAGCATCCCCCACCAGATCCACGACCGTCGTGTCCCGCTTGTCGGTGGAGGCGCTGACGACGCCCTCGGGCTTGTTGAGCATAAGGTAGACGAACTGCCGGTAGGCCAGCGCCTTGCCGTCCACCGCCACGGCGTCAGCCTCTTTCAGCTGGGTGTCCCCTTTCTTGCAGACCGCGCCGTTGACCGTGACGCGGCCTTTCGCCAGCAGTGCCTTCGCCTCGCTCCGGGTGCATTGGGCCGTCTCGGCTAAATATTTATCGAGTCTCATGAAAACTCCTTCTGTGTGCAGAAAAGAGGCCGTTGCCTGCGGCAACAGCCTCTTTTCCTGTAAAATCACGTTTAGACGCTCAGGTTTGCGTGCTGTTCCACAGCATCCGGGTTGGCGTCAAAGATGGGCTTGAGGATGTGAGCAATGAACTCCTCCACCTGCTGGGGAGCGCGGCCCACAAAGTTCTCCGGCACAAGGCCCGCCGTGATTTCTTCCTTGGTCAGACCAAAGGCCGGGTCGGCGGCGATGCGGTCCACCATATCGTTGGGCAGACCTTCTTCCTTGACCTGCTTGCCGGCGGCGATGGCGTGCTGGCGCAGACGCTCGTGGAGCTCCTGACGGTTGCCGCCCTTCTCCACGGCCTGCATCATGATGTTCTCGCTGGCCATGAAGGGCAGCTCCGCCATCA
>OHPL01001217.1_pt1 | contig 13701 bp, 10 predicted proteins | sample 1577711 | NCBI WGS metagenome assembly OHPL01 (sample SAMEA3879538, study PRJEB24766) | human gut metagenome | biome: human-associated habitat; feature: feces | place: USA | collected 1985/1987
TATAATCCCTTTCCAGTATCTGCTTTCTTTACTCATATAGTATATCCGAACCCCTTTGCAAAGTAAAGAAAGTTGTACAGTTTTCCAATGCGTGATATACTTATTCTGTTCACAATAATAGTATTACAGGAAGGAATGTTCTATTTATGAATGACAAGGCATTGCGAATTCTCGAATACCATAAAATAATAAATTTACTGATAGATAAAGCAACCTCTCTGCCTGGTAAGGAAGTCTGTAAGAAACTGACACCCATGACAGAACTGGCTGCAATTGAAGAAGCCCAGCAACAGACTGCGGATGCTTTTACACGCCTGATAAAAGGTGGACGTATCCATTTCAGCGATAACAAGGATATCAGCTTCAGCTTGAAATCCCTGGAGATCGGCAGTAATCTGTCTGCTTCTGAGCTTCTTAAAATCGCATCCTCTCTGGCATGTGCCGGCAGAGCCAGATCCTACGCCAGAACAGAGCGTGATGAAGAGATTTCTGACAGCCTGAATCCTCTTTTTGAAGAGCTGGAGCCACTGACCCCACTGCAGAATGAAATCAATCGCTGTATCATCTCTGAAGAAGAGATTGCTGATGATGCCAGCCCCAATCTCAAGCACATCCGCCGCAGTATCAACCAGACCAATGACAAGATTCATTCCCAGCTTACCAACATGGTCAATACAAGCTATCGTACCTATCTGCAGGATGCCGTGATCACAATGCGTAACAACCGTTATTGTATTCCTGTCAAATCCGAATATAAGGGAAATGTCCCCGGTATGGTTCACGACCAGTCTTCCACCGGTTCTACACTTTTTATTGAGCCTGCTGCCATTGTGAGCCTGAATAACCAGTTAAAAGAGCTGGCTCTACAGGAGAAAGAAGAAATTGAAGTCATTCTTGCTACCCTCAGTGCTTCCTGCTCTGAGCATATTGCTGCTTTGGGACATAATCTCAAACTTCTGACACAGCTGGACTTTATCTTTGCAAAAGCCGGTCTGGCAATTGACATGAACGCATCCAGACCTTTATTTAATAACGGACACTACATTCAGATCCGCAAAGGACGCCACCCTCTTCTTGATAAGAAGAAAGTCGTTCCCATTGATATCACTTTGGGAAAAGACTTTGACCTTCTGATCGTAACAGGTCCTAATACAGGTGGTAAGACTGTATCTTTGAAGACTGTGGGGCTTTTCACACTGATGGGACAGTCAGGACTGCATATTCCCGCCCTTGACCGTTCCGAGCTGTCTGTATTTACAGAGGTTTATGCGGATATCGGTGATGAACAGAGTATTGAGCAGAATCTGTCCACTTTCTCTGCCCATATGACGAATACGATATCCATTCTGGAACATGCAGATGAGAATTCCTTATGTCTGTTTGATGAATTAGGCGCAGGAACTGACCCTACAGAGGGTGCTGCCTTGGCAATCGCCATATTAAAGCACCTGCATAACCGCAGCATCCGGACAATGGCAACCACCCACTATAGTGAACTGAAGGTATTTGCCCTGACGACCTCCTATGTAGAAAATGCATGCTGTGAATTCGACGTAGAGACTCTGCGCCCTACGTACCGGCTTCTGATTGGTATTCCCGGTAAGAGTAATGCCTTCGCCATTTCCTCCAAGCTTGGGCTTTCCAATGAAATCATTGAATCAGCCAAGCAGCATATCAGTGAGGAAGATGAAAGCTTTGAAGACTTACTGGCTGATCTGGAGAACAGCCGTAAGACTATCGAAAAAGAACGTGCTGAAATAGAAAGCTATAAAAAGGAGATCAGCTCCTTAAAAGATAAGCTGACACAGAAGCAGGAGCGTCTCGATGCCCAGAAGGACAGGATTCTCAAGGAAGCCAATGAAGAAGCCCGTCAGATTTTGCAGGATGCCAAAGATGTGGCAGATGAGACGATCCGTAATTTCCAGAAGTACAATACAGGTACTTCCATGAAGGAAATGGAGAAAGCCCGTACCAAAGTACGTGATAAAATCAGTGAGAAGAATTCCAAGATCAGCCAGCAGGCTGCCAATCCTACACATAAGATATTAAAACCCAGCCAGATAAAGCCCGGCGATATGGTAAAGGTCGTATCCATGGGATTAAAAGGCACTGTCAGCTCTATGCCCGATGCCAAGGGTGACATGTTCGTTCAGTGTGGTATCATCCGCAGCAAAGTCAATATTAAAGACCTGGTACTAATCAATGAAGATGCTATGCCGAATAATCCTTACAAGAAACAGACTGCACGTACAACACGCAGCAATACCAGCCGTATCGGAGCCTCTAAGACTTCTACCTTCTCCATGGAGATCAATCTTCTGGGCAAGACTGTAGATGAAGCAATCTCTGAGCTGGATAAATATCTGGATGACGCTTACCTTTCCCATGCACCCAGTGTACGAATTGTCCATGGTAAAGGCACAGGCGCCCTGCGTGCTGCCGTACAGAGCTATTTAAAGAGTGTTTCCTATGTGAAATCCTTCCATCTGGGAGAATACGGCGAAGGCGACGCCGGTGTAACCATCGCTGAATTCAAATAGAAAGAGGTCCCTTTATGGCTAACAAACAAAAAATCCTAATCGTTGATGACGATGAAAATATTGCAGAACTTATTTCCCTTTATATGACGAAGGAATGCTTCGAGACACAGATCGTATATGATGGAGAATCCGCATTACAGGCGGCAGATACTTTCGCTCCTGACCTGATTCTGCTGGATCTGATGCTTCCAGGCATTGACGGATATCAGGTATGCAGGGAGATCCGCCAGAAATCCCAGACTCCGATCATTATCCTCTCTGCCAAAGGCGAAGTCTTTGATAAGGTACTGGGCTTAGAACTGGGTGCTGATGATTATATGGAGAAGCCCTTTGACACCAAGGAACTGGTTGCCAGAGTGAAGGCAGTTCTTCGCCGCTATAAAACAGCAGCCCCTGTTACAGAGACTCCCGCTTCCAAACAGGTCAGCTATCCTAACCTGACAATCAATTTAACGAACTATTCTGTTATTTATAACGGTCAAAATATAGATATGCCCCCCAAGGAACTGGAACTTCTGTATTTCCTTGCTTCTTCACCGAACCACGTGTATACAAGAGAACAGCTGCTTGACCAGATATGGGGTTATGAATACATTGGTGATACCCGTACAGTAGATGTGCATATCAAACGTCTCAGGGAGAAGATCAAGGATCATGAGACCTGGAGAATTGCTACAATCTGGGGTATCGGTTATAAATTCGAAGTCAAGAACGCATAATCTTTTACCGAAAAGAGAAAGGTATTTGCCATGAAACGTACTTTATATCTGAAATTTGTGCTTGCCTATTTCATATTTGGTTTCTTTGGATTTATTGTGGTAGCAACTTTTACCTCCAATATGACTTTGGAACATATGAAAAGGGAACGGGCAGATGCATTATATAAGGAGGCCTTGCTGATATCCAATTCCTATGCTGTTGACCTGTATAACAGTGAGATCACTCTGGAATCCGTGTGGAGACAGATCAATGCCATTGATACTTTCCTGGATGCCTCTGTCTGGATTGTCAATCCATCCGGTCTTATTGTATTGGACTCCAGTTCTCCACTGGATATTGAGAATCCCTCTACGATACCGAATTTCAGTCCCACGGTGACAGGAAGTTCCTTCTATACTGTAGGCAATTTCTTCGGTATGTTCGATGAAGATATGATATCGGCTTTTGCCCCGATAACTTCCCAATATAAAGTAAAAGGCTATGTAATCATCCATTCCTCCATGCAGGATCTGCATGACTCCTGTGATTCTCTGCTGAATATATCTTATCTGACACTGCTGATTCTTTTCCTGCTGTCATTGATTATTCTGCTCTTTTTCACAGAGATGGTCTATCTGCCACTGCGCAAGATCACACATGCCACAGAGCAGTACGCAATCGGTAACTTCCGCTATGAATTTCAGGTAGACAGCGAAGATGAGATTGGTTATCTGGCTGCCTCCCTGGCGTATATGGCAAGCGAGGTTGCTAAGAGTGAAGACAACCAGAAGAGACTGGTCGCCAATATTTCCCACGATTTCCGTTCTCCACTGACCTCTATGCGGGGTTATCTGGAAGCAATGCAGGATGGCACTATTCCCCCTGAACTTCATGAGAAATATATCGGTGTTGTATTAAATGAGACTGACAGACTGACCAAACTGACCAATTCCCTGCTGACTCTGAATAATCTGAATACACAGGGTATGATACTGGATCGGACTAATTTTGATATCAATCCGGTCATCAAGAATACAGCAGCTTCTTTTGAAGGCACCTGCCGCAGCAAATTCATTACCATTGAACTGGTTCTGACCGGAGAGCAGATGTACGTCAATGCTGATATGGTCAAGATTCAACAGGTTCTCTACAATCTGGTCGATAATGCAATTAAGTTCAGCCACAAGAACTCCTCTATCAAGATAGAGACGATTGAGAAGTCCAACAAGCTTCTGGTATCGGTAAAAGACAATGGAATCGGTATTCCAAAGGATAGTCTCAAACTGATATGGAACCGCTTCTATAAGACTGATCTCTCCAGAGGAAAAGACAAAAAAGGAACCGGTCTTGGTCTCTCCATTGCAAAAGAGATCATCCAGACCCATAATGAGAACATAAATGTAGTAAGTACCGAAGGTGTTGGTACAGAATTTATCTTTACATTAGAGAAGGCTTCCAAGTTCTAAGACCGGAAGCCTTTTTTTATTTATATTTATTGCTTATAGAACAATATGGGACATCAGTTCAGGAAGCTGCGCAAATGACTGGATTGTATAATCAGGTGCAACTGCTTCTCCAAAACCATACGCACAATATACAAAAGGAATACCGGCTACCCTGGCAGACTGTTCATCCCCTGCCGTATCTCCTACATATACAGCTCTTGTAATATTGTTTCTCTGCATGATGAGCTTGTTATTCTCACCCTTTGGCAGAAGATTATCTCCCCAGCACTGGATATCATCAAAATACTGCTCCAGCTTATGGGCTGCAATAAAGCTTTCAATATATCCCTGCTGGCAATTGCTTACCACATATAACTGATATTCCCTGTGAAGAATCTCCAGTGTCTCCTCCAGCTGTGGAAACAGAATTCCACCATTTCTTAGCAGATATGCGTTCTCTACTTTACAACATTCATCCATCATCTTCTGCTGTCCTTCACCGGTCTGCCTGGGAAAGAGCTTTGCTGCAATTTCAGTCATAGGAAGTCCAAAGCATCCGTTCAGCTCTTCCTGCGTAATCGGTCCTCTACCACATTCAGGATGCATTTCCAATACCTGGTTCCAAGACTTCAATACACCCTCGGAAGAATCCCACAATGTTCCATCCAGATCAAACAATATTGCCTGTACTTTCTCCATAATCTCCTCATTTCTGACATATATGTCATTTTTTATTTGTATCCTATCATAATTCCCTTAGATATGCTATCGACTTCTGGTAAAATAAGCGTGAATTCGGTGTAAATTCATCATCCATGGCATGAAAGGACAGATTCATTACACCTTGAAATGTAGTCACTCCGATAATTCTTCTGGCGTTAGCTGTAACCGGTGGCACGAATACATAATTGTATAACCGAAGACTGCCATACCGGGATGCAAGCGGCACTTTCACCAGATTGGTCACTGCCATTCCCTTAGGCGCCTCACCCATTCCCAATCGCTTCATGATTGTCTCTGTTACCGGATTCACATAGCGGCCATTCAGTTGAAACTGCACAGAATCCACCAGCTCTCCCGGCAATTCCCCAAGCAATCCAAGCTGCCGGTATTTTTCTTTACTGTTATCCAGATGAATCCTGCTGTGCAGCTTCTTCACATTCTGCGCAAAGTCCAGTGTATCATCATATAAATACTCGATCGGATAGGTATATTCATAATCTCCCATCCCATCATACTCTCCACGGAGACTTAGAACCATTGCAATCTGGTCCGGTTTCAATCCTGCCTCCTGCTGACGTCCTTTTGCATCAACAACAACTGCTGTTCTAAGCTCTCTGGACGCTCTGGCAAAAGCAGTCAGAAGAACAGAGTTTACCGTTACCTGCTGATTCTTTGCATACAAGGCAATACGGTATAAGGCATCCTTATGAAAGGTTTCATATTGAATCCACGTCTTTTTATTTCTCCATGCCTGGGCATGCAGCTGATAATACTCTTCTTCTGTAAAGTCTGTTCCTTCTTTATTCCAGTTTCGAAGTGTACTTGACAGCTTCATTTTCTCCATAAAGGATAGTCTACTTTCCTTTGGAAGACTGCTTAACTGAAAACGGGTCAACGGCTTTGCCTTGACCGGCATATCTACCAGTCCTCTCATGACATCATTCAGGAAAAAGCCATGAGAAGCCCCGTCTCCTGCCAATGCATGCGCAATGATCAGAAACTCCTGCTTATCCTCATTCATCAGATAATAAAATCGCAGTAATTCTCCATGGTCGAGATCAAATGCAATAGACTCCTGTTCATTGACGATATCCTTCCAGTATACATTATGCAGGACTCTGACCATATCATTGGGATTATCGTCAAATTTCTGAGTCTCATAATAAGCATTTCCATCCTTCTCAATGACTACTCTGGAATTTAGTATCTCATTTCTGGCAACAGCATTCTTTACTGCTTCCTTTAATTTCTCAATAAAAATAATACCTTCTACCTCCACATGTGTCACCAGAATATCTCTTGGCGCAAATAAATGGAGTCTTTCTTTATCTATCCGTTCTTTCATGCCTTGCCCTCCATCAGACAGATAAACCTAGGTTATAAAGAAGCGCACCCCTCTAAAGGGATGCGCCATACAGCCTTTTACTTAGCAGATTTCTGCTCCTGCAGGCATAGGCTTCTCAGGTGACACAAGAGCAAGATTACCCTCTGCGTCCTCTGCGCACAGCAGCATACCCTCAGATAAAACACCAGCCAGCTTAGCAGGCTTTAAGTTCACCAGAACCATAACCTTCTTACCAACCATTTCCTCCGGTGTGTAATGTGCCTTAATACCAGATACAATCTGCTTTACCTGACTGCCAATCTTTACCTGGCTGCACAATAATTTCTTGGACTTAGGAACTGCTTCACAGGCAATGATCTCACCTACCTGGAACTGCAGCCTGGCAAAATCATCATATGTGATCTCAGCCTTTGGTTCAATGTCAATGACATTCTCATCTTCTGCTGCTTCCTGTGTCTGTCCGGCTGCGGCTGCCTGCTTCTGCTGCAGTTCTTCTACCTTAGCCATAACTTCCTTAGGGTCCAGACGTGCAAAGAGAATCTCCGGAGTCTCTGTTACCTTATTTCCAGATGGATACAGACCGAAGGTCTTCACAGAATCGAAGTCTCTTACAGTTGTATTAAGCTGTGCTGCGATCTTCTGTGCTGTCTCCGGTAAATATGGCTCTAACAGACCTGCTCCGATGGAAATACTTTCTACCAGATTGTACAGTACAGTAGCCAGTCTGTCCTTCTTCGCTTCATCCTTTGCCAGTACCCATGGTTCTGTCTCATCAATATATTTATTGCAGCGTTTGAACAGTGCAAAAATCTCAGTCAGGGCATCTGCAACTCTCAGATCCTCCATCTTAGCTTCTACCTTATCATAAGTACCTGTTACAACTGACTTGAGATCATCATCGACAGGTTCTGCTGCATGTCTGTCCTCTACTACACCACCAAAATACTTATTGCTCATGGAAATGGTTCTATTGACCAGATTACCAAGCGTATTTGCCAGGTCAGAGTTGAGACGCTCAATCATAAGCTCCCATGTAATAGATCCATCATTTTCATAAGGCATCTCATGTAATACGAAGTAACGTACCGCATCTACACCGAAGAAATCCACCAGATCATCTGCATAGATGATATTACCCTTTGACTTACTCATCTTATCGTTGTTCTGTAACAGCCATGGATGCCCAAATACCTGCTTAGGCAGCTCTTCGCCCAGCGCCATCAGGAAAATAGGCCAGTAAATCGTATGGAAACGGATAATGTCCTTTCCAATCAGATGCAAGTCTGCGGGCCAGTACTTTTTATACTGCTCGGAGCTGTTGCCGTCTGCATCATATCCGATTCCGGTAATATAGTTTGTCAGCGCATCCAGCCATACATATACAACATGCTTATCATCAAAATCTACAGGGATTCCCCACTTAAAGGAGGTTCTGGATACACACAGATCCTGTAAGCCCGGAAGCAGGAAGTTATTCATCATTTCATTCTTACGGGATACCGGCTGTATAAATTCAGGATGCTTATTGATATGGTCAATCAATCTGTCAGCGTACTTGCTCATTTTGAAGAAATATGCCTCTTCCTTAGCAGGCTTTACCTCACGTCCACAGTCAGGACACTTGCCGTCCACTAACTGAGACTCTGTCCAGAAGGATTCACAGGGAGTACAGTATAAGCCTTCATAAGCTCCCTTATAGATATCACCCTGGTTATAGAGCTTCTTAAAAATCTTCTGTACCTGCTTCTCATGATAATCATCAGTTGTACGGATAAACTTATCATAGGAAATGTTAAGCAGATCACACAGACCACGAATGATTCCGGCAACATTATCTACGAATTCCTTAGGTGTTACTCCTGCTTCTGCTGCCTTTAACTCAATTTTCTGACCGTGTTCATCAGTACCAGTCTGGAAAAAGACATCATAGCCGTCCTTTCTCTTGAAACGTGCAATACTGTCTGCCAGTACGATTTCGTAATTGTTACCAATATGCGGTTTACCTGAAGTATAGGCAATCGCTGTTGTTAAATAATACTTACCTTTGTTTTCCATTATATTTTCAACCCTTTCTTTTTAATACATTATTAAAATACATGTAACTATTCAGAACCCCATTCGCAAAATCGCTGTTTCACAGCTTGCTTTTTGCTCATGTGGTTACTTCGCCATATAAATTGAGTCAAATATGCTTGTAAACAAGCATATTCTGCCTTAATTTGCATGGCTCTGAATAGTTACAAATACATTATGATACATCATGACGCTTCTTACATTCTGTGAGCTGATACTTCTCTACAAAATTCTCAAAGAAAGCAATTTTACATACCTTGCGTATTTCATGATCCAAACAGGCTGTTTTCTCATAGCCGGCATCATTTAAATATTTTTCAAATACTTTCACATCCTCCGTCTGTGGAGCGGATAATGTTCCATCCGAATCATAAATAAGAAAAGTCATACCTGTGGTCTGCCAGATGGGTCCCACCAGAACTCTTCGTACTGATATCCCGATATTCAGGCTGCACATGACACGGGCTTCCCTTGCACCGAATTCATACCGGTTTCTGTTACAGTCATAAATCAGATAGTCTTCACTTCCACATTCATATTTTTGCAGCTCCAACTCCATGAAAAGCCCTCCTTCCTATAATTAAAACGGCTCCAATAACAACAAAACTCCCGTCCTTATATCATCTATAAGGACGAGAGTATATATCCCGTGTTACCACCTTAATTTACCTTAGCCTCACGGCAAAAGTCTCTGCGGGTACTGCATACCCTGTCGCTGTAACGGGCGAACCCTGTCGCAGTCTTATCAGTCATAACACTGACTCGGTGCGCTGCTCAGAAGCCATGTTCGATATATCTTCTTCGTGTCCATCTCAGCCAAAAGGACATTCTCTGTACAAATACAATATATCTACTCTCTTCATCATCGCTTTTCCATATAGGTTCAATGTAGCACAAAAAACAATATTTGTAAAGTAGCAAACTTTTTTGTTTGAATATAACTGTTTTTAATCTATTTTTCTTCATATATATGGAATGTTTTATGAAATTATAGTAAAATAATTGTGAATTTGAGAAATTTGTGTAAAAGCGCCACAAATCTTATTCATATAGCGCTTTAGAAATGAGGTTAACGCAAGCATGAACAAAAAAAATTTTGTGTCCATCAAAGCAAAACTGTTGGCGATCATTCTGCCTATTGTAATTATCATCGTTGCCATATTGACTATCATTTCTTACCTGGTCTCCAAGAGCGTCATTGCCAGTTATTCTGAGAACCTGCTGAGCTCTTCCATTCAGAATCAGGGAAACGAAATTGAAGCATGGCTTAATGAGAATCTGTCTGCCTTTCAGGCAATTAAACATAACATAGAGCAGACCAAGCCAAACGATGCTCAGCTACAGACTCTGTTAGACCAGTACTACGATTATAATTCCAACTACCCGGATGGATTATATCTGGCAGATGGTCAGGGCAATCTTATGACCGCATCAGCATCTTCCAAGTCGGAACAGAATCCTACTTCCTCTGTATGGTATACAGAAGGTTTGACCCGTATCAACATGGGCTTTACCAGTGCCTATACCAATTCTGAGGGAACCGCCGTTATCAGTGCATCAGGTATCCTAAATGACGGTTCCGGCAAACAGAGAGTCATTGCTGCTGATATGTCACTGCAAAGAATCAATGTCATTGTAAACAGCTTTATTGAAATGACAGATGCACAGGCGTTTCTGGTCAGCACTACAGACAATACCATTCTGGCTCATCGTGATACTTCTCTTATCTCCACTAAATTGGATGAGTCCAACAGTGATGCCTTTTTAAGCGGTGTTGCTGCCAGAATGAAGGCTTCTGACTATACACAGGGAGAAATAGCAGGTAACGAAACAGCCTTCCTTACCATTGACGGAACTGACTGGCTGCTCGTATCCTACGTTCCTACCTCAATTATCTTCTCAAGCGTTACATCAGTGCGTAACATCATGCTTCTGATTGGAATTGTATGTATTCTTGTCCTTGCTGTTGTAATTGAACGAGTCATACATCTTGTAATTAAACCAATAAAAGAACTGACCCATGTCATAACGCAGATGACAGATGGTGACTTTACTGTTGAAGTCCGTGCTGCAAGTAATGATGAGATTGGTAAAATGAGTTCCGGTGTCTCCAAATTCCTTGCCACTATGCGCGATATGATTGATTCTATCCATAACGTATCGGACAAGCTGCATGAACAATCCCAGTCAAGCTTGGAGATTTCTGATAGAATGCGTGAAGCAAGTACCACCCAGAGCGACTCCATGCAACAGCTAAATGAAACAGTAGAACAACTTTCAGCTTCTGTTAACGATATTGCAGAGCACGCAACAACCCTTGCAAATGTAGTTGCAGATACCAGAGAAGACGGCTCCCAGGTAGAAAATAAAATGAAAGAAACTGTGGAAATCTCCGAAAAAGGCAGAACAGATATGAATCAGGTCAATACTGCAATGCAGACAATCAATGAGTCTATTAACAGTCTGAAAGCAGCCATTGACAAGGTCGGTACTGCATCCAGCGAAATTACAAATATTACAGCGGTTATTGCTGATATTGCTGAAGAAACCAACCTTCTCTCCTTAAACGCATCCATTGAAGCAGCCAGAGCCGGTGAAAATGGCAGAGGTTTTGCAGTTGTCGCTACCCAGATTGGCAAGCTTGCCCAGACCAGTGCAGAATCTGTCCACACTATTGAAAATCTAATCCAGCAGATTAATGGTTATGTTGGCGCCTGTGTGACACAAGCTAATGTAAGCGTCAGCAATATTGGTGAAAGCGGTCAGTTAATCTCTGTAGCATTAGAAACCTTTGATTCTATTTTCCAGAACATTGCTGCCGCTAATGAACTCGTAGAATCTATGGTCACTAAAGTAAGCAAGGTAGATGATGTTGCAACCAATGTTGCTGCCATTTCTGAAGAACAGGCTGCAAGCTCACAGGAAATTCTTGCTACATCAGATACTATGGTCAGCCAGGCGCAGGAGATTACAAGGAGCAGTACTCATGCCGCCGAGGATTCCAAAGAGCTTAGTGTATCTGCTGAAGAACTATCCAATCAGGTTAATAAGTTTAAAATTTAGGAGGCATACCTTATGAAAAAAGGTTATTTGAAAATAGCTGGTACCATTCTTGCTGCCACACTGTTATTCACTGGCTGTGCCCAAACCGGAAGTCAATCTTCTGTCATTTCCGGAAACGACACTAAAATTCTTATGTGTATGTCGGATGGTAATGATACCTTCCGTGCTATGTTGGCAGATGCTGCTGCATCTACTGCCCAAAACCTTGGCGCACAGTTTGATCTGGTAGATGCACAGAATACAATAGAAACACAGGCAGACCAGATCCGTTCTGCCAAGGAACAGGGTTATGACGTTATTCTCTGTCTTCCTGTAGATGCTGATACTGCCGTAGAACTGGAAGCCTGCGCAGGCGATCTTCCAATCATCTTTATGAACAGCTGCCCTGCTGACAAACGGCTGAAAGCAGATCAGTACATGTATGTTGGTTCCAATGAACAGGTTGCAGGTCAGCTTCAGGCTGAATATATTCTTGACAAAATGGCTTCCAGGGATGAAATCAACGTCGTTATCTTCAAAGGGGAAAAAGCCCACTCTGCAACCAAGGGAAGAACAGAAGCACTTAAAACGGCTTTTAAGAACAGCGGTAAAAAAGTCAATATAGTTTTTGAAGACTATGCTGACTGGAGTACAGATAAAGCTGCTGAAATGCTTAATGTCTTCCTTGATCTGAATAAATCATTTGACTGTGTTATCAGCAATAATGATTCCATGGCACTGGGCGCTGTAGAAGCCTGCAAAGCCAATGGCATCGATCCATCCTCCGTGCCAATCCTTGGTGTCGATGCTACTACAGACGGATGTGCTGCCATTGCATCCGGAGACATGGCTTTTACCGTATACCAGTCTGCGACCGGACAGGGTGAAGCTGCTGTCAAAGTAGCTTTAGCACTTGCCAATCATCAGTCTGCATCTTCAAGTGGCCTTGATGTCAGTGAAGATGGTAAATATGTATGGGTTCCATTTGAACCGGTAGACGCATCCAATGTAGCATCCTATCAATAGAATTTACAAAACAGTCAAAAAAGAACAGCCAACTGTTTTTACAGTGGCTGTTCTTTTTCTATGCATCCGTATACATTTACTCGAATTTCAAATCGTCACTGTCTATTTTAATGGAATTCACCTGATTAACTCCTTCTGCTTCTTCCGAATCCCCTGAAATGACTACAAGCTTGGTATGAAGGCTTTTTCCTTTGGTATCTGCATTCTCTATGGTACTGTTTGCAAGCTCTGGATATTCATAAAATATCAGCATCAGCTTAGCAATCTTAATTGTCAGCTCAGAACCTATGGCAATCACCATGTCCGGTTTTTTCTCACTCATGAACTGAATACCGCCTATCAGCTGGATCTGGGATAATTTATCCCCGCCTATGTCATATTCTCCCATGATCACACCCATGGAATCCATATATGTTCTGATCTTGGATACAATATTACTTACTCCCTGGCTCATCTGGCTATCCCTGATCAGTACGACATTTTTGCAGCTGATATGTTCCAGGTAATCCCATGCCTTTCCACCACAGGAAAAGGCAGATTTAATTGCAATTGATTTTGTCATAAATGATGTTCCCTCCTTACATTCTTCACTTATTCCCTGCTCTCTTATCCTTAGACTAAAAAAACGCTTGTAAACAGTAGAAAACTACTGTTACAAACGCCTTTGTTATATCTGTATCAATATCTTGTTCCGATATTAACTATACTCTTTGTTTTAACAATTGTCAATTGTTATATACAATCAGTAAATTAACCTTTCAATCCACTTGTCGCAATACCTTCTACAAAATATTTCTGCGCCGCAAAG
>OHPL01001223.1_pt1 | contig 13669 bp, 8 predicted proteins | sample 1577711 | NCBI WGS metagenome assembly OHPL01 (sample SAMEA3879538, study PRJEB24766) | human gut metagenome | biome: human-associated habitat; feature: feces | place: USA | collected 1985/1987
TTTGTTTAAAAAAGATAAACTTATGAGAAAGAAAATATTATGTGCAGTTATGGTAACAGTAATGGTAGCAGGAGTGTTATCAAGTTGCGGAAAGAAGAATGACTCTAAGAGTATAGAAAAGGAAAATGATACAGAAAGTGTAACAGAAACTGTTACAAATACGGAGATTACCACGGAAAGTACAGAGAAGAAGGACGATTTATTAACTATTACTACAAGTACTATATGCAGTAGGGAATTATATGATTTTTTTAAACTGTATATAGGCTGTTATGTAGATTGCTTTTATAAGGGAAATGGTGGAGAACCTACAAATATTACGAATATGATAGAAAAACATAAAGGCGTTACAGGATATCTTTTTACATTAAATGGCATGCGGGTAGTTTCAGACTACGATGACGGGTATTTTAGTGCTTTATATCAGCCTTCGGGTATTCGTAATACATTGATGCCATTTGCTACAAAGAAAGACAAAGCAGCAAGTGTAAGTTATAATTGTAATGTTACATGTGTAAAAGCTAATTTTTCATCATTTAAATATAAACCCCAGACAGATGCAGAGTTAAAACTTGTTGTTAAAGTTAATTGGTCTTGTCAAGGAACATATGACCATACAGGTAGTGATATGTTCTGTGTTGTCCTTGTAAATGATTCGGATAATCCGGCGGAGTGGTTGCTTAAAGCAATTTATGATGTTGAGGATCGTAAGAATGGTGAGTATCTGGTTAAGGGAAAAGGTATTAAGGATAATATTGAAGGACTTGCTTTTTTTGATACTAAATTAATTGATGAAGATAAAGAAGTTGTTGATACAAGTGATATGAAAGGTTGGAGAAAAGCATTTGCTGATTATATATACAGTAATTTATATGATAATGTAACAGGGTATAAATTTGTTGATATAAATTCAGATGGACAGCCAGAGTTATGCATTAAATATGGGGGTGGGGATAAAGTAGGTATACTTAACTACACTAAGTCAAAACGAGTGCAATTAATAGAAGCTTTAAATTCACATAGTGGTTTTTCATATGGTAATGGGAAAATTATAGATAGTTATATGAGAACAGGTACAGCTACAGACTATGTTTATTATTATCATTCGTCTTCAGGTGAGTTTGACATAAGCTTTAGAGGAACCTATGATGGTTATGATACAGATACACCGAATAATTATCATCGTATTGGAGTGGATAAAATAGAATTAACTAAGGAAGAATATGAAAATGAATTAAATAGAGCAAAAGGGGATTCTGAGTTTATATCACTTTGCGATGGATTCTCAACAGATGATGTAATTATAGCGTTGAAAAATTATAAATAAAGTATTATAAAGAGTTTTTTGGAGCTATGTGGCTATTTTACTATCTATTAAATGGTAAGCCCATTTTGTTCCAGTAAATGAACTTACACATTTTGTGCAATATATTAATTTAAATAACTGTTACATTTGGCTATCAGTCAGATATAACAGTTATTTTTTTGTTATGGTAAAACAAATAAACCACCTATAATTGATAATGCTGGTGGTTCTGACTATTTAAAAAACATCAGTTTTCAGCCTTCTTAGGTTTATTATTCTTCCTAAATTCAGAAGGAGATATTCCATTGACCAGTTTAAATGTATCACCGAAATAATTGGAATTACAGAAGCCACATTCGCTGGCAATATCGGAGAGACTTAAGTCTGTTTCAATAAGATACCATTCAGCATGATTGATGCGGATATTACGCAGGTATTCGGCGAATCCGATGTTGTTAAAAGCCTTGAATTTGCTGGAAAAATACGATGGATTAAGATTTAAATGGCTGGCAACATCTTTGAGTGTAATATCATTCTTAAAATTTTCTGTAATATATTTGGCAGCAATGATCATGTCTTGATTAGTTTTATTGTCTGAATCAGTAATAAATTCTTTAATATCTTTTGTGTTTCTGTCAAGCCGTACAAGGCGCATAATAAGATACTGAAATAATTGCCTTATGCAGCAGTCAGAATAACCGTCAATAATATCATATTCCTTCTGTATTTCTCTAAAAAGAGAGTCTATTTTTTCACGTTTTTCCTTCTCTATATATAAAATATGTCCCCATAAATTGTGTTCAACCCAGTTTTTTCCAAGACAGTTGTTAATTGTATCTATATAATCTTTGGAAAATTCAATATATGTTCTTTCAGGAATAAGTTCACCAATATACGATGTTCGGTGAACTGAGTTGGCAGGTATAAATATAATGTTTCCTTCGGAAAGCGTGAAAAGCCTGTCATCTATTGAAATAGTACAATTACCATGCATCATGTAAAAAAGTTCATAGTATGTGTGGCTGTGTGCAGAATGCATGGCATAGTGCAGCCTATGAAATGAATGGTCAATTCTGAATCTTGATATATTGTTAATGCCTGAATCCATATATTTAATATCCTTTATAATTACATTTGTGCAATATTACTAAAAACCGACTTGATTTTTATTATCTTATTAACAAAATGTAGTATAATACTAAAAAAACATGTAGTCAATAAGTAAAATGCAAAAATATAAGTTGTTAATAAAAAGCGTGTGAATTATATTATATTTCAGTGATGCGCGGGAATGCGTCAATAAAAATTGGGAGGTTTTTATATATCATGAGACGAACAAGAAAATTGAAGAAAGCGGTTGGCGTAGCAGCAGTGGTTGCTATGACAGCAACTATGTTACCTGTTGGTGTGGTTACACAGAATTTCGGAGTTGGTAAGATTGTACATGCAGAAGAACAGGAACAAGCTAAGTCAAAGGTACTTGATACAATCTGGAATAGTGAAGAGATAGGAGAGCATACTGGAAAAGGCTCGTATACATATGATTCTTCGGCTAAAACAGTTGTAGTAACAGGAGCGGGAACAAAGTTTGATAAGGATAATGGAAACGATAATTTATCATATTCTTATTTTAATGTAAAAGGTGATGTTACTATTACTGCCAAAATGAAGGTCTCAGGAAGTGGAAATGCTCAGGCTGGTGTTCTTGTAAGGAATGACGCAAGTGAACCTGGCAGCCAGTCAGAGGCAATATATGCTGATTTTGGTAAAAACCAGATTAGATATGGCAGGCATGGCGGAAAGAATGGAGCAAATCCGTTAGGAAGTGCTAAAGCTGGTGATGAAGTGTATGTTAAAATTCAGATAGTTGGACAGGTTGTTAGTTATTATGTTTCAGCTACATCAGAATTTCCAGAAAAACCAACAAAATCAGAGACTCTTAGTGGTATAGATACAAAGACAGTAGGTTTTTTTGCAACAGAAGGAGCAACAGCAACATTTTCAGATGTAAAGATTACTTCTGAGTATACTCAGGATGATAATACAATTAATAAAGTTGTATTTGATTCTAATGTTGGAGAATTAAGTATGGAGAGATTATCAAGCAAGGATACATCTGGTTCGTATGGTAATTTTACATATACTGAAAGTGTAGATGGTAACATATTAACACTTAAATCATCAAGGGATAGTTCAGATAAGGCTGAGATAAGAAATGATAAATCAACTAATTATCTTCTTTTCCCAGAGACGATAGAAGATATGACAATTAGTGCTGATATCACAATAAAATATTTAAATAATGGTACAGACAAGCAGGGTATTGCTGTTGGTCAGTTTGCTGTTACCGCAGGTAAAAAAGTCCAGATGGATATATTCCAGTTTAACAAAAATTTAGCTGCACAGCATAACTATACAACAACTGATGAATCCACTAATGGTGGAAGTCCAAAGGTATCAAATTTAACAATACCAACAGCTGTAGGTGAAAATTATGCAACATATGCAGTAACATATTCTAAACAGGGTGATGCTGCATATGTTACTATGAAATCTGCTGATGGCAAAGAACTTTTATCAGGGGATACTGGAAAAATTGATTTGACTGCATCAGCTGAATCTCTTGGCAGTGGAAAGTCAGTAAGATATGGTATTGCAATTGGAGGAGCAACAGCAGAAGTTGCTAATGTTACACTTTATAATGCAGATGGTGAAGTTGTATATGATATGAATGATTACTATATTGCTGTTGGTGTGGCGCCAGTAATTAATAACGGAAATGCAGTTATAGCAAGTGATAGAAACAGTATTAATCTTAATTGGGATATTGCTACAGAGGGAACGGGAAATGTTAAGTATACTATATATGTTTCTAAAGATGGAGCAGACTATGTAAAGGTAGGAGATTCAAAGGTTAATTCATTCAGTTATACAGCTATGAATGGAGATGGATTATATAAGTTTAAGATTGTTCCTGTAGGAGGAGATACACAGGGAACAGCTATAGAGACAGAAGCAGTAAACTATAAGACACCATTAAAACAGACAGTTCTTAAGGCTGAAGCTACAGATAAGAATATAAGTCTGACATGGGATGCTGTGGATGAAGCAACATCATATGATATTTATAAAGCACTTGGTTCTGATGCAAAGCCTGAACTTGTTAAGACAACAACAGATACAGCATTTAATGATAAAGATGTAACTGCAGAAGAACCATATTATTATTATGTAATCGCAAAGAACGATAATAATACAAGTAACCCATCTATAACACTTCAGGTACTTGCATCTAATGGCCATACAGGTACATATGTATATGAGAATGAGGCAGCGAAGCTCACTGTTATATCTAAAGATAATGATACTGTAAAAACAAATAAGGCATCTGTTTCCATGAAGTCTGATAAGGCTGGAACTGCTAAGCTTGTTGTTAATGGAAAGGAAGTAACATCAAAAGCTGTCAAGGCTGACACAGAGTTTTTATTTGAGGCTTCTTTAGTTCAGGGAAGAAATGATGTTGATGTATTATTGACAGATGAAGCAGGAAAGACTACAAGAAAGGTATTTAACTTTGTAAGTAATCCAAAGTATGATATCGTAGTTGATTCAGCATTTACAGGAACTGATGGGGATGTAGTAGACGGATATGCAACTTATAAGACTGTACAGGCAGCTGTTAATTCAATATCAGCTGATAATGCAGAGTCTAAGGTTATATTCATTAAAAATGGGGAGTACAATGAAAGAGTAACAGTAGAAGTTCCTAATGTAAGCCTTTTAGGAGAAGATGCAGAGAAGACTCATATTTATTATTCAGCAGCTCTTGCAGATAAAACTGCTACTGATATGTGGACAAGAAATGCAATGTATGTAGGTTCTGATGCTGATGGATTTACTGCAGAAAACCTTACAGTAGAGAACTCATTTGCATATACTAATGGCAGCGACCAGCAGGCAGATGCACTTTGCATAGTTGCAGATAAGACAGCTTGTGTTAATGTAAGACTTGTTGGATATCAGGATACTCTTCTTACAGATTCGAGGGTAAAGGGCTCTGATGGAAACTATGAAGTTACAAGACAGTACTTCTCTAAGTGTTATATTACAGGTAATGTGGATTTCATTTACGGAGCTGGTACATCATATTTTGATGATTGCGATATTGTTGCAAGATATACAGAATATAAGGCTGATGGATGCTTTACAGCAGGCAGAACATATGCATCTACAGATTATGGATATGTATTTAATAATTGCAGATTCATTGCAGAGGACAAGGTTGCCGATGATTCATACAGAATGGCTCGTCCATGGGGAAAAGATGATTCAACAACATTTATTAATTGTTATCTTGGAAGAGCAATTATTGATTCAGGATATGGTGATATGAGTGGTAATTCATATAAGAATGCAAGATTTGCAGAATATGGTTCATACGGTCCAGGATATGTATTAGATAATGACAGACCACTTTTGTCATCTACACAGGCTTCAGTATATGCAATGAATAATGTATTGGGCGATTATGATGCTAGTGCCGTTGTTAACGCATTATATAAGACAGATACTCCGTCTACACCAGATGATTCGAAACCAGTAAATCCAACACCAGATAGTCCAAAGCCATCTGCTCCGACATTGGATACTGATGTTTCTATTGATACAGGAAAAGATGCACCTTCTGTTGAAGTGAAAGAGTCTGTAAGTGATTTGATTGATAATATTTTATCTGATGATCAGAAGAAAGATGCAGAAGGAAAGGATGTTAAAATTGTTCTTTCAGTAAATAAGGATATAGGCGTAAATGAAGATGATAAGAAAGCTGCTGAAAAGAAACTTGCAGAACTGTCTTCTGGTAAGAAAGCAGGAATGTATCTGGATATCGACCTTAATGTTATGATTGGAAATGGAAATATTTCTGTTACCGAAACAAAGAAACCAATTGCGATTGAAGTGTCAGTTCCGGATGAATTAATTAATACAGATGCAAACAAGACAAGAAAATACAGTGTATTAAGAGTTCATAATGGTAATGTTGATGTACTTGATGCAACATATGATGAAAATACAAAGAAAATATTATTTAAATCAGATGTTTTCTCTACTTATGTATTAGTATATGAAGATACTGTTAAGAATCCAACACCAGAGAATCCATCACAGGAAAATCCAACAACAGAGGCACCATCTACAGATGAGCCGGCAACAGAGACACCTGCTGGAACAGAAATTAAAGATGGCGATAAGTCAGCACAAACAGGAGATAAATCTCCAATTGCAGCGCTTGTTTCTCTTCTTGGATTATCAGGATTAGGAATTTTTGCTTCTACTAAGAAAAAAAGAGTTTAATTTAAAGCAATAAAAAACATATTAACCCAGAGCAGTCATTAAGTTAGTTAATGTCATGCTCTGGGTTTTTTCTTGACATTTATAAGAGAAACAGATAATCTTTTGAAAGTGCTTAAATGAGGTGCGAAAGAAAGGAAGATTATGAGTTTTTTAGTTGAGAAAATGGTTAATGACAGTGGGGTAACATATAGTCTTAAAGGAGCAGGCTACGCTGTACTTATAATTTTATGTGTTGCATTACTGACAATTGGCTGTGTTGCGAGAGACTGCAATAAGAAAAATAATGCGAAACATATTGCATTTGCAGCAATGGCAATTGCACTGGCTGTGGTAACTTCTATGATTAGGGTTATTAAACTTCCAATGGGGGGTTCTGTAACATTATTTAGTATGCTTTTTATTGTACTCGTAGGGTATTGGTATGGAATAAAGGCAGGATTAACAGCAGCTGTTGCATATGGGATTTTACAGTTGATACTTGATCCATATATTTTGAATATTCCACAGGTTATGCTTGATTATATATTAGGATTTGGTGCACTTGGATTATCGGGAATATTCACTGGCTCAAAGCATGGGCTTGTTAAAGGATATATAGCTGGAGTTATAGGACGATTTATATGCTCATTCCTGTCTGGATGGATATTCTTTGCAGTATATACTCCGGATTTTTTTAACAGTGCCGTGCTTTATTCAATAGTATATAATGCCTCTTATATTGGACTTGAAGCAGTGATAACACTTATGGTTATATCGTTGCCAGCCGTTAATAAGGCACTTGTTTATGTTAAGAATAATTTTGTATAGAAAATAAAAAAGCTCATGGAGATTAATAAAATAATTCCCATGAGCTTTTTAGTCGGCGTGACAGGATTTGAACCTGCGGCCTCGTAGTCCCGAACCACGCGCTCTACCAAACTGAGCCACACGCCGATGCTTAAATGTGACTTATACATTATAGCGTATCTGCAGGGAAGTGCAAGCAAAAAAGCAAAATATATTTATACATTTAAAATGATTTGATATTTTGATTTAATAGATAATGCAAAAAGTTCAATACAGTAAGTTGCGCAGATGCTGGGGATACTAGTAGAAAAGGCTGGGCAGGCTGAAGCAGAAAAAGACTATTGATAAATAATATCATTTACTGTGTAAGATTATAGTTGAAATTACAACTAAATTAGAATATCGTTTTAAACATATGGTTAGCAACTTCTAACAATATGCATATTTTTGCTAAGGGGGTTCGTATGTCTGATTCAATGGAAATAATAAGACTTCGAGTATTGCTTGCTTTCTATCAGATGGATGAAGAAAGCCGTAGTGTAATGAATATATCAAGAATGCTGGGGCAAGAACACTATGTTATCAGCCGAGTTATAAGCGGACTTGAAAAAGAAGGTCTTATAGAGAGGGAGACACCACGTAAGCCCGTATTGACAGCTAAGGGAAAAGAAAAAGCAGAGAAGTATTCAAAAAGGATGGAGCTTACACTTAATCATCTTCTGTATGAAGGAGTAAGCATGGAAAATGCCCGTAATGATGCATATCACTGGGCATTGAATAACACTGATGAAACAATGGCTGTAATTGCAAATGCAGAGGAAAAATACAGGGTTAAATATGAACTTCGTGATAAGAAGAACTTCAGTGGCAAAGATCTTTGTAAGAAAATGAATGATGGTACATACAGATTTCCATTTATAATATATAAAGAGCAGATAGAAAAAAACCAGAATACCAATATATCAATGGCTAATGCAGGATTCGAGCATCCTTGTGAACTTGTAGTTAGAGATGGAGTTGGCATGATTCATATGAGAGCATTAAATGTGAGTGCTAATTCAAGAAAAAGTGGAATGCTTATGCAGGGGAAAGTACAGAATGTAAAATATAATTATAATAATGCATTTATAGATGCTGAAAAGAATGGCGATGCAATATGCTTTCCAGCAGAATGTCTTAACTTTCTTAACATAGGAAGCGGAGTTGACCAGATACTTCATGGAAGTGTCTGCCTGAAAATGAAATGTTCAGTTGGAGTTATTCACATGCCGGAATCAGTTGCAATATTTACGATACTGATATAGATGAATTGCTTTTATTTATACCTGAATGGAGAACTGAATCTCTTCCAACAATAGCATCCGAGCTGGAGGAAGAAGAAGCAGATATCAAGCCACTCTATGATGCGGTAGTAGCATCAGCACCGGATTACGACATAGAAGAAATCAAAGCAAAATTAAATATGTAAGATATAGAGCAATGCAGGCAGATAGATTCTTGCATTGCTCTTTTTTTATACAATAAAAATCGTGCAAATCTGCACCGATAGTGTTAAACCCAGTAAAATAGCATATTTGAGTTAGCTATTGCTAATTAAATGCGCGGGATAACAAAAAGTTCGTGCAGCAATGCACGAAAAAACAGCTTGAAGAGTAATTAATCAGATGATAAACTCACAATCGATACAAAGGTTAGTACTAACTAATAAATGTTAACACTATATCAAATAAACAACATGCAAAAAGATGAAAAAGTTGTCAAAGTTCTGTGGGTAGAAACAGGTTTGATTAATTAAAGAAAGGTTTAAGAATCAATATGATGATTAATAAAAGGCTCATAGGTATTGTGAGCGAGAGTAAGAAGTATATAGCTGGAAATATTGTGGCACAGTGGTGTTCGCTGGCAGCTAATATTGTGATGATGTACGGCATAACAGCACTGTTTGCAGCTGTGTACAATGGAAGTTACAGCACAGATACACTTATAAGAACTGCAATATTGGTTGTGGTTGCAGCAATTGTGCGAGGCATATGCACAATAGTGTCATCAAGAATGAGCTTTCTGGCATCTAAGACAGTCAAGAAAACTTTAAGAGAGAAGATATATGAAAAACTCTTGTCACTTGGAAGCGCTTACAGAGAAAATGTACAGACATCAGAAGTTGTACAGGTGGCGGTTGAAGGCTGCGACCAGCTTGAGACATACTTTGGTGCATATCTGCCACAGTTTTTCTATGCAATGCTTGCACCGCTGACACTTTTTGTTGTGCTTTTATTCGTAAATGTGCCATCAGCAATCGTGCTTCTTGTATGTGTACCGCTTATTCCTGTGTCAATTGCTGTTGTGCAGACATGGGCTAAGAAGCTTCTTTCCAAATACTGGGGACAGTACACAGCACTTGGAGATACATTTTTAGAGAATCTCGAAGGACTTACAACTTTAAAGATATATAAGGCAGATGAGTACAAGAATAAGCAGATGAATGAAGAGTCAGAAAAGTTCCGTAAGATTACAATGAAGGTGCTTACAATGCAGCTTAATTCTATAACTATTATGGATTTGATTGCATATGGCGGAGCAGCGCTTGGTGTAATTATGGCGGCAACACAGCTTAGGGCAGGTCATGTAAGCGTTGCAGGCGCACTTCTTATAATTCTGCTGTCTGCGGATTTTTTTATTCCGATGAGACAGCTTGGTTCATTCTTTCATATTGCAATGAACGGAATGGCTGCAAGTGACAAGATATTCAGACTGCTTGACATAGAAGAGAACGACTCACAGGCAGGCAGGGCATTTCCTGCAGATGCTTCAATCGTATGCAAGGATTTAAGCTTTGCATATAAGGATAATCCGGAAAGAAAGGTTGTTAAGTGTGCAGATATAACATTTGCAAAAGGAACACTTACAGCACTTGTTGGTGAAAGCGGCTGCGGAAAGTCAACAATATCAGCAATTCTTATGGGAAGAAATAAGGGTTACGAAGGAAATGTATTTGTCGGTGATACTGAGCTTTCGGATATAGACGAGAAAGAGATATTTAAGAATATTACATATATAAGCCATCAGAGCTTCCTTTTTAAAGGAACTGTAAGAGATAACCTTAAAATGGCAGGCGGTGATATAACTGACAGCCAGATGTGGGTCGCTCTTTCTAAGGTTAATTTAAGTGATTTCCTAAAGGTTGAGGATGGACTTGATACTAAGCTTAATGAGGGTGCATCTAACTTCTCAGGTGGTCAGAGACAGCGACTTGCACTGGCGAGAGCGCTTCTGCATGACAGCCCTTACTATATATTTGATGAGGCAACATCTAATATTGATGTTGAGAGTGAAGATGTAATTATGAAACAGATAGAGAATCTGGCTGGTAGAAAAACAGTTATCCTCATATCTCACAGACTTGCAAATGTTGTAAATGCAGACAATATCTATGTAATGAACAGTGGTGTTGTTGCTGAGTCAGGAACTCATGAACAGCTTGTTAAGGCAGGCGGCGAATATGCCAAGCTCTGGAATGCACAGATGAGTCTTGAAAGCTATGGATTAGGAGGTGTGCAGTAATGGAGAAGAAGAAAAGAAGCGGATTCGCAGTAATGTGCGGGCTTATCGGAATAGTAAAGCCGCTTGCAGGATTCATGACAATTGCTGTAATTATGGGAATAATCGGACACCTCATGGCAATATTCATAACAGTTTTCGGTGCTATGGCTGTGTTAAATGTGCTTGGAATTAAGATACATTTTTCATTAGGAGTAATCTTTGCAAGTGTCCTTATATTTGCACTTGTAAGAGGCGTGCTTAGATATGCCGAGCAGGCATGTAACCATTTTATAGCATTTAAGCTGCTTGCGCTTATAAGAGATAATGTATTCGTAGCATTAAGAAAGCTTTGCCCGGCAAAGTTAGAGGGCAGGGACAAGGGCGACCTTATATCTGTTATAACCTCAGATATTGAACTTCTTGAAGTGTTTTATGCACACACAATATCTCCGGTCATCATCGCATTTTTTGTAAGCCTTATTATGTGTGTTTTCCTTGTACATATCAATCCGGTGCTTGCGGTTGTGGCACTTGTGGCTTATTTGGCTGTAGGCGTGTGTGTGCCTGTATACATATCTAAGGCAAGCAAAGACACAGGGCTTAAATTCAGAACTAAATCAGGAGAATTAAGCAGCTTTGTATTAGACAGCTTAAGAGGACTTCCAGAGATTTTACAGTATAACTGCGGCATGGAAAGACTTGATGAGATGAATAAAAGAACTGACGGCTTATCAGAAGATGAAAGCAGGTTAAAGTTACTTACAGGAATTAACATGGCGGTTACTAATACTGTTATTCTTGTGGCAGACCTTGTCATGATAATTGTTTCATGCTCATTATATTCAGAAGGTGCAATCAGCTTTGCAGGAGTATTAGTATCTGTAGTTGCAATGATGAGTTCTTTCGGACCTGTTGTTGCGCTTGCTAATCTTGGAAGTACATTGCAGAACACATTCGCAGCAGGAAACAGAGTACTGGATATTCTTGATGAACAGCCGGTTACTAAGGATGTTACAGGATGTGAGGAAGTTGAATTTAATGGCGCTGCTGCTGAAAATGTTACATTCTCATATGGAGAGGAAACTATACTTTCTGATGTATCGATTCCTGTTCCAAAGGGAAGCATTATCGGAATTTCAGGAAGAAGCGGAAGTGGTAAATCAACACTTCTTAAGCTTTTTATGAGATTCTGGAGTACGGATAAGGGGCTGGTAACGATTTCGGACAAATCAGTCGAGAAGATTAATACTGATAATCTGCGTTCTATGGAAAGCTTTGTAACACAGGATACACATCTGTTCAATGACACAATTAAGAATAATGTAAGAATTGCAAAGCTTGACGCGACAGACAAGGAGATAATTGAGGCGTGCAAAAAGGCTTCAGTACACGATTTCATATCAAAGCTTCCTGATGGATACGACACTAATGTCGGTGAGCTTGGAGGCATGTTATCAGGCGGAGAAAAGCAGAGAATCGGACTTGCCAGAGCGTTTTTACATGATGCGCCATTTGTGCTTCTTGATGAGCCGACAAGTAATCTGGACAGTTTAAATGAGGCTATTATCCTTAAGTCTTTAAAGGAAGAAGGCACGGGCAGAACAGTTGCACTTGTCTCACACAGACAGTCTACAATGCGTATTGCGGATAAAGTGTACTGCGTTGAAAACGGCAGGGTAAGCTGATATGGATAACAAGATTGAATTAAAGAAAGAGAAGAAAAGATTGGAGAATACTTAATGAATATAAAGAAAGCATTTTTCATTGTACTGGGGTGCCTAAGTCTTGGACTTGGAGCGGTTGGGGCGGTACTGCCAATACTTCCGACAGTTCCATTCCTTATGCTTGCGGCATTCTGCTTTGCAAAAAGCTCAGAGAAGCTGCACAACTGGTTCGTAGCAACTAAGCTTTATAAGAAGAATCTTGAAAGCTTTGTACAGGGCAAAGGAATGACTATGAAAACCAAGATTAGAATAATGGTTACGGTTACAATTCTTATGAGCATCGGATTTATTATGATGCATGCTGTGCCGGTTGGAAGAATTATTCTTGGCTTTGTATGGCTTTTCCATGTGCTGTATTTTATATTTGGAATCAAGACACTTAAAGTCGAGACAGAATAGACTTGCAAAATGTATCTTAAAAGGGCAAAATATACTCATATTATTTCATTGATTAAAAGGTAAGAAAGAAGGATAGATATGGGACACGAACTTACTAAGAATGATATCAAAAAGATGGAAGAAGAGATTGAGTACAGGATACATGAGGTAAGAAAGGCTGCACTTGATGATGTCAAGGAGACAAGGGCCCAGGGAGATTTAAGTGAGAATTTCGAGTATCATGCAGCGAAAAGGTTTAAGAATAAGAACGAGAGCAGAATAAGATACCTGCAGAGAACTATTAAGAATGCGACTGTTATTGATGATTCATCTGCAGATGATGAGGTTGGCGTTAATAATACGGTTGAGGTATTATACGAGGATGATGAAAGCACTGAGACTATTAAGATTGTTACAACAATCAGGGCTGATTCGTTAAGCGGAATGATCAGTATAGAATCGCCTCTCGGTAAGGCTCTTCTTGGACATAAGAAGGGTGACAGGGTGCTTGTACAGGTTAATCCACAGGTTGAATATTATGTTGTTATCAAGGATATATCTAATACTGATGATTCTGATGATA
>OHPL01001235.1_pt1 | contig 13588 bp, 10 predicted proteins | sample 1577711 | NCBI WGS metagenome assembly OHPL01 (sample SAMEA3879538, study PRJEB24766) | human gut metagenome | biome: human-associated habitat; feature: feces | place: USA | collected 1985/1987
CAGGACTTTTTTGGCAAGCTGAACACCGCATTCCAAACGGAATGCGGTGTAAGAGATGTTTTGTTTGCTTTTCGCAGAGCAAATTATGCCTTGCGGACCTTGTCCATGTGACGGGTCAGGTCGAGCATCTTGTTGGAGAAGCCCCACTCGTTGTCGTACCAAGCCATGAGCTTGACAAAGTTGTCGTTCAAAGCGAGGCCGGCCTTCGCGTCGAAGATAGAGGTGTGTGCATCGGTCTTGAAGTCGGAGGAAACGACTTCCTCGTCAACGTACTCCAGAACGCCCTTCATGGAGCCTTCGGAAGCAGCCTTCATTGCCGCGCAGATCTCATCGTAGCTTGCGCTCTTCTCAAGGCGGACAGTCAGGTCAACGATGGAGACGTCGCCGGAGGGGATACGCATGGAGGTGCCGGTCAGCTTGCCCTTCAGTTCGGGGATGACCTTGCCGACTGCCTTTGCAGCGCCGGTGGAGGTGGGGATGATGTTGTTGTAGATGGAGCGGCCGAGTCTCCAGTTCTTCTTGGAGAAGCCGTCAACGACGGACTGGGTGGCGGTGGAGGCGTGAACGGTGGTCATCAGGCCTTCGACGATGCCGAAGTTGTCGTTGAGAACCTTTGCCATAGGAGCAAGGCAGTTGGTGGTGCAGGAAGCGTTGGAAACGATGTCGTGCTTGGCGGGATCGTATTCGCTGTCGTTGATGCCCAGAACGAAGGTCAGGTCAGGATCCGGGGAGGGAGCGGAAATGAGCACCTTCTTGGCGCCGGCTTCAAGGTGCTTCTTGGCGGCGTCACGCTTGGTGAACAGGCCGGTGGATTCCAGAACGACGTCTACGCCCAGCTTCTTCCAGGGAAGGTTGGCGGGGTCGCGTTCCACGGTGATGAGGATCTTGTGACCGTCAACGACCAGATATTCTCCATCAATGGAAATTTCACCGTCAAACTTGCCCTGCGTGGAGTCATACTTGAGCAGGTGGGCGATCATTTCAATGGGGGTCAGGTCATTGATGGCAACAACCTTGTTGCGTTCTTCCTTGGACATGGCGCGCAGTACGTTGCGACCAATACGTCCAAAACCGTTAATAGCATATTTGGCCATAAGATTGAGGGCTTCAGATTTGATTAATTACTAGTCCCGGACTTATTTAAGTACCATGGACGCCGTAAGTTTAAAAACGATTCAACCAGCCGTCAACACTATTGTTCCCCCATCATGGCAGTATGCTCCCGCGCCTGCGCGGACCGCAGGAAGCCCTGCCCGCGGGCATGCTCCCGCATGGAAGTCAAATGCTTGCGGAGCCGGTCCCCGGGTGGGGGAGCCGGTCAGTTCATGGAGCGCAGGGCGGCGCGGATCAGTTCGTCCGCATCCGCGTCCGGATGGTCTTTCAGGTGGGCGGCGATCGCCTTGCGGGACTCCACCTGCTTGAACCCGAGCGCAATCAACGCCAGCTCCGCATCCCCCGCTGCCTGGGAGGTGGCGCCCTGCGCCTGGGCCTCCCACGTAGCGGCCAGTCCCACCTTGTCCTTCAGCTCCAGGACAATGCGTTCCGCCGTCTTCTTGCCCACGCCCTTGGCCCGCGCAATGCCGGAAACGTCCCCGCTCACCACCGCCTGCTTGAACTGCTCCACGGACAGGGAACCAAGAATGGCGATGGCCGTGGCAGGGCCGATGCCTGAAACGCGGTCGATCAGCAGCAGGAAAATGTCCCGCTCCGCATCCGTGGCAAAGCCGTAGAGCACCTGCATGTTCTCCCGGACATGCAGGTAGGTTTTCAGCGTCAGCTCCCTGCCGGGAAGAGGGTTCAGCCTGTCAAAGGTGGAGAGGGGCACAATCACCTCATACCCCACGCCATGAACATCCAGAATCAACCGCTGGGGATATGATTCCGCCACCGTGCCGCGCAGAAAAGCTATCATGCCCATAACGTGACACAATCCGGCCCGCGCTCAAGCCAAAAACGCATCTGCGGAAACCGGCCCCATCATCTTTTCTGGAGCACGTGCAGCCTGATATGCTCCAGGTCCTCCCGGTGATAAAAACAGCGCACCCGGAGGCCGCGGGCGGTCTTCATCCGGCACCGGTATTCGCGCAGCAGCCCCTTTTTCACGAGCCTGTAAATGTAGCTGCGCACCACCCCCAGCATGTCGATAGCCTCGGCCATGTCCATGTAGCACGGTGGCACGCGGCGGCGTACAGGCTCCCGCCGGGCGAGAATCCGGTCCACATCCGCACGCCGCCAGTACAGGGCCAGGGAACCCGTACCCTTGCGGACCACGCGGAAGCGGGCTCCGTGACGGTGCAGGTACTGGCGGGCGGCGGACGCGCTGCAGCAGAGCCGCGAGGCAATGGAGGACGTTTCCACGAACGCGCTGCCCGCTTCCGCATAAGGCTGGCCGGATTTGGGATTCGTTCCCCGACGGCGGATTTTCACATGTTCCGGGAAGCTCAGCTTGGGATTGTTAATGTATTCCCGTCCTCCTACTCCGATGAATGTTTTCTTAAAATGGTATATCATGGTTAATGAGTTTTTACATTGGGATTGCGAAGCTCCATGCAGACATTCCGCACGAAACTCTAACATTTTTGGAAGATTCCAAAAATGCATTGAGTCCAAGAATATTCAACATTTTTCTTTGTTTTTCTGTTTTTTACATTCATACTGAACTCATTTCATCGCAATATATGCCCGGAGGCCGTATCAGCCAATCACGGGAAAAGGGCCTACGCCCCCGGCGGAAACAGCATGTTCCTCAACTCTTTCCGCCCCGCAGGCCTTCCGTTCCGGTGAATACAGAGGTTCACGGGCACAGGGAAAAAACCCCTTCCACCAGCGTTTTTACTGGCGCCGTACGGTTCAAGGGAAAACTTTTTTCCCGCTATGATTCTACCATACGGTTCCACGCATGCACGGCCCATTTCCAGAAAAGGGCCTGGGAAATTTCATGACAGGCCTTCCGCGTTCCATCTCCCCAGCGGCCTGTTCCCATCCCGGACGCCGGCCCACGTGTTTTTTCCGGCATTCCATGGATTTTCCGGGAACCGGGGCAATAAAAAACCCGGCTTCCCTATGGAAAGCCGGGCATGAAAAAAGAATGTTTCAGGGCAGGAGCTTCGCGGGCCGCCCTTCAAAAATCCCGCGCTGGGGAACGAAGATGCGGTCATTGGGCTGAATGGGAATCGCCCTGTCCTTGATGGAGAAGTAATCGTACGTCACGGTTTTTCCGCCGCGCGTCACCTGCACGTACCGGGAACCCCAGTCCGTAATGTCGCCCGCGCCCACAATCGCTTCCAGAAGCGTCATGCCGCGCCGCCACAGGACGTTTTTCTTCATGGCTACGCCGCCGCTCACCAGCACAATGTGCTCCGTCAGCCGCGCGTCCGAACTCTGCACCTTCACCAGAAAGGTGGGGGCCGTGTACAATTCCGCCTTCTTATAGGCGGGCATGCGTATCGTCCCGTTGCCGTCCAGCAGATACTGGCCGGAAATGGCCGTAGCGTCATCCGCAGGAATGCCGCGCACCTGAATTTCAATGGTGCCCTGCGCAGGCACGGCGTCCGGAGACTGGGCGGACGCCAGCCCCGCCGCACCCAGCAAGAGGCAAAGGAGGGAACAAATGTATTTTTTCATGGAGCAATGGGTTAGTACAGATCTTCACTATCATGGGACTGGGTGGCCGCCAGCTCCTTGGCCTTTCCGGAACGCTCGGCCTTCTTCATGGAAGAGGCGTCCGCATTCTCGCCGGAGGAACCGCCATCCGCAGAATAATAGGAGTAATAAGTCGTGTAATACTGATACTGGTGATCGGACGTGATGTCCACATTATTCATCACCACGCCGGCCAGGTTGCCGCCTACGGATTCAATCACCTGCTTCTGCCTCAGGAGGGCTTTCAGCGGCAGTTTGCGGGGCTGGACGACCATGAGCGTCATATCCACCTCGCTCACGATGACGGCGGAATCACTGACGCCGAGGATGGGCGGGGAGTCCACCAGCACGATGTCAAAGCGCTGCTTCACTTCCTGGAGCAGTTCATTGAATTTGCGGGAATTCAACGCGCCCGACGGGTCGAAGGGCGTGGGGCCCGCAGGCATCACGTACAGGTTTTCAATGGGCGTCTGGAAAATCACTTCCTCCAGCGGGTAGTCTTCCAGCAGATAGGAGGTCAGTCCCACTTCATTGTCCAGTTCATAATACCGGTGAAGCTTGGAACGGCGCAGGTCGGCGTCAATCATCAGGGTGGCATAGCCGCCCTGGGCGCAGATATAGGCCAGGTTGCACAAGGTGGTGGTCTTCCCTTCCCCGGCACTGCCGGAAACAAAGGTCAAGGAAATTTCCTCCAATCCCTTTTTATTGAATTCTATATTTGTTCGCAGAATACGGTAGGCTTCCGCGTCCGGGCCCATCACATCGGAAGAATGAAGGATCGGCACATTCTTGGGGATAATGCCCAGCACCGGAACCTGCAGGGCCCGTTCCACGTCCTCCATCGTCTTCACGGAAGTGTCCATGAATTCCAGCAGCAGGGCCAGCCCGATGCCCAGAAGCAGCCCGGCCCCGGCGCCCACCGCCAGGTTGATGGTCACGTTCGGCTTGTAGGGAGCGGCAGGATAGGTCGGAAGCTGGTACATTTCAATCGCTTCACGGGGAACGCGCAGACGGGCGATTTCATCCTTGTACCGGGAATCCAGGTCCTTGAGCTGGTCCAGCGCGGCGTCATAATCACGGCTGGCCTGTTCATACATGGGAACCTGCAGGACATGCTTCTGGAGAGCTTCCTCCTTTTGAGCGACGGTCGCCTCCCAGTGCTTCCGGCTTGCGGAAACCATTTCCAGCTTGCTTTTCAGGGAGGAGCGCAGCCCGATCAGCTCCTTGTTCAGCTTCTCTCCCAGAATCCTTTCCGTCTCCAGCAGCGCCAGCATCTTGGGGTGCCTGGCCCCGATGTTCTGGGCTTTCAGGTTTTCCTTCTCCTTGAGCTTGTCGGAAAATTCGGCATAGGTTTCACGCAGGGCCTTGGCTCCTACGGATTCCGCATTCAGCAGGTCGGAACTGATGACGTAATCCAGCAGCTTGTCGTCAGGCAGACGCTGCAGTTCCTGCACGTAGGAAGCCAGTTCCTTTTCATCCTTTTCAAACTGCATGGCCTGGGATTTGGCGTTCCGGAAGTCTTCCTCTTCCATGCCGGCCGTCAGAGTGCTCCGGTTTTCACCGTTTCTCCAGGTAGTGGGAAGGTAGGAGCTTTCCGCAATCAGCTTCTTGAGGGACATCATCTTTTCATTGACGGTATCCTCCTGTTCCCGGAGAACGTCCTTCAAACTTTTGATGGCGGTTTCCACCAGGCGGTTTTCACGCATTTTACGGTCCTGCTTGTAAGCCTCGGGAACCGTCTTGGCGATGTTCTGCACCAGTTTGGGATCCGGGCCGGAGACAATGACGTCCACCAGGTCCGTCGCACGCACGGGAGCCACCTTGATCATGCCGGCCAGATTGGATGCCGCCATTTCATCCGTCATGCCCCATTCCGCGGCAAGATTCAGCTTCCTGGACACCACCTTCAGAACTTCAGTGGAAGTCAGCACGGAATACTGCATGGGAATGTAGTTAGCCGTCACGTTGGAGGAGGCGACCACGTCCCCCCCCTGGCCGATTTCCATTACGGGCTTGGGCAGCTTGATCTGGAACTGGCTCGTCGCCCGGTAGGAGGGCGGCATCAGGAAAGTCACTACCACGGAAATGACCAGCACCAGAAGGAAGACCAGGAAGACTTCTTTCCAGCGATTTTTTAAAACTTGCAAATAGTCAATGTTGCGTACGATGCGATCACTGTTCTGCTGATCCTGGGCATTCATGAAAGATAGTGAGGTAGTAAGATAAAAACTCCTCTAATTGTGAATGAACATTCGCAATTAGAGGAGTAAGGACATTAATGGTCAGTCAAGACTTAGAAGCTGTAATTCACGCCGAAGGAGAACACGTTGCGGTTGTAGGAGGGCATCGGGTAGTTATAGCCGCCGTAGGAACCGTTGGTGTAGGAGTACTGGGCCGTAAGAGCCAGCGCATTAGTCAGCAGCAGCTTGATGCCGGCCGTAGCATTGAAGGTCAGGTCAGACGTATCACTGTTGCTGCCGGAGCTCAGGCGGCTGTACTCGCTGGAAATCAGGTTTACGCCGCAGTTCAGGCTGGCGCGGTGCGTCAGTTTCAGCGTGCTGTTCACGCCGAAGCGCCACGTTTCATTGGAATAGTAACTGGCACCGCTGTAGGGAATGTACGTATTCGTCGCTTCGTTGGAGTAGCGGATGAACGTGCCGATCATGAAGCGGTCGCTCATGCGGTGGTTCAAACCGAATTCTGCGGAAGGATAGGTCCTGGTACCGTAGCTTTCCACATATTTGAACTGGGGACCTACGCGGAGCGTGGCGGACGTATTTTCAGCCACAGCGTATTCAGCGCCGGCCATGACGAAGTTGGAGAATTCGTTGTTGCCGTATTCGCGGTCGCAGTAGGAACCGTTCCAGCTCAGGGAAATAGCCAGGCGTTCCGTCCACTTGTAGCGGTTGGTGAAGTCCATGCCCACATAGTCGCGGTTGTCCGTCTTGGCGGAGTCCTCCTGATAGTTGATCATGGAGAAGTTGGCGCCCAGCGTGGTGGAGTAGCGGGAGGTCCATGCCTTGCTCACGGAGCTGGAGACGTACACGTAAATGTAGTCGCCGTCCCGGCGAGCGTTGGCAATGCCGTTGGAATAGTTGGGTTCCGGCTGCCACGCAAAGGACACGCTGCCGTTGTAGCGCAGGGTCTGGTCAAAGCTGTGGGAAAGGTTGGCGGAGAGCGTGGAGTTGGAAAGTGATTCGTTCGTCTCTCCCTCAAGGTCCTTCAGGTAAAAGATACCCCCAAGCTTGGCGGAGAAGGAGTACTGGGTCACGGAATCGTAGTTGGCCAGGGAGGCGCCGATGTCCGTGCTGATGAAAGCGGCTTCCTGCTGGTCATAGTTGGAAGCGTTGACGTTGTCGTCATAACCGCCGGCCAGATTGAATGTCCACTTCAGGGGAAGGGATTCTTCCAGACCGACCGGTCCTGCCAGGGTGTACAGGGACTGCCCGTTGGCATGGACGGCAAGCATGCCGGCAGCCATCAAGGAGAGATAAAAAAGACTCTTCATGCTATTGATAAATGGATCGGGTTAATTTCCGGCAGGATTGGAGATGGGAGCGGGGCTTGTAGCAGAGCCGCCCACGGGAAGACCGCCCGGCAGGACCAGGGCCCCTCCGGATGCCTCTTCACCAGGCCTCACCAGACCGCTGGTCTGAGTGGTCACCCCTTGCAGAGGATTGTCAGGCGTCTGGGCCGCCACGCCCACGGCAATGCCGGGAACGGCATTGGCTACCATGGAGCTGCCCAGAGCTTTCGTAACCGCTTCCGAGATGGGAGAGACGGACGCATACGGGTGGGGCTGCACAGCCACAGCAGAGGCAATCACGTTGCGTACGTTGGCTTCCGTTACCTGGGTTCCATAGCTTTTAACGGCGGCGGAAGCAACAGCGGGCGCGCTGCCCGGGAAAGCGCCTGCGGCCATGGATACCAGGGAGCCCATCACCTGGTCAGACACGCCGGCCTTGACAGCGGCGTTCAGAATCTCGGTCACGGCTTTCATATCCAGGGCGCCGGCCTTCAGGCTGGCCTGGACAACACCTGCCATTTGATTCATAAAAGCCTTTTCAACAGCAGAGGCTTTAATTAACAGCCGGAACGGTGCCGGAGAAGCAGTTTGCTGAGCCACACCGGGGAGGGCGCCCGCAAACGCAAGTGCCAGCGCACTGAGCGCCGTCTTTGTCATGAACCTGGCTTTCATAAAGGAAGTATCTAGCAGGTGAATTTAATGAAAAAATGGAGCGGGTAACGGGAATCGAACCCGTGTGATCAGCTTGGAAGGCTGGAGCTTTACCATTAAGCTATACCCGCACAACAGAGGCATTATGTTCAAGCCTCGGGGGTAAGACAAGTTTTTTTTCATTTCTGTGTTAAAATATCAAAAAAGAAGACACGATTTTTCTGTGGTCTTGACATACCTGCCTTCTGCCGCTAAATAGGCATCCGCATTTCATGCGGGCGTCGTTCAATGGTAGGACGCGAGCTTCCCAAGCTTGAGACGTGGGTTCGATTCCCATCGCCCGTACCACTTTTATACCGCAAGCAATTGTTCCTCAATGCTTGCGGTTTTTCTTTACACTTTAAAAAGACGAGCATTCCGGAGGCTTTCGCTTTCCGGAAAATAAATTTTCCCCATTCCCGCTTCCCGGGTATTCCGGGAGAATTTCCGGATAAGAAAATGCCGCTCCCTCTTCCGCTGCGCCGGAAGCAGCCGCCTCCGGCGCAGCCGTGAATTACAGGCCTTTACCAGCCAAGAACAAATTTCCGCTGAATTTTCGCCAAAAGAAGAACCTTGCGGATCATCGTGCGGGTTTCATTAAGGAGGTTGAGGTAGAGGAGCGCCCGCCGCATGTCGGATACGTCCTCCGCCCGCAGGATGATCTGCTGCTTGACCGCCTCCGCAAATTCCTCATCCAGCGCGTCCATGCCGGCCAGGCATTGGTCCAGCCCGGCATAGTCGTTGCTTTCCATCATTTCCCGGAAACGGGGGTACAGGGAGGAAACGCGGTTGTTCATCCCCCTCAAGTGCTCTATCCTGTCCATGTCCAGCCCTTCATGGTTGTTGTCTATGTAGGCATGGCTGGCCGTGGTGATGTTGGAGAGGGATTCAAAGACGGAGGTGGCGTATTCCACCATCTGCACGTAACGCTTGCCGCGGTCCGCCTCTTCATCCGGAAGTTCCCGGACGACGGGCATGACTTCCATCGCCATCCGGTCGCTCAGGGAGCGGCGGATGCCGCGCGCTTCCTTCCGGAGCTTTTTCAGCCGCTTCCGGTCCTCCACGTTCAGGGCTTCCAGGTTCATTTCATAGATTTCCGCCATGCGTTTCATCAGCTCAATGATTTCTTCATTGTAGCGGGCGGCGCAGGCCGGATCCCGGTAATTGGCCACCTTCGCCAGCGCCGCGTCCTGGGTTCTTTTTTTATGGAGCCTGGAGCTTTTCAGCAGCAGGAAGGCAGCCAGGGCGCACATGGCGACAATGCCGAACAGGCCTCCGTAAACGATGCACGCCGCCACCATGCAGCACATGGTGAATGCGGCAAAGGCCGTAAAGAACCACCCGGAAATTACCGTAATCACCCCCGTGATGCGGTACACGGCGCTGTCCCGTCCCCAGGCTTTGTCCGCCAGGGAGGAACCCATCGCCACCATGAACGTCACATACGTGGTGGAAAGAGGAAGCCGGAGGGACGTAGCCAGGGAGATCAGCAGGGCGGCGACCGTCAAATTCACGGAAGCGCGGATCAGGTCAAAGGAGGCCCCGTTATCCGGGCCGTCCGGCACGGGCTGGAAACGTTTTTCAATGAATCTTCCCACGCAGGCGGGCATGATTTTTTCCACCGCGCGGGAGGCGTTCAACGCATAGCGCACGGCCATGCGGGCCGGGGGGACGGAGCCGAACCGCTCCACGCCCCCGCCCTGCCTCGCCAGGTTGACCTCCGTATCCGTGACGGTCTGCGCCTTTTTGGAGAACATGAGGGCCAGCACCATGATGACGCCCGCGCCCAGCAGGTAGCGCCAGTCCGCCGTGACGGGGACCATGAGGCCGCCCATGGTGAGGGTGGAAAGGTCCGCGCCCTGCGCCGCAGCGGCGGACGCTATCTCCATGGAGGACTGCCCCGCCATGAAAACGCCGATGAAGTTGACCAGGTCGTTTCCGGCAAAGGAGAGCGCCAGGGCCATGGTGCCCGCCAGGACGGATATTTTCAGGATGTTGATTTTGCAAATGTTCTGGAGAACGGCCATCAGGACGGTCCAGAATACCAGGCTGCAGCATACGTACAGCCAGATGTGGGCGTCCAGGTGGCGGATCATGTCCTTGGTGACCAGCGTACTGCCTTTCAGCCCCTTGAAGATGGCGAAGTAGGTGATGGCCGTCAGGGCCAAGCCGCACCAGACGGCCCCCAGGTATTTGAATGATTTTTTGTAGTTGAAGGAGAAGATGAGGCGGGAAATCCACATGACCGTTATCCCGCAAATGAAGGCGACGAAGACGGAGGAGAAGATGCCGGAGATGATCGCCAGCGCCTTGGAGGAGTTGATGTAGCTGGACAGTTCCTGCGCTGCGCCCGGCTCTGCGGACCAGATTTTGAACAGGGCAACCGCCACGGCGCCGCCCAGCAGTTCAAAGACGATGGAAACCGTGGTGGAGGTGGGAAGACCGAAGGTGTTGAAGACGTCCAGCAGAATCACGTCCGTCAGCATCACCGCCAGGAATATCAGCATGATGTCATGGAAGGTGAACTGGGCCGGCATGAATACGCCGCTTCTGGCGATTTCCATCATGCCGCTGGAGAACAGGGAGCCGATGATGATGCCCAGGGCGGCCACCAGTATGATCGTCCTGCGCGGCGCGGCCTTGGAACCGACGGCGGAGTTCAGGAAGTTGGCGGCGTCATTGGAGACCCCGACGACGAGGTCAAAGCAGGAGAGCACCAGAATCAGCCCTATGATGAAGTAATAGATTGGGTCCATAAGCGTAATAAACGGCCCTCTATTACAGGAGGCCGCTTCCGCACGCCCGTTTTAAAACGTGAACATTCCGTCACATTGATGCAACAATATGATTTTCAATAAAAACCATAGCGCTACACCTGCTTCCCGTGAAATCTTCCGTTTCTTCCGGGCACTTCCGGAGCCTGGTTTTCCTCCGGTTCTCCGGCAGCCACGGCCCATCTTCCTGAAATCCCTTCCCGCGGAGTGGCGGCTGCCGCCTTCCGAAAGAGAAGCGTTTCCCATACGGGAAAAGCAAAAAAACGGAAGGTTCCGGCGCCCTCCATACAAAAAGGCCCCCCGGAAAACCGGGGAGCCTTGAAGTCGATTGCCGTGTCTCGCAGAAACGGACGGGGGGCTTACATCATGCCCATGCCGCCCATTCCTCCCATGCCGCCCATGTCGGGAGCGCCGGAGCCGCATCCGCAGCCCTTCTTCTCGGGCTTGTCGGCAATGACGCATTCCGTGGTAAGCAGCAGGCCGGCGATGGAAGCCGCGTTCTGCAGGGCGGAACGGGTTACCTTGGTCGGGTCCACCACACCAGCGGTGAGCAGGTCTTCATATTTGTCCGTGGCTACGTTGTAGCCGTCGGCCGCTTTCTTCATCCCCTTCACCTTGGCGACGATGAGGGCGCCTTCACGGCCGGCATTGCTGGCCAGTTGGCGGAGCGGAGCTTCCACCGCACGATAGACGATTTGAGCGCCGGTTTCCTCGTCGCCTTCCAGCTTGAGGGTGTCAATGGCTTTCTGGGCGCGGATCAGGGCCACGCCGCCGCCGGGAACGATGCCTTCTTCCACCGCAGCGCGGGTGGCGTGCAGGGCGTCGTCCACACGGGCCTTCTTTTCCTTCATTTCCGTTTCCGTAGCGGCACCCACATGGATGACGGCCACGCCGCCGGCCAGCTTGGCCAGGCGTTCCTGGAGTTTTTCACGGTCGTAGTCGGACGTGGTGTCCTTGATCTGGTGGCGGATCTGGGAGATGCGGCCTTCAATGTCCGCAGACTTGCCGGCGCCTTCCACGATGACGGTTTCATCCTTGGAGACGACCACGCGCTTGGCCTGGCCGAGGTCTTCAATGCCCACGTTTTCCAGCTTGATGCCCAGGTCTTCCGTGATGCACTTGCCGCCGGTCAGGATGGCAATGTCTTCCATCATGGCCTTGCGGCGGTCGCCGAAGCCGGGAGCCTTAACCGCGCAGATGTTCAGCACGCCGCGCAGGCGGTTGACCACCAGGGTAGCGAGAGCTTCGCCTTCAATGTCTTCCGCGATGACCAGGAAGGGACGGCCGCTCTTGGCCACTTTTTCAAGCAGCGGAAGGAAGTCCTTCAGGTTGTTGATCTTCTTTTCGTGGATGAGGATGTAAGGGTTTTCCAGCACCGCTTCCATCGTTTCCGCGTTGGTCACGAAGTAGGGGGACAGGTAGCCCTTGTCGAACTGCATGCCTTCCACCACGTCCAGCGTGGTTTCAATGCCCTTGGCTTCTTCCACGGTAATGGTGCCGTCCTTGCCCACCTTGTCCATGGCTTCCGCGATGATGTGGCCGATTTCGGCGTCCCAGTTGGCGGAAACGGTGGCAACCTGGGCCACTTCCTTGCTGGAGTCAACAGGCTTGCTGATCTTCTTGAGTTCTTCCACCACGGCGTCCGCGGCCTTCATGATGCCCCTCTGGAGGGAGATGGGGTTGGCGCCGGCGGTGACGTTGCGCAGGCCTTCGCGGTAAATGCTTTCAGCCAGCACGGTGGCGGTGGTGGTGCCGTCCCCGGCCACGTCGTTGGTCTTGGAGGAGACTTCCCGGACAAGCTGGGCGCCCATGTTTTCAAACGGGTCTTCCAGTTCGATTTCCTTGGCGACGGTCACGCCGTCCTTGGTGATGAGGGGGGAACCGAATTTCTTGTCGATCACCACGTTGCGGCCGGCAGGCCCCAGCGTGCTCTTGACAGCCTTGGCAATCTGTTCCACGCCGCGGAGCAGAGCCTGGCGGGCGGTTTCGTCAAATTGGATTTGTTTAGCCATAATATCAGGTTATTTTAAAATGATGTTGAGTGAGTGTGTCGTGTGATTTAGCCAATGATGGCCAGAATGTCGTTTTCAGACAGGATGAGGTAGTCTTCTCCGTCCAGCTTGATTTCCGTGCCGCCGTACTTGGAAATAAGAACGTGGTCGCCCGGCTTCACGGTGAATTCAATCAAGGCGCCCTTGTCATCGCGGCCGCCGGTGCCTACGGAGATCACTTCGGCTTCCTGGGGTTTTTCCTTGGCGGTGTCCGGCAGGAACAGGCCGCCGGCCGTCTTGGTTTCAGCTTCAATGCGCTTGACCAGCACACGTTGTCCTAGGGGTTTGATGTTTGCCATAGTATGTTGTTTTTGTGTTGTTATAGATGAATATATGGATGTAATGTTCCGCCGGAGGGGAAGGGGTTGCTTATTTGTCGTCGTCGACGATTTCGGCGTCCACCACGCGGCCTTTCGCCTTGCGGGGGCCGTCGGAAGCTTCTTCCTCCGGAGCGGCTCCCGGCATGGGGCCGGCTGCACCGGCGGACTGCTGGGCGGCTTCCGCTGCCTTGTAAAGGGCTTCCAGACGGGATTCCAGGTCTTCCTTCCCGGCCTTGATCGCGGTGTATTCCTTTTTGGAGATGGCTTCCTTGAGGTGCATCACCTTGTCTTCGATCTCGCGCTTGAGGTCTGCGGGAATCTTGTCCCCCATGTCCTTGAGCTGGCGTTCCACGGAGAAGCAGAGGGAGTCCGCCTGGTTGACGGTGTCAATTTCCTCAGCCCGCTTCTTGTCTTCTTCCGCATGGGCTTCCGCATCACGCTTGGCGCGTTCGATTTCATCCTTGGAAAGGCCGCTGGAGCCCTGGATGGAAATCTTCTGTTCCTTGCCGGTGCCCTTGTCCTTGGCGGAGACGTGCAGAATGCCGTTGGCGTCAATGTCAAAGGTCACTTCAATCTGCGGCACGC
>OHPL01001267.1_pt1 | contig 13355 bp, 12 predicted proteins | sample 1577711 | NCBI WGS metagenome assembly OHPL01 (sample SAMEA3879538, study PRJEB24766) | human gut metagenome | biome: human-associated habitat; feature: feces | place: USA | collected 1985/1987
GACCGATGACGTTGCCGTCCACCTGCTGCAGAACAATGATGAAGATGATGAAATAGAACGCCTGCAGCGGGTCGACCAGCAGAATGATCAGCGCACTCGGCACCGCGCCGATGAACGGACCGAAGAACGGAATTACGTTAGTAACGCCGACAACAACGCTGATAAGTGCAACGAAGTCCATTTTCATTATCGACATACAGATAAATGTAAGGATACCGATGATCGTCGAGTCGATAAGCTTGCCCGAAATGAAGCCACCAAGCATTTTATTCGTGCGGGCAGCAATACTGTAAACGGCATTTTTTCCGCCCTCGGGCAGAACAGCCGCAACGAACTTTCTCATCTGGGCAATGAATTTTTCCTTGCTGAAAAGAAGATATATCGCAACGATGAAGCCGATAACAAAGTCGCCAAGACCGCCTATAAAACCAATTGCGCCGTCTTTAAACTTGATCGCCCACTCGCCAAGCTTGGGGACTATGCTGTTTATAAAATCGGTCAGCTTCGGCTGGATGTTATCAAACTGCGTCTGCACAAAGCTGTAGATATCGGGATAGTCCTCGACAAATTTATATATCCAGCTTTCAAAATTATTCAGATAGCTGTTAAAATTGCGTGCTAATCCTATAACGCTCTCAACTACCTGCGGCAAAAGCACTGCGACTATCGCAAAAAGCACTGCAAGAAGCGAAAGCAGACCGAAAGCAACACTTAGCGAGCGAACAAGCTTTCTCCGCGGCTTTTTTTTCTCAAAGCATTTTCCAAAAAATCGCTCGAAAAATTTCATCAGCGGATTGACGATATATGCTATAACAATGCCCCAAGTTACGGGCGCAATGACATTTGCAAATGAAGCAAGCACACCGCTTATAACGCTGAATTTCTGGACAATAACGACAAGGAACAGACAAATTGCAAAGGTAATGACTGTGTAGAATGAAACCGTCAGATATTTTTGATTTGGTTCTATCTTCATATTTTCGTCCTTTTGTATTGGGTGGATATAATAAATACTTCTCTATTATAACACCTTTTTCATCATTTGTAAAGATTTCACGACGAAATATTTATAATTTTTTCGGACAAAATAAAGTTAAAAACCTATTTATTCGGAGGGCTTATATGATCTATGATACAATTATAGTCGGAAGCGGAACGGCGGGACTTTCCGCCGCAGTGTATGCAGGACGTGCGCAGCTGATTTTCGCCGTCGTTGACAGGATCGGCGGAAGCATCGGACAGATATCGGGCAGCGGCCGTGTAGACAACTATCTCGGACTGTATGGCGAAAGCGGTTTCGATCTCGGAATGAAATTCCGCCGTCATGCACAGGCTCTCGGTACAAAATTCATCGAGGGCGAAGTAGTAAAGATCGTTTCCGACAATGGAATATACAAAATATTACTGAAAAGTGGAGAACCTTTACAGGCAAAAACTGTAGTATATGCAGCAGGAACAGAACCGATAAAACCTGACATCACCGGTCTTGAACGATTTTCGGGCAAAGGTGTTTCCTATTGTGCGGTATGCGATGGCGCTTTTTACAAAAATAAGGTCGTCGCTGTGATAGGCGGCGGTGACAGTGCGCTCGGTGATGCGCTGTTCCTTGCTCCGATTGCGGCTGAGGTTTACGTTATCCACCGTCGGAATGAGTTAAGGGCGAACAAAACTCTTTGCCAAAGAGCCGAAGAAACAAAAAATATCCACTTTATTCTTGGTGCGGAAGTAAAAGAATTTGTCGGTGGTGAGAAGATATCCTCTATCCGCTATATTCAGAGCTGTAAAGAACAAAGCCTTGACACAAGTGGAGTGTTCATTGCAGTGGGTTCAAGGCCTGCGACCGCACCTTTAAAGGATATAGTTGAATTGAACGAGGGCGGATATATCGTTGCAGGTGAGGATTGCATTACCGCGGCAAAAGGGATCTTTGCGGCAGGTGATGTTCGCACCAAGCCGATGAAGCAGCTTATCACTGCGGCGGCAGACGGGGCGAACAGTATTCACAGTGCAGAGCGATTTTTGAGAATTCGGAATTCGGAATGCGGAATTCGGAATTAGGTTTCGCTTTTTCGTAATAAAAAACCTGTTTTCAAAGGACATTCATTGATGCTTTGAAAACAGGTTTATTTAGATATTTTCTTGAAAATATATTTATGCAATTCGGAATGAAAAACCTATCACTATGAAAGTTTTGTCTTTATTCGTAAATTTTCGGAGCAAAAATAATTCCGAATTCCGAATTCTTAATTCCGAATTATTTAGAGAGTGCTTTCTGTCCGATATCCTTGCGGTAGTGTGCGCCTGCAAAGGTTATCTTCTTTACACCCTCGTAGGACTTATCGAGTGCGGCTTGGAGGGTTTCACCGGTTGCTGTTACGCCTACGACACGTCCGCCGTTGGTGTAGAACCTGCCGTTCTCAAACTTTGTGCCTGCGTGGTAAACGAAAACGCCGTCTACCTGACCCTTTTCGTCCATACCGTACATTTCGATGCCCTTTTTATAGCTCTGCGGATAGCCGCCGCTTGCCATAATCACGCAGGAACAGCACTCGTTTTTCCACTTGATGTCGAGGTCAGATAGCTTTTCGTTATAGACCGCCTCAAAGATATCGCAGAGGTCTGTATCGAGGAGCGGAAGAACGACCTGTGTTTCGGGGTCGCCGAAACGGCAGTTGTATTCGATGACTTTTACGCCCTTTGGTGTTGCCATAAGTCCGAAATAGAGGCAGCCTTTGAACTTTCTGCCCTCGGCGTTCATTGCGTTCATTGTTGGGAGGAAGATATTTTCCATACATTCCTTTGCAACGGCTTCGGTATAGAACGGGTTTGGAGCGATAGTTCCCATACCGCCCGTGTTAAGTCCCTTATCACCGTCGAGCGCACGCTTATGATCCATTGAGGAGATCATCGGAACGACTGTCTTGCCGTCTGTGAACGAGAGTACGGAAATTTCGGGTCCCGTGAGGAATTCTTCGATAACGACAGTTGAGCTGCTTTCACCGAACTGCTTTCCGTCGATCATCGACTTGACCGCTTCAACAGCTTCTTCCTCGTTCTGTGCGATTATTACGCCCTTTCCGAGTGCAAGTCCGTCAGCCTTGATGACTGCGGGATAGCTGTTCTGCTCTTTGAGGTAAGCAATAGCGGAGGCACTGTCTGTAAAGGTTTCATACTTTGCAGTAGGGATATTGTATTTTTTCATAAGGTCTTTGGAGAAGACCTTGCTGCCCTCGATAATTGCGGCAGCCTTGTTCGGTCCGAATGTCATAATGCCCTCTGCGTTGAGCGCATCTACCATTCCGAGAACGAGCGGATCATCGGGAGCTACGACTACCATATCGACTTTGAGCTGCTTTGCAAGTGCTACAACTCCGTCAATATCTGTCGCACCGACATTGAAGCACTCGGCATAGCGTGAGATACCGCCGTTGCCGGGGGTACAGTAGAGCTTTTCAACACGCTTGCTTTCGGCAAGCTTCATTATAATGGCGTGTTCACGGCCGCCGCCGCCAACTACTAATATTTTCATTTTTATCAGTCCTTTTTATAAAATGGTGAGCTTATTCACCTTGCAGTCAATTAGTTCAGAACGACCGTATTCACAAGCGCATCAAAATCCGCAAGAAGCGTATCATCTGTTTCGGCATCAACAACAGTAAGAGTAACAACGACCTGCTTTCCGCCCTTTATCAGCTGATACTGAACCATATTGGTCTTGCTTCCGCCAACATCACCAGAAATTACAAGTTTGAGAGCATTTTCGCCGTTGACGGTAACGCTCTCCCAGCTGTCGCATTTATATCCCTCAACAGCGTCGAAACTGTCAGCCATAAGCGGTCCTACAGCTTCAGCGTCCATATCCATTTCAACGCCAAGATTGGTTGAAACAACGTTCACATTTGCACTTTTGGAAACATCGGAATACATATACATAACATCGCAAAGCTCGTTATAATCCTCTGCGGTAAGGTCAATTCCATTGTCAAGGCTTTCTGCGGCTTCGGCAGCGAGCTGCTTGTATTCGCTGAAATCGACCCACTTTGATGTATCTACCGAGACAGTGTAAAAATCACCGCTGAAAGTGGTGAGCTGTGCTGTGTCGTCAGCTGTTTCTTCGGTTTCGGAAACGGTTTCTTCGGTTTCTGCCTCAGTTTCGACTTCGGTTTCATCGGAAGTCTCCGAAGCAGTCACTTCTTCGGTCTGCTCGCTGACGGTCGTTGTAGCTTCTGTTTCCTCTGTATTGCTGTTGTCGGATGTTCCGCAGCTTGTGAGCATAAGCAAAGCAGCTGCGAACGCTGTTACGGTCATAAATTTTTTGTTCATTGATTGTAGTACCCCTTTTATTTAATTCGGAATTAGATATGTTCCGAAAGTTGTTCCGAATTTCTGAAAATAGTCTGTTTAAGAGGGACGGGAGACCCGTCCCCTACAGTAAATTTTGTGCGTTATCCCAAATTACGAATTACGCATTACGCATTGAATTAGTGGTGGAAAAGACGGATTCCCGTGAATGCCATTGCGATATTGTACTTGTTGCAGGTATCAATAACGTTGTCGTCACGGATAGAGCCGCCCGGCTGTGCAATGTATTCTACGCCGCTCTTGTGCGCTCTTTCGATGTTATCACCGAATGGGAAGAATGCGTCCGAACCAAGGCAAACGCCTGTGTTCTCATCGAGCCATGCACGCTTTTCTTCTGCGGTGAAAACTTCCGGCTTTGTCTTGAAAATGTTCTGCCAAGCACCGTCTGCGAGTACGTCCATATATTCATCGGGGGACATATAAACATCGATAGCGTTGTCACGGTCTGCACGGCGGATACCGTCGATGAAGTCAAGTCCGAGCACCTTCGGGGACTGACGGAGCCACCAGTTGTCGGCTTTCTGACCTGCAAGGCGTGTGCAGTGTATTCTCGACTGCTGACCTGCGCCGATGCCGACAGCCTGACCGTCCTTAACGTAGCATACGGAGTTGGACTGTGTATATTTGAGGACGATGAGCGAGATAAGGAGATCACGCTTCTTTTCATCGGGGATATCCTTGTTGCTTGTTACGATGTTTTCAAGGAGAGCGTTGTCGATAGGAAGCTCGTTTCTGCCCTGCTCGAATGTTACGCCGAACACCTGCTTTGTTTCGATAGGTGCAGGCTTATAGTTTTCATCGATCTTTATAATATTGTATGTGCCTTTTCTCTTGGATTTAAGAATTTCGAGAGCTTCGTCCGTATATCCGGGAGCAATAACGCCGTCGGAAACCTCACGCTGTATCATTTTTGCCGTGCAGACATCGCAGACATCGGAAAGCGCGATAAAGTCACCGTAGGAGGACATTCTGTCAGCGCCTCTTGCTCTTGCATAAGCGCAGGCAAGCGGAGAAAGCTCGCCGAGGTCGTCTACCCAGTAAATTTTCTTGAGAGTATCAGAAAGAGGAAGTCCTACTGCTGCGCCTGCGGGCGAAACGTGCTTGAAAGATGTTGCTGCGCAGAGTCCCGTTGCCTTTTTAAGCTCACGGACAAGCTGCCAGCCGTTGAAAGCATCGAGGAGGTTGATATAGCCGGGCTTGCCGTTGAGGACTTCGATAGGAAGGTCGGAGCCGTCCTGCATAAAAATTCTCGATGGCTTCTGATTGGGGTTGCATCCGTATTTAAGCTGCATTTCGTTCATAATCGTTTTCCTTTCAAATTTTATCAGCCGTTTTTGTTGACGATCCTTGTGTCGGACTCGCCCGTTGCAAGTTCGATATAGCGGACGAAGAGCGAAACCTTGTTGTCGGCGTTAAGTGAATCCCACACCATATCCGTGAAAGCATCAATGTCAAGGTCGGTCATATCTACAAGCTTGGGTTCGCCCTCAAAGCTTGGGAGCGGTGAGCCGTCGCCCATATATGTATGGATAAAGTGACCCGTTCCGTTGAGCGGCTTTTCATAGGAGAAGGTGAAGCGCTCACGGCAGTCGGGGTTGCCGTCTGCGGATTTGAGGATAGACATTGAATAATCGCCGCACTTATTGCAGACAATTCCCGAAATTCTCGGTGTGAAGTTCGGAGCGTCATCCTCATACTCTCTTGTGCGGAGGGATTCCTCGAACGTTTTTCCATCTTTCATAAGGTCATAGATAGTGTCGGTCTGGTCACCGTTCGTTACGATAGTCATACCGTCAAGAACACGAACGGGAGAATAGATGATAAGGTGCGGATCGACCATTTTTGACGGGTCGAAAGCTTCGGTACGGATACCGTCAGCGGTCGGGAGAAAAACTCTGTTGCGGCTGTTTTCGCTTCTGCCCATGATAAAGTACGCAATTACAGCGTGTTTACCGTCAGCGGACTTGCCGATGATGATTCCGCGTCCGGGGTAAGCGTTTGCTTTAAGCTCGTTTTCGATAGAAAGTTTCTTCATTTCGTACCTCCAAATTTAATCAAAATATCCAAGATAACAGGTCACTTTATATTTAAGTTCAACGCTGCCGAAATCGTTCATTTTTTTGAAAAGCTGACGAAGCTCCCAAACGTAGCCGTCATAGCCGATATCATCGGGTCTGAGGGCGTATGAGCGTGAGAGCGTGTTGCCGACAAAGCCGTCCTCATCGTAGGAAACGCTGAACTCAAGCTCTTTGTATTCGACCTCGGCGAAGTATTCGTTCCGCAGAAAGGCATCGCCCTCATTGTCCGAGCGCTTGCCTGCGTGACCCTTATAGCCGCAGTAGATACGGCTTATCTCGTCACGCTCACGGATAAGGTCGTCAGCCACTTTTGAGTTGAAGATGACTGCGACCCTGCCGTTCGGTGCAAGTATGCGTTTGCACTCGGCTTTGAACTTTTCCTCATCGAACCAGTGAAAAGCTGTTGCGGCGGTCACAAGATCGACCAAGCCGTCGGGGATTCCCGTATTTTCAGCAGAAGCTTTTATCACCTGCGCTGTCGGAACGTTTCTGTACAGCTTTTTCAGCATATCATCATTCGGCTCAACTGCGATGACCTTTTCGGCTTTCGGAATGAGCAGCTTTGTAAATTTTCCCGTGCCTGCGCCAATGTCTGCGACTGTTTTTGCGTTTGTTTCCGCAAAAAGCCAATCAACAAGCTCGGTCGGGTAGGACGGGCGGTATCTGTCGTAGTCGTCAGCCTTGCCCGAAAATTTATCCTCATTCATTGACGTAAGCCTTTCCGTCTTTAATGGTTATTTTATCCTGACAGAAAAGCGAAACAGCTTTCGGGAGGAGCTTCCACTCGACATTTTCCATTATTCTGCGCTGGAGAATTTCGGGCGTATCGTCATTTTCAACATTGACCGTTCCCTGCAGGATAATTGCGCCTGCATCAGCCTTTTCATTGACGAAGTGGATAGTCGCACCGCTGACCTTTACGCCGTATTCGAGTGCTTTTTCATGGACTTTAAGTCCGTAGAAGCCCTCTCCGCAGAATGACGGGATAAGTGCGGGGTGGACATTTATTATCTTATAGGCATATTTTTTCGTCACGCACTCGTCAAGGATAGTCATAAATCCTGCAAGCACAACGAGGTCGGCTTTTTCGCTGTCGAGTGCTTCAAGCAGAGCCTTGCTGTAGGAAATGCTGTCGGGATATTCCTTTCGTGCAATAACTTTTGTCGGGATATCAGCCTTTTTTGCACGTTCAAGGGCGTAGGCATCGGGCTTTGAGGAGATAACACAGGTGATCTTTCCGCCTTTTATCTCTCCCCTTTTCTCCGAGTCGATAAGTGCCTGCAAATTCGTTCCGCCGCCCGAAACGAGGACAACTATATTTTTCACGGCGCACCTCTTTCTTTATAAAATATTCGGAATCGGGAAAAAACCAATTCCGAATATCGTTTATTTTGCAAATGTTATGCGATGATAACGCCGTCGTCGCCGTTTACAAGCTCGCCGAGAACATAAGCGTCCTCGCCTGCTGCCTTGATAGCTGCAATAGCCTTGTCAACATCGTTCTTATCAACAACAACTGTCATACCAACGCCCATATTGAATGTGTTGAACATATCTCTTTCGGGAATATTGCCGACAGACTGTATAACGTTGAAGATAGGAAGGACCTGAACAGCGTTTCTTTCGATCTTAACGGAAATCCCGTTCGGGAGAGAACGTGGGATATTCTCATAGAAGCCGCCGCCCGTGATGTGGCTGATAGCCTTGACATTAACAGCGTCGAGGAGCTTCATTACAGCCTTTACATAGATCTTTGTAGGAGTAAGGAGGCACTCGCCGAGGGTCGAACCGAGATCGCTGTAGTGACGGGCAAGGTTCTGCTCGTTTACTGTGAATACCTTTCTTACGAGGGAGAAGCCGTTGGAGTGAACGCCGCTCGACTTGATGCCGATCATAACGTCCCCTGCTTTCTGCGTATCCGGCTTTAATATCTTGTCCTTGTCAACAACGCCTACGGAGAAGCCTGCGAGGTCGTATTCGTCAACGGGATAGAAACCCGGCATTTCAGCTGTTTCGCCGCCGATGAGCGCACATTCGGACTGAACGCAGCCATCTGCAACGCCCGAAACGATGTCGGCTACCTTTTCGGGAACGTTCTTGCCAACAGCGATATAGTCGAGGAAGAACTGTGGCTTTGCGCCGCAGCAGATAACGTCATTCACGCACATTGCAACGCAGTCGATGCCGACAGTGTTGTGCTTATCCATAAGGAATGCGATCTTGAGCTTTGTTCCAACGCCGTCTGTGCCCGAAACAAGAACAGGCTTGCTGATGCCCGTCATATCGAGCTCGAAAAGACCGCCGAAGCCGCCGATGCCCGAGAGAACGCCGCTTGTCATCGTTCTTGCAACATGAGCCTTCATAAGCTCTACTGCTTTGTAGCCTGCGGTAACGTCAACGCCTGCTTCTTTATAGCTTTCAGAAAAACTTTTCATTTTTTACTCCTTTTTGAAAAACGCAGATCAAACACGTTCCCCCGCCGTTTCGGTCGCACGCTATGGTGCTGATTCGGAACGATCCTCAGATCGGCATTATATTATTTTGTATGAATTTTGAACTCAAATTTGTCCTTTGGCATTTCTGTGGGAACTTCAACGGGATATTCGCCCGTGAAGCAGCCGTTGCAGAAGCCGCAGCCTGCGTCCTCGGCAACCTTATTAAGGTTCTCAACGCTCAGATAGCCGAGCGAATCCGCACCTATCTCCTTTGCTATCTCATCGATCGACATTCTGCAGGCGATAAGATTCTCTCGGCTGTCGATGTCCGTGCCGAAATAGCAGGGGTTTTTGAACGGCGGACAGGAAATTCTCATGTGTATTTCCTTTGCGCCTGCTTCGCGGATAAGGTTGACGATACGCTTCGAGGTCGTACCTCTTACGATGCTGTCGTCAACGAGGATAACGCGCTTGTCCCTGACGGTCTCCTTAATGACATTGAGCTTTATCTTGACGGAATTTGTACGCTCCGTCTGGGTCGGCTGGATAAAGGTTCTGCCGACATAGCGGTTTTTGATAAATCCTACTCCGTAGGGGATCCCCGATGCGTTGGCAAGTCCGAGTGCCGCGTCCAGTCCGCTGTCGGGTACGCCGATAACTACATCAGCATCGACAGGGTGCTCCTGCCATAAGAATTCGCCTGCGCGAAGTCTTGCTTTATGTACGCTTACGCCGTTTATCACGGAATCGGGACGGGCGAAATACACATATTCAAATACGCACATATGAGACGGTCTGCCGCAGTGTCTTCTGTCCGAACGGATACCGTCACGGTCGATGACTACAAGCTCGCCGGGGTCAATTTCACGGACAAACTCTGCGCCTACGCTGTCGAATGCGCAGCTTTCGGACGATACGAGCCAGCCGCCGTCTGCTGTTCTGCCGAGGCAAAGCGGACGGAAGCCGTCGGGATCTCTTGCTGCGATAAGCTTTGTCGGGGACATAACGAGGATAGAGTATGCACCTCTCAATTTGCACATTGCGTTGGAAACGGCTACCTCGATAGACGGGCAGCTCAGTCTTTCCTCTGTGATCGCATAAGAGATGACCTCTGTATCATTAGTGGTGTGGAAAATCGCACCTCGCATTTCGTAGGTTTCACGGAGTTCCCTTGCATTTACAAGATTTCCGTTATGGGCAAGAGCCATAGGGCCTTTGACGTGGCGCACAACGAGCGGCTGTGCATTGCTTCGGTTGGAGCTGCCCGTGGTGGAATAGCGGACATGTCCGATAGCGGCTGTTCCGCTGCCAAGCGATTCAAGTATATCCTTTGTAAAAACATCACGGACAAGTCCGAGGTCTTTATGATAACTGAAAACGCCGTCGTCATTCAAAACTATTCCGCAGGACTCCTGACCTCTGTGCTGGAGTGCATACAGACCCATATAGGTCTGCATTGCAGCGTCGGGGCTGTTCGGTGTATAAACGCCGAAAACGCCGCACTCCTCATGAATACTATCAAACATAGGAAATCATTCCTTTCCGTTCCAGCAGTATGTGCAGAGCTTGCAGCCGTCAAGTCCGATCGCCTTTATCGTTCCGTCAAGTGACTGGAATTCAAGCGAGGTGAGCTTTAAGCGGCGGCATATCTCTTCACGGAGAATTTTGCCTCTTTCGGTGTTTGTGTCGCTGTATTCGTCAATATAATTAAGTCCGTCAGCGCCCTCCTGCTCATCGATTATCTGTCTTGCGATGAGTTCGAGTTCAGAGGTGCTTCGTGAGAAATTCAGGTACTTGCAGCCGAACATTATCGGAGGGCAAGCCGAACGCATATGAACTTCCTTTGCGCCGTTTGCATAGAGGAATTCGACAGTTTCACGCATCTGTGTTCCTCTTACGATGCTGTCGTCAACAAAGAGCAGCTTTTTGCCCTCGATAAGCTCATGTACAGGGATAAGCTTCATCTTTGCGACTTTATTTCTCATAGACTGGCTGGACGGCATAAAGCTTCTCGGCCATGTCGGTGTATATTTGATAAATGGACGCGCGAACGGGATACCGCTGCGGTTCGCATAGCCGATAGCGTGAGGAATTCCCGAATCGGGAACGCCGCAAACATAGTCAACATCGGGCAGGCAGCCTTTTTCGATGTCGTGTTCAGCCATGATCTCGCCGTTTCTCGTTCTCATCGTTTCAACGGTAACGCCCTCATAAACAGAGTTCGGATATCCGTAATAAGTCCAGAGGAACGAGCATATCTTCATATCCTTTCCGCCGCCGTAAAGCACTTCGCATTTATCCGAGGTAAGCTTTACTATCTCGCCCGGGAGAAGTTCACGATAGGTTTCATAGCCAAGCTTCTGGAATGCGAATGATTCGAGGGAAAGGCAGAAGCCGTCGCTTCTCTTACCTATTATAATAGGAAGTCTGCCAAGCTTGTCCCTTGCGGCGATGATGCCGTCGCTCGTCATGAGCATAAGGGACATTGAACCCTCGATCTTTTCCTGCGCATATCTGATGCCGTCAACGATCGAGCTTTTCTGTGCGATAAGCGCACCGATGAGCGAGCTGGAATTTACGTTCCCGCTGCTCATTACTTCAAAGCTTTCCGAGCAGCTGTTAAGTATCTCGTCACAAAGTGCGGCGCTGTTTTTGATGATGCCGACTGTGCAGACAGCATACAGACCGAGCTTTGAACGAACGAGGATAGGCTGCGGATCGGAGTCGCTGATGCAGCCGATGCAGATATTTCCCCTCATTCCCTCGATATCGCTCTCAAACTTCGTTCTGAAAGGTGAATTTTCGATCGAATGGATACTTCTCTGGAAGCCGAGTTCGGGAGAATATGCAGTCATACCGCCTCTGCGAGTGCCGAGGTGGGAGTGGTAGTCTGTGCCGAAGAAAACGTCGCTTATGCAGTCGTTATGCGAAACTGCTCCGAAAAATCCGCCCATGCTTATTCTCCGAAAATACGCTTCATCATTTCCTGATAAGCTTCTTCTACGCCGCCCATATCACGACGGAATCTGTCCTTATCAAGCTTTTCGTGGGTCTTGCTGTCCCAGAAACGGCAGGTATCGGGAGAAATTTCGTCAGCGAGGATAATTTTGCCGTGGAATCTGCCGAATTCGATCTTGAAGTCAATGAGGTCGATGCCAATATTCTTGAAGAAGCCGAGCATAAACTCATTTACCTTGAAAGCATACTTTGTGATGTCGTCGATCTCTTCCTGTGTTGCAAGTCCAAGACCGAGAGCATAGTAATCATTGATGAACGGGTCACCGAGGTCGTCGTTCTTGTAGGAGAATTCAAGTGTCGGTCTTTTGAGAGGAGTACCTTCTGCGATACCAAGCTTCTTGGAGAAGCTGCCTGCTGCAACGTTACGAACGATAACTTCGAGCGGAACGATCTCAACGTGCTTAACGAGTGTTTCACGGTCGGAAAGCTCTTCAACGAGGTGAGTAGGAACGCCTGCAGCTTCGAGCTGCTTGAACATAAAGTTTGTCATCTTGTTGTTGACAACACCCTTGCCTCTGATAGTGCCTTTCTTTTCGCCGTTGAAAGCTGTCGCATCATCCTTGTAGTCAACGATAACGTAGTCAGGGTTGTTGGTTGCGAATACTTTCTTTGCCTTGCCCTCGTAGAGCTGTTCTGCCTTTACAATGTTTTCCATAATTTATTCCTCCATTAATTGATCACAAAATTATAAATTGTTGAGTTCAGACTGAAGCTTTGCGTCCTTAGCCTTAACACCCTCAAGCATTTCGGTCTTAGCATTTTCAAGCTTTTCGGCAAGAACCTCGTCCGAAAGAGCGAGCATCTGGACTGCAAGGATAGCAGCGTTCTTTGCACCGTCGATAGCAACGGTAGCAACAGGGATACCGCTCGGCATCATGACAGTAGCAAGGAGTGCGTCCATACCGTCGAGTGCTGCTGACTTGCAGGGAATACCAATAACAGGAAGAGTAGTATGACCTGCAACGACACCTGCAAGGTGAGCAGCCATTCCTGCGGCACAAATAATTACACCAAAGCCGTTTGCCTTTGCATTGGAAGCAAACTCGCTTGCAAGCTGCGGTGAACGGTGAGCGGACATAACGTGACATTCATAGGGAACGCCGTAGGCTTTCAGCTCATCGATCGCTTTTCTGACAATAGGCAGATCGCTGTCGCTGCCCATAATGATAGCAACCTTTTTCATAAAAAACCTCCTGCAAAACTTAAAAGTACTATAAGAAAACGCTTTTTGACATTTTCCAAAAAATATAAAAAGCTGCGAAACGATGATTTCACAGCAATTTTAGCCTGTAGTTATAGTAAGATCATAAGAAAAACGGGGTTCGGACACACTGAGAGGGATGAAAAAAATTTAAACACGGCAAGCTCCCCCTTTAAAAATAATCAACTAATATTATTTTACTTTATTTTAATGACTATTTCAAGTCCTAATCGAAAATATTTTAAATTTTATATAAATTAC
>OHPL01001273.1_pt1 | contig 13319 bp, 10 predicted proteins | sample 1577711 | NCBI WGS metagenome assembly OHPL01 (sample SAMEA3879538, study PRJEB24766) | human gut metagenome | biome: human-associated habitat; feature: feces | place: USA | collected 1985/1987
CTAATTTCGAAGTTTCTCCGACAATCGTAATAACCGATCTTCGCAGCTCCGGAAAGATATTGCGAACAATGTATCGGTAAGCAATTCCCCGATTCAATTTTCGCAACAGTTGTTTCCGTTTATTGACATCATTCTTATGATAATCAATCAATATCAGCACTTCTTCCCGATCTGGCAAGTTGGAGTCGGATGCCACCAACTTACGAAACTCCGACCAATCCTCTCCCTCTGAAAAAAAATGAATCTTATCAACACTAACATCCGAATTATACCGTTGTAAGAATTCCTTTATCGAATCATTTCTCCGAGCAGCCAAACTTCTATTATAAGATTCATCACCATCAGGAGAAACAAAAGTTTTCACATTCAGCGCTGTTATATATTTCGTATTCAAATTTCCGAGAAGCAAAGAATCTAAAATTGTAATTGCCTGATTATTATCTTTATAACTAAGATCCACTTTCGCTTCATTCGCATCAAAATATATCACTGCCCGCCGGATTGTATCATTCGCAACAGCGAAAAATGGAATCGAAGCATACCCACTTTCTGGAAGGCTTAATAAAGCCATAAGAATAGTCAATATATAGATACCATGGTTCATTGTCGTTCGTTTCTGATGACAAATATAGAAGTTAGAAAACAAACCGAATCATACTTTTAGAACAAAAATCAAGACATGAAAGATTCTGTGAAACGATTGAAACGATTTTGCAAGTTTTGAGAGTTTAAGGTCAATAATAAACAGAAAAAATGTCCTTGGTAACTCATCTGCGTGATAACACCGTACTTCTGTTCCGCCTGCATCAGCAGTTCACATTCATAGGAAGTTCTGACAAACGGCTTTTCCACATACACATGGATGCCAAGCTTCATCGCCTCTATACAAATCGGGAAATAACTATGATCGGGAGTCGCCAGGAATTTTCTACGAGATATTTTATCCCCACCCAAAAATTTCATTAAAGAAATCATGTATCAAAGTGGGTTTATGAATAGATCACATTTCTATAAGGAGTTTACAAAGCGGATGGGAGTGGTACCTAAAGACTACCGTTTGCATAATAAAAAATAGAAAAGCTACAAAGGTCTCATATACTAGCAGCAATATCATTCCTGATCTGCTGAATTGCAAGAAGCAATCCAGGCAGATGCACTTTTACTATTTTAAAAATTTCTTCGGGGTCAATAGATAAATATTCATGAGAAATAATATTGCGCAGTCCAATAATGCTCCTCCATGGAGTACCGGCATAATTTATCAATAATTCATGATTAGTCAGATTATCAATATTCTTAACAGTTTCACCTATGGTTTGCAAACGCATACAAGTTGCATCAAAAATATCCATCTTATCAGGAGAAGCTAAGAAATCATTTACAGAAATGACACTACCACATCTTTCTATAGTTGTATTAATACGTTCTTCTACAAAAAGAAGCATATCCAATATGTCAGCATTAGATATAGATTGCATCTTTCTCTATATGATTGCGAAATAAACTACGCATAATTGCGGTTAAAGACACGACATCCACTTTTGCATTAAAACGCTCTTCTAATGACTCTTTTATTTCCATTCGAGTAAAATAATCCGGATCTTGAAGCTTTACACAAATATCAATATCACTATCCTCTTTCTGCTCACCACGAGCCACAGAACCAAAAAGTCCCAACTTTTCAATTCCATATCTCTCCCCAAATTCTTCCTTAAAATTCCGGAGAATAGCGATTATTTCATCTTTTGTTTTCAATTGACACTATTGTTATAATGCAAATATTAAAATTTATATTGGAATTAGCAAATTCTTAATCATATTTTGTAGTATCACTAATTAAAAAAAGATGCACAGGTCATCGAATTTTCATCGATCCCCTGTACACCTACTACTCTAAATTCTACTTCAAAACATAAATAGCCTAATTATGCTGCCGAATCCATTATTAACAATCATGTTAGTTTTATCCATCAAAAGTACAGAACATAATTACGTAAATAGTTCAGAAGTGCCCAGAACGCCATCATCATTGCCAATACAAACAAAACGACAAATCCGATTGCCAAAGCAATCCAATGTTGTGAATGATCATCAGAATATTCTTTATGACCATCATTAAACTTGTATATTGTCCGCACTGTCTGCGCTCCTGCCAATAACCCGAACACTCCGGCAAAAATACCATTATGAATATTTCCACCGCCACGAAGTGCCCGCTTATCAATTAAGAATTGAGGCGTCCTGCTCGCTACCACATACAAACCGGTAGCTATTAAAGTAGAAAACATCATACCGACTCCCATCATCCAATACATCAAGATACCCACAATGACACCTAACCAGATTAATTTCTTGGAACCATCAAAATGACGTTCTTCACCACTATTAATCACATCAGTCAATGAGTTTAAGCGTTCTATGACATCAGCATCAGTAGGACACATACCGATAACCTGATCAATCAAAAGAACAGATTTCTTAATTTGCTTCATCTTTGTCGGCTTTCTGAATTCATCATCATCTGTTTTTTCAATCACCGTCCAAGTAGCGAATGCCTCATCCATCAGTTTCCACGCCTCCGTTATCTCTTCATCCGTCATTTTCTCCGGCATTCCGGCTGCAAGGCGTTTATTCAACATTCCTTCTACCGTAAAAACCTCTTTATAACGTGCGCCCTTATACCATACAAAAAACATATGCCCCACAATAAATAAAACAACGGCAATATACAAAATCAGTTGGAGAACAGCCAATATCTTTACTCCCAAAGGAACTCCGTCATCCGCCGCAGCATCAGCTATTGCATCAGCTCCACTACCGCTTTTTACAAGTGTCAATCCATTAAAGGCAGCATCTTTTCCGCCTTTATCAAGTCCGGAAAACGACAACTTATCATCTTTATAAACGACTTTGCATTGACCGGAAATCCCGGCATCAACCTCCGGACGTCCGCCTACAAAAGAAAGAGTCAGTTCATTCCCGTTCATACTCTCGACGTAAAACTCATAAGTTGCCATCAAAGATTCCCTTCCACCGGGTTCCAGCATATTCACTTCCATAAATCCATTGCATCTGGCATTCTCATTATAAGGATTCAATTGCCAATTACCATCACAATTCAATGTGAACGCAACCTTTAAATCGCCTTCTTTATTTGCTCCTAGCCAGTCACCGCTAAAAACATCTTCCTGCGCAAATGCAGTCATCGAAATAACCATCATTACAATGGCACACAAATACTTTTTAATATTCTTCATAATATAATAAAATTAATATTTCAACACTTTGGCTGCCACGTTCTTAAATTGCGGCATAGCAAGCCCGATAGAAGCTCCAATATAAGTCGGATCACAAATTATGTACTTCTTTCCGCTTACAGTTATATAATCTCCGTCAATGTTTTCATCAAAACAGACCGCTGTTGCCATGTGATTGGGATATTCCAACAATACAACATCAAGCCCCATAAGAGTACGTACCAAATAAGAGTATAACACAGCACGGTCTTCGCAATCGGAATAAGGATAGTAGAACAGCTCATCCACAAAGAAAGGCTTTTCATAACCAAACTGGTCACCATCTGTCTTATAATCAAAAGCTGTCTGCACGAAATTAATCAGTATATTAGCGGCTTCCGATTGTTTTTTCCCTTGTACGGCAGCTTGCAATGATGGAAGCACCGTCTGTTGTACTTCCTGACTGACAGGAGCTCCCACATAGACAGAAAAGTCACATTGCGGATAATCCTTATAGAAGGAAATAAGTCCCGAATTTACTTTCGAGCAGACTTTGACGGATGGATAAGCTTTCGCTTGCAACGTTTTCTCCACGTAAGTTCCTGAAAAGGGTTGAGGAGCAGTGATATTCATATTTACCGGGTTCTTCGCATTGGCGAAATCACGGTTGTAAGTGTAAATAGAATTAGTTTTATCCGGGGTAGTATCAAACCTGTAATAGTTTACTCCATTCAAAGTTATAAAACAGGTAGCATAAATCATGTTACCCGAAGCATAGAATAAAGTAAGGCGGTTATCCATACGCGCCACCTTAACCCTATATCCCGATTGAGAAAGGAGAAACATTTGCATAAGAGCTATTTCATCGGAATGAGTACTTCCACATAGTTCAGTAGCAACTTTCCTCGTCAACAGCAGATAACCATAGTCATTCAGGGCATTATCCTTTTTAAAAGCCAGACAGTCGTCTATCAAAGGCTGATAGTTGCTACGCGATAACGTCTCCCATCCGGCAGAAATATCTTTCTCTGCAATCCCTTTTAAAGTGAGCCGGTTCTTCAATGAAGCATTGACAACACAATCTTTACTGTAGAACGAAAACTCTACACCGGAAAGTGAGCGTTTGGCTGGAACGGTTTCTTCAGGCTTCACTTCCGGTTTTATTTCAGGGAGCACCGCAAAATCCTTTTCCGGTTCTACAGCCACATCTTTACCTCCCGGTACAACCGGAACCTGTGTTTTCCCCTTTGAAGGAGAAAATGTCGCACTTGGAGTCACTGTCGGAATGGGGAGTCGTGTCACCTCCCCTACTTTAACCTCTTGCGGTTTTGTTGCCGGCTTCTTATGGTCAAAGCTGACCGGTTTTACAGGCTCCGGCCTTTGAGGACGTGCCACCGGCTTCTGCAAGTCATACTCTTTCCAGGTTTCTTTCAGAAATTCGGCAAATTCCTTATTCTGTTCGCTCACAAAATCATCAAACTCTTTTTGCTGCTGCTTCACAAAATCGTCAAACTCCTTCATGTCTTTATCTATTTGCGCAAAAAGACTAAACGGCAAACACAATGAAAAAACTACCATAGATAGTATTCGTATCCTATTTTTCCTCATTTCCTTATTATATTTTGTTGTTCTGTTATCTGCCAATCCACATACAGCTTATTATTCCGTATATCTTTGATAAAGGGGGAAATGGACAAGACAGCGACAACCTTCTCCCGATACAAACCACAACCGGAATCAGTGCCGCCATTGAAACGATCGTCCACCTGCTTGACATTTACATTAGAAAACGGATATAACAACAGTGCCTTCACCAAAGAAGACATATAGGCATTCCAAAAGGCATTCCTCATATCCATCTTCTCCAATCCGTCCTGACCTCCGAAACCGGCATCTTCATACCAACAGCCTTCCTGTGAAGAACAAATTTCAACTCCGTTCATATATGAAATTATTTGAGGAAATGACTGTGTTCCCTTAAGCTGAAACCATGACTGGTCTGATTGCTCCCTACAACTATCCGATTCCAACAATAAATTGAATTTCACCTCTTCTTCCTCAACCCTTTCTTTCGTAAACAAAAGCATCAACTCACTAATGGAATGATAAGAAAAATCGCAACTATCATTCGATGGAGTAAAAGATACCTCCAGAAATTTCTCTCCAAATATAGAAGTATATTCATGCTCAATCCGGTAGGAAACATGTTGAACGGGATGTTCGATCACTCCCAGTACAAGCATTTTGTTTCTTTGGTCTTCGTATGTATTACTGGCAGTCTCCATGGTGGAAAAAACGTCCGAGAGAAGTCTCAATTGTACCCCTTGCTGCAATGAATACAGATAAGCCGCTCTTTGCAAAGCAAGCATCCTTGCAGCTTCGGATTTCATACAAGGATCAGATATACCAACTACCCGGCCTTTCCGTTGAGAAGCAAACACCCATTCCGGCAAAGTCTCCCGCTGTCCCGGTCTCCAGTCATAAGATTGGTTATAAACTGTATCAACAGGCATTGCCTGTGAAAACACATCAATACCGGGAGACAAAAGCAACTGGATAATAAAAATAACTACCCAATTATATCTTATATCCGACAAATTAAGCTTCATCATTCAATCTTCAAATAGTTGGGTAGTCATTAAAGAGATCATTACTATCCGCAATGTTTTAAACAAGCTGCTTATTGGGCGTTTTTACTCATTTCTTCTTCAAATATCTTTTTGAACTTTTCATATTCAAAGTCAATGCGCAATTTGTCATCATTCTTAATACGATTTGCCATAGCATTCATGATTTCCTCTCCTGCCAGTTCAAGAGAGACATATACTTTGTATTTACCATCAGGAGTCTTCATGGTTTTTTCACAAATTACACGCGTACCGCTCAATTCCTGTTCCACTACCGTACGGGTCAATGATTGATAACGACTTTTGCTTTCATCATTTTCACCTTGCTGATAAGAGGAAACATAACTATCGGTTACCGATTTCACTTTTGCATTGATAGCAGTAGCAATTTCAGCCCGGGCCTCCGTCATCGCTTTTTTCTTTGCAATAGACATATCCGTAGAAAGTCCCATCGAACTAGCTCTAAAATACTCTTTGTTCGTTTGAAATTCCGGTCCCGAACAAGGAACATTAATTTCTACGTCCTGTTGCACTGCCGGTTGCTGCACTGTTTGTGTTACAGGTTTTGAACTACCGCAACTTGTCATAACAGCAATGGTTAGCAATGCTGTTCCCAATAAATTAATTCTTTTCATTTCAAGTCTTTTTTAATGTTAATATATGATTCATTTCAAGCCTCTCAACTTCACTATATTATTTTTGAAATCCTTCAATTGCAGCAGTGCCACAGATTGCAACTTACTTACCTCAATAACCATCTCCGTAGGCAGATCAGGCACAATGAGCGCAGTGACTCTGCGGTCATTGAACTTAGACCCCAGTTTGAGACTGACAATCGGAGATTCTTCACCTTTTTCGTTTATAACCGTCAGATTTCCACTATATAAGTCCACTTCGCAATCGTCAGCATTTGTATTCACAATCTTAAGATGTATCCTCGATTTGTCTCCCAAAGTTGCAAGTTTGTCAAATTCAACAAAGACACCATCCAACCATTCAACCCGAATTGCCTTTTGATTCTCTGGTTTGGCGGACTTAACCGGAACCAAAGGAGCAGGAATAACTTCCGGCACCACAACAGGGACAGATATAACCGGATCAGCTTCTTTTTCCGGTACGGAAGGACCGACTACCGGAACAGGAACATCCGGCAACATCTTCTGTCTTTCCGGAATCTTTCCGGTTCTGTCGAATGTTATTTTCTTCAATTCACGTGCAAACTCCCGGTTCAGCCGTTTTATCAATTCACGCGCCGCCATATTCTTGCCTTGAGAAGCGGACTTATTTTCAGGTACTAATGTCCGTTCATCATTAATAGAATAATTCAACATGGTTTGCCCCGTCCGGTTATTTTCTATTTTAATCCCCAACGTAGAAAAGAATTCGATGAAGTTATACAGTTCACCCGGAACGGTATTGCCTTTACGACACTTATTATCCAATGTAACGATAATGTCGGCTTCAGAAGGAGATGCAACTACGTTAAAGAAATGATTGTTCAGCAAACTCTTCACAGTTCGTTCCACCGCCTCTATATCGCTCTGCGCACTTCTAACATAAGCAGAAGTCTGTGTCTGCACCATGTTGATAGTCAACGTTGCTCCGGGAAGAGAAGAAAGCATTTGTTTGAATAAAGCTGCATAACTTCCCTTCCGGAACAAGCTGAACACATCATCAATTAATGAAATTCCAATTTCCTGCTGTGCCTGTTTAGAAGTAATATTGCGCACATAAAGAGCGGCAACTCCCGATTCGTCGGTGGGAGACATGGAAGACAAATCTCCCGACCCGGAAACAAACTCGGCTTTCAACCGGATATTCCTTAACGGATTTCCATTACGGTAAACACCTATAGCAATAGGCTCCCTTATACCTTGAAACGGCGTGACTGAAACGGTTGCCGGATTCAGAACAATCGTTATTCCATCAAATACTCCAGCCAAAGCCGCATATAGTTCAGTCGCCAAATTAATTGTCTTTCCTTCGTAAGAGCAGAACAACTCCTGATTAAGCACCGGGCGTATAGCCTCCATTCCATTTGAGAATAATTCAATGGCAGTCATTAAATCTCCCTGTTGTAAAGTAATGTGTCCCTTATACCAAAAATCGAATCCGTTACGGATTGCCTTCTGACGACGTGCTTCCACCAAGGCCGCATAATCATCCTTATTCAGTTCATAATAAACCCAATACTCATTGTCACTTCGCCAGGAATCCACCAGACGAAAGTTCTCTATTTCCGCCCGGGCTTCTGTACGAATACTTTCTGCGAAGGTTTGTTTCACATTACCATCGTCCTCCAACGTATTCAACAAAGAATTGGCGGCAATCACCACTTGAATTTCAGATACAAGGTCAGACAAAGCGTTTTGCTTTGCCTTTTGCTGATAATCCCCTCCCGATATTTCAGCCATTCCTATTCCGATGTAACTTAAACCACTAACAGGATGCTGTTTCACCCAGTCAGGACGGTTCGTTTGTTGACCGGAAAGCGGAAAGCAAAACCATGAAATCACAAGAATAAATAAAAGCCTATGTTTCATACGTCCTTGATTTATTGAATAGTCAAATAGATGGTACTTCCATCCACTCTATGTTCACTATCTATTCCAGAATCATTCAGATAATTAACCAGATTATCCGCAAACGTGATGCAATCCATCGGCAAGCCGTCGCTGTCCTTTGCAGGAATCTGTATCGAATCAAATATCAGACTATCGTCCACAGCACCTTGAATATGGTAGCGTCCTCCCTGGGCATTTTTTCGTACCCAATTGCGTATATGCGCCGAAAGAGTAGTAGTACCGTTTATCCGGCTATTCATCGTATTGATAGCATTATCTGCGAGACTAACCCGAAGAACAACCGTATTCCCCTGTTGAACTTTCCGGGCAAACTCTTTCGAAATATCTTTCAGAAAACCATCCAGAACATCTTGTGCCGCGTATGCGCATAACTTATCCACGTCCGTCGTCCTAAAGCGGTTCGTCCAGCTTTTCCGGCTAGCCAAATCTACTCCGGTAGCCGTTTCACGAGCAGTCATAATCAATGAGACTCTACTTCCCGAAGCTGCAGATATGTCTTTTTGTAAATCAACAATCACATAGACGTCCGCTCCCGAATTCATCAACAACTGCTTATCATTGGAATCAGCATTCTTACTTTCCCATTCGGAAGCGCGCAAAGTTCCTGACTGTTTTCCCTCGGCAGCCACCGTCTTCACGCCAAGCTTAACAAATCCCTCCTTTACCGTACTTACGGCTATACGAAGATCAAAATCATTCTTCAGAATATCGGCGTATGAGCTTCGGTCATTGCTTTTATAGGGGACTACCATGATTGTCGGCAAAGCCATTTGTTGCCGAGTTTCCTCCATCGACATTTCTTCCTGGGGTCTCGTCATCAATTTATTCCGTATCAAGTCTTTTTTAAGCGCACCTAATAAGATTTGAGCCGTTACTGTACCTTTGTATAGATTGAAAGATTGCCGTACCGGGTCTCCTACCGTTTCATAGCTCTTCACAAAGAGCATATAACGTGAACTGAAAAACTGATTCATATAGTAAGAATCTTCTTTCCCGACGAGCGGCTGTCCGTTTTCCACTCCGTCAATGCCGTTGAGGAATATAGCATTAAAGATCGACTTCAATGCCATATTATATACATCCTTCTTTTTTTCGGCTGTTCCGGAAGCGGTGATAACGGCTATGTTATCATCTGCCTTCACACAAGTTACGTCATTGGAGTATGACTCCTGTGCCATGAAATGAATAGTGTATACAACTAGCAGGTTCAAAAGCAGTATTCGTAACTTCATCATAGTCCAAGTCCGCCTAAAAAGGTATTTTTTCGAGAAAGAATAATCAATTTCTTTTCTTCTTTCGATGCTTTCATTATCTCCTCACCGCCTTTGCTCACGGTACATAAAGAACGCGTTCCGCTCAATACTTCTTTCACATTCAAGCGTCCGACTTCTTTCAATGACAGTTCTCCGGCAATATCCATCTCTATGTAAACGATAAATTTCTGGCCTTTTTGTACCCCTCTCTTGGTTCCAAGATCGATATATACAGTTTGTGCTTTATCTTTTTTGGTACTCTCAATCTGTACAATCGTTCCTTTCATTTTGAAATACTCGTCAACAAAATCGTCCATGCTTATTACTACATAATCCAAAGTCTTAATGATAGCTTCATCAGGAGTATCGCCAATATTCCCGGTCAACCCCTCGTGAGTGAATGTCTGGGTTCCTTTGAGTGTACCGTTAGAAGGGTCTACTATTTTCAACGTGTAAGAAACACTCCCCTGATAATAGGTCTTCCCTTTACTATCTGTTTTTTTAACTCCCTGCATACTGGTAATATTTCCCTGAATAAGATATTGGGCGCCTAACGTTGTCATGACCTCGCTTCTGCAAACGGCATCTCCCATAGCAGAAGCCTCTTGGCGTCTTTTCGCTTCAGTCTTCAATGCTTCATTAGAATCAACATCAATAAGTTCTACACGATCCATCTTCTGGATACCTTCTATTACTTTATTACGCAATGCTTCCGCCAAAATATTACTGATAGTACCGGGACGCGAGAAATAATCAATATAGACTCTTTCTTTACCGTTTTCATCGGTTTGTGCATAGCCTAACATTGGAATTAGGCAAATAGAGAACAATAGTAAAATCTTCTTCATGTCTGTTTATTATTTATTATTAATGCTATGTTTGTTTTTTAGTGCAATATTTCGCTCTTTTAATACAATATAGAATGTTCTTTTTTCAATAATGATTTACTGTTATGAATGATTGTGTTTTCTCTGACTGCAAAGTTAAGCACACATTAAGGTGCATTGTATACACAATATTTACTACAACCATCCGTTAAACGAATAGTTATCTCCAAATATCAATGAGAAAAGGGAAAAGAGTGGTATGTTCAATAAAACGAGGTCGTTTTCCCGTCTCCAAGCTATTTGCACCATTGCATTTTCCACAGTTCTCTCGAATAAGTATAAAATAGCATTTGTTATATCCACTAAAATTGTTACATTTGTCCAATAATAAATTGCTTCCCAATAACAAGATACATGGAAACAGATTTAAAGAAGATAGTAGGACATCGGCTGCAAATGCTTCGTATGGAAAAGAATCTTACTCAAGAACAAATGGGAGAAAAGTTGAACTTATCAACAAGTGCCTATTGTAAGATTGAATATGGTGAAACTGACCTCACGTTAACCAGGCTGAATAAAATAGCAGAGGTACTAAATATGTCTGCATTAGAACTATTTAATAAAATAGACGGGAATGTGTATGTCAATAATTCCGGTACTATCGGAACTAATATTGGAGTCGCTAAAGACTGTAGTAGCGTGCATATCGAAGCGGCAGATGATCTTCGTGAGCTAATAAAAGCAAACAGTCGGCTCCTTGACATGTTATATAAACGTATAGAGCTTTTAGAAAATAAAGTGCTCTTATAGTGATTATACGCCTAGAGAAATCTCATCAAGGTTTAAAATAGCAGAACATACCGGTCATCGAGTTCGAACAGATAAAGGTGCTCATAAACGTTCTGCATTGAATATATACGAAAAGAAGGCTGCAACTTCGTAAAAGATTGCAGCCCGTTTTTTTATTGGGTAACCTCTATACCCAAACTCTTATAAGAGTCTACGCAAAAATATCGCTTCGTAGAATATAACCGATTACATCTCCCTTATGTACAGTCGCACCTTGCTGTGCACATATCTCCACCACACGTCCGGTAAATCCGGTTAGAATCTTTTCATATTCCCCCCACGGAGTGGAAAGATAACAAAAGACTTCGTCATGCTGATATTTACGCCCGATGAATGGAGCAATGGATGGTCCCTCTACGGAAACTTCCCAAAGTACCTGTCCGTTATCAGGGGCAATAACCGGATCTGCCTTGGCACGTTTCAACTTCTTAATTTCCTCTTCCGAATACCCGTTCTTTGCCATTGCCGCATCCTTAGCATGTTGCAACTCTTCCTCAAAACGCTTTTTGGCAACCCCGGACTTATAATCACGATACTGGCGATCGTGCATAGCCAGTTCAAAAAGTTCTTCGTCATCCTCTCCATATTCCCAGCCATTTTCATCCATTTCCTTTCGATATTCATCCAAAGCATCCGGATAATTCAATTGCGGGTCGGTATCGACAAATTCATATCCTTTAGATTTCGCCAACTCTATAATCTCCGGTGCAAGCGTACCAGGAAGACGTCCACTTTTACCCAGAATCATATCCCAAGTATGGTTATCTATCATTGTCCAACGTTCTTCCCCTTTTACCTGCTGCATAAGATTCATTAATGCAACATTTTTCACATACTGGCTGAAAGGAGTCACCAAAGGAGGATAACCCAGCCTGGGCCATACATATTCCACTTCATCAAAAAGCATCACAAGCAGATCATCCAGACTAAGTTCCGGCTCATTCTTACTCCTTAATATCATATTGATGCCGGAATGCACTCCTTTCAGGTCTGCCATCATGGAACCCATCATGCCACCCGGCAAACCACATTTCAATAAAAGCGAAGACATATATTTGTTGGTAGGATCCATGAAGTAACCCAGAAAGTCATCAATGAATTCCTGCGTCATCGCACGAGCCTTCATATATGCTTTCATATTAATATCCGGAACCTGAAAACCTAAATCTTTCAACATAGCCTGCACAGAGATTACGTCCGGATGCACTTTGCCCCAAGACATCGGTTCCATAGCCACATCAATGATGTCCGCACCATTTTCACAAACCTCAAGGATAGAAGCCATAGACAATCCCGGTCCGCTATGACCATGATATTGAATCAATATATCCGGATGTTTCTCCTTGATAGTCCTGACCAATTCTCCTAACATACCCGGACGACCGATACCCGCCATATCCTTCAAGCATATTTCAGGTGCACCGGCCTCAATCAGTTGATCAGCAATTCGAGCATAATACTCAACAGTGTGTACGGGAGAATAGGTGATACAAAGAGTTGCCTGCGGAATCATACCTGCTTCCAAAGCATATTTAATAGAAGGAATGATGTTTCTCGTCTCATTCAGTCCACAGAAAATGCGTGTGATGTCCACTCCTTGCGCATGCTTGACTTTATACATCAATTTACGTACGTCTGCCGGAACCGGATACATGCGCAACGCATTCAATCCGCGATCGAGCATATGCGTTTGAATACCCGCTTCTTTAAAAGGTGCGGTAAAAGCACGGACAGCCTTATTAGGATTTTCGCCGTACAACAGATTCACTTGCTCAAAAGCACCGCCATTCGTTTCAACTCTGGCAAAACAGCCCATCTCAATAATCAAAGGAGCGATACGGACAAGCTGATCAACCCGAGGTTGATATTTACCGGAAGATTGCCACATGTCCCGATAAACAAGACTGAATTTAATTTCCTTTTTCATCATAGCCAATAATAA
>OHPL01001281.1_pt1 | contig 13243 bp, 10 predicted proteins | sample 1577711 | NCBI WGS metagenome assembly OHPL01 (sample SAMEA3879538, study PRJEB24766) | human gut metagenome | biome: human-associated habitat; feature: feces | place: USA | collected 1985/1987
AGCCGCTCCGTTACTCATATTATTCTTTATAGTGCTCAACCTGTTGTCGTGTGACGGGCTGGACGAAAACTATTCGAATAACCCCAACCATCGGCTGAGCTTCTCGGTCGACACACTTTCTTTCGATACGGTATTCACCACAATAGGCTCCGCAACCAAAGAGTTCATGATCTATAACCGCAATGACCAACCTTTGCTGATCAGCGAGATCATGCTGGCAAGCGGTGAAGAAACCGGTTTCCGCATCAATGTGGACGGGCGTAAAGGCGACCATTTCCAGGATGTAAGGATACAGGCGGACGACAGCTTGTATGTTTTTGTGGAAGTGACCGTCAATCCGAACGCATCCAACCAGCCGCTGCTGGTGGACGATTCCATCATCTTCACCACAAACGGAGTCAAACAGTCTGTCCGCCTCGAAGCATACGGGCAAAATGTAAACCTGTATAAAAACGGGCTTATCCTGACACAAGACACGCATTTTACAGCCGAACGGCCCTACCTTATATATGACAGTCTGGTTATTTCTCCCAACATCACGCTCAACATCGATCCGGGCGCAACGTTCTATATGCACGACACAGCGAAAGTCATCACATACGGGACATTGCTGGCCAAAGGGACACGCGAAAATCCGATTGTCTTCCGCGGAGACCGTCTGGATTTCATACTGAACGACATCCTGCCCTACGACCGGACACCATCACAATGGGGAGGGATTTTCTTCCGTCCGGAAAGCTACCATAACATTATGGACAATGTCATCGTGCGAAACGGAAAAACAGGACTGACATTCGAAAAGTCGTCACCGGACGAATCCAAACTGAAACTAAGCAATTCCCAAATCACGAATATGGGAGAGCACCTATTCTCTGCACGCAATTGCAAGATTGAAGTGACCAACACGGAATTGACCAATGCCGGAGGAGGTGTCGTGGTTCTGATTGGCGGAAACTACTGTTTCGTCCATTGTACGCTTGCCAATTTCATGACATTGGAAAAACGGACCACGCCTTGCCTCACGATGGCAAACAATGCGAATGAAGAGGCTTATCCGCTCAAAGCGACATTCGACAACTGCATCATCGACGGCAGTTTCGATGCTGGCAAAGAAGCATATAAAGGAGAACTCAATCTATCCGTCGACGGTGCGGCATCATTCGAATACCTGTTCAACCATTGCGTAATCAAAACGAATGGCAGCAACAATGACCACTTCAAAGAGGTATTGTTCACCAATACCAGTCCGTCCTACAGGTTAAAAGGCGGCGAAAAAAACAAATACCGTTTTGATTTCCGTCCGGATTCGCTGACGACCTTAGGAGTTGGGAAAGCCGATATCTTCGTCACGCAGCAATATCCGGTGGACCGCTACGGCATAAACCGCCTGACAAACGACGGTCCCGATATCGGAGCCTACGAATTCGTACCGAAAGAAGATGAAACAAAATAAAACGATATGGCCAGAACCTTAACTATGACGTTTTTTATCCTGACATTGTTTTCTTTGCCTTCACAAGGGCAAACAGACTTCCGCGTGATGAGCTACAACGTCGAGAACCTGTTCGACACGAAAGACGATCCGCTTACGGCGGACAATGATTTCCTCCCCTCCGGCAACCGCCACTGGACGTCCGGACGGTTTTACCATAAACTACAACAACTGGCAAAAGTCATCACAGCAGCAGGAGAATGGAGCACTCCGGCTTTGATAGGACTTTGTGAAGTCGAAAACGATTCCGTCCTTGTCCGGCTTCTGAACTACACTCCGCTCCGTCGGCAGCATTACCGCTATTGCATGACACACGGACAAGACACGCGAGGGATTAATGTAGCATTTCTTTACCAGCGGGACAAGTTTCGCTATCAGGGACACACGGAACATCCAGTCCGTTTTACCCGCAAGCAGCATAAACACACCCGTAATATCCTGCATGTATGGGGAGATGTAATGACCGGAGACCGGATCGATGTCTTTGTCTGCCATTTTCCCTCCCGTTACGGAGGAGAAAAAGAAAGCGAACCGGACCGTTTGGATGCCGCACGTACCCTGCGTACATTATGCGACTCGATCCACAACCTCCGTCCTGCCCCACACATCCTGATTATGGGAGATTTTAATGATACGCCGGACGACACGAGCATCCGGGAAATACTGGATGCCCATCCGATTCCAAATCCATGCCTGTCCGGTTCAGGTTCCATGCCTATGAAACCTCGGACGAATGCTTATCCATCTCTCCTTCTATACAACCTGTTTGCCAAGAACCGGTCAGTTCCTCCTGGAAGTCATAAGTATCAAGGGGAATGGAGCCAGTTAGATCAAATCATCCTGTCGTCCTCTCTCACCGACACCACCTCCCAGATACAGCTCATCCCAGGAAGCGCCCGCATCTTTTCACCGTCATTCCTGCTCATAAAAGATAAAACCTGGCGTGGCGAACGCCCTTTCCGCACCTACTATGGCTTCAAATACGAAGGTGGCTACAGCGACCATCTCCCTTTGATCGTCGACTTTCTACTATTGAAATAAATGATTACTTTTGCTTTTCTAAATACAGATAGAATATGTACAAACTATATATCGCCATACTGTTTTTTTTCATACAGACAATAAGCGCCCAACAACTCCGCCAGCCATTCGATTTCCCGATCTTGTTGAGCGGAAACTTCGGGGAGTTGCGCAACAATCATTTCCATTCCGGAATAGATTTTAAGACACAAGGAGTTGAAGGGAAGCCCATCCACGCCGTACAGGACGGATACGTATCACGTATATCCGTCAGTCCGTGGGGATACGGAAACGGTTTATACCTGACACATCCGGACGGAACGACAACCGTCTACGGTCATTTGCAACGATTCGCCCCTTCCATCGCCCGATATATCAAGACACAGCAATACGAACAGGAAAGCTTCAACGTGAACTTGTTTCTCGACCCGGACCAACTCCCGGTCAAAAAAGGAGAAATTGTCGCCTATAGCGGAAACACCGGAAGTTCGGGAGGCCCGCATCTCCACTTCGAAGTACGCGACACGGAAAGTGAAGAGGTACTCGATCCTATCGAATATTTCAAAGAGAAGATAACCGACACCCGCGCACCGAAAATACAGGGAATCCTGGTCTGCCCGCAACCAGGCAAAGGAGTGGTCAACGGCAGCAGCCGTAAACTGGAGCTAAAACCGGTCACGGCCAAAAACGGCAAACAAACCATCACCGGTAAGATCGAAGCTTGGGGAGAAATCGGGCTGGCGGTCAAAGCCTACGATTATATGGATAATACGACAAATATCTACGGAGTGAAGGATATTACCCTCCGCCAAGACAGCCAGATCATCTACCATAGCAACCTGAACCGCTTTGCTTTCGACGAGACCCGTTACTTGAACAGCTATGTCGATTATGAGGAATGGAAAGAGCGTCGCTCCTTTTATATGCGCAGCTTCGTAGAACCAGGTAACCGCCTCCGTTTTAACGAAAGCATCAACCGGGGAATCATCCATATAGAAGAAGAGAAAACGTATCATCTCACGTATACGCTCGCCGATGCATTCGGCAACACAACTCGCCTCTCCGTTTGGATAGAAGGGAAAGAACAGGAGATTCCGGAGATCGAGACCGAAGGTACAGAGCTGTTTCATTGGATGGCCGACAACCGGTTCGGAGCAAAAGGTATCCGGATGACGATCCCGAAAGGAAACCTGTACGACGATCTTTATTTCCGTTATTCGGTAAAAGAAGACAGCACGGCATTGGCAGACACGCACATCCTGCATAACCGCCCCGTTCCGCTTCACAGCTCGGCCCGGCTGTCCTTGCGTTTACGAGTCGACACGCTGGAAAACAAGCAGCAATATGGTATCATCCGCACTCAGAAAGGACGTCGATCCTGGATCGGCGGCACTTACCGGAACGGCTGGATCGACGGCACGATCAAAGAACTTGGCAATTATACGGTCGGGCAAGATCTCAAAGCACCGACGATCACCCCGTTGGGCGCCAACACATGGATCAGCAAGCAGGCATTCGTTTTCCGCCTGACCGATAACCTGAGCGGCGTGCAAACCTACCGGGGAGAAATAGACGGGCAGTACGTCCTGTTCGAAATGAACAGCAAATCGGTCATTACCTACAAGTTCGATAAAGAACGGCTCGAAAAAGGGAAACACACCCTCAAACTAACCGTTACGGATGCAGCCGGAAACCGGTCGGAATACAAGTATTCTTTTGTCTGGTAAATAAAAAGCCTGAATCTTGGAAATTATCAATTTATTTGTACCTTTGTTAATTTCAAAATCAGGATTTCTTTAAATTAAAAGCAAGACATATAGGTCATGGAAAACAAGGAACTGTTAGAAATGGTAAGAAGCAAGGCGCAAAGCTGGCTTACTAAAAGTTATGACGCTGAAACACGTGCACAGGTGCAGGCTCTATTAGACAACGAAGATCCGACGGAACTGATCGAATCATTCTACAAAGACCTGGAATTCGGCACAGGCGGTTTGAGAGGCATCATGGGAGTAGGTTCAAACCGTATGAACATCTACACGGTAGGAGCAGCCACACAAGGCTTATCCAACTATCTGAAAAAGGAATTTGCCGATCTGGACCAGATCAAAGTTGTCATCGGCCATGACTGCCGTAACAACAGCCGCAAATTTGCTGAAATCTCTGCCGACATTTTCTCTGCAAACGGCATCAAGGTGTATCTGTTCGAAGACCTTCGCCCGACCCCTGAAATGTCATATACCATCCGCAAGTTGGGATGCCAGAGCGGTATTATCCTGACCGCTTCGCACAACCCGAAAGAATATAACGGGTACAAGGCGTATTGGGACGATGGCGCCCAGATGATCGCTCCGCATGACAAGAATACGATTGCCGAAGTCAACAAAATCCGTAATGCCAGCGAAATCAAGTTCAAAGGCAACAAGGAACTGATCGAAATCATCGGCAAGGAAATCGATGAACAATATATCAACGACCTGACAAAGATTTCTTTGTCACCGGAATCCATCGCACGTCACCATGACATGAAGATCGTCTACACGCCGATCCACGGAACAGGCGTGACGGTTATCCCGCCGACATTGAAAGCATTCGGTTTCACGAATATCATCCATGTACCCGAACAGGACGTAGTAAGCGGCGACTTCCCTACCGTTGTTTCTCCCAACCCGGAAGAACCGGCGGCTTTGGCTCTGGCAGTTGAAAAGGCCAAGGAAACAGACGCCGAGCTGGTATTGGCTTCCGACCCGGATGCAGACCGAGTAGGTGCAGCCGTTAAGAACAACGAAGGCGAATGGGTATTGCTGAACGGTAACCAGACCGCTTTGATGTTTGTCTACTATCTCATCACCCGCTGGAAAGAACTCGGTAAGATCAACGGCAAGGAATATATTGTCAAGACAATCGTTACGACCGAACTGATCCGTACGATCGCCGAGAAGAACGGTGTCGAAGTGTATGACGTTTACACCGGCTTCAAATGGATCGCCGATGTCATGAAGAAGAACGAAGGAAAGAAGAACTATATCGGTGGCGGTGAAGAAAGCTACGGCTTCCTGTGCGAAGATTTCGTTCGCGACAAAGATGCCGTTTCTGCTTGTGCCATCCTGGCTGAAATCGCAGCCTGGGCGAAAGACCAGGGTATCACGATGTACCAGTTATTGCAGAACATCTACGTTCAGTATGGTTTCTCTAAAGAAAAAGGAATCTCCGTTGTAAAGAAAGGCAAGAGCGGCGCTGAAGAGATCGAAGCGATGATGAAACACTTCCGTGAAAACCCGTTGCAGGAAATCGCCGGTTCCAAAGTTACGTTATTCTACGACTACGCTTCCCTGAAAGGTAAAGACTATGTTGAAAACGAAACACTGACATTGGATATGCCGACAACCTCCAACGTCCTCCAATATTTCACAGAAGACGGAACGAAAGTATCTATCCGTCCTTCCGGCACGGAGCCGAAGATCAAGTTCTATTGCGAAGTCCATTCCAAAGTAAAGAGCCTCGACGAACTGCCGGCTGCCGAAAAAGCAGGAGCAGAAAAGATCGAAGCGATAAAGGCTTCGTTAGGAATCTGATCCCGGACAAACAATAACCGAATATAAAAAAGGAAGAGCGCCCGTTGTTTACGATAGCGCTCTTCTTTTTTATTTCAGATCTTTCGCCCCAAAACAAAGCGGCAACAGTGATTCGGCACTCTCTGCCACCACAACCTCTTTCGTTCCGCACAACAAGACCTTCATCGGCTTGCCATAGCGTTGTTCCGCCTCCAACAAAACCTGGCGGCATGCACCGCAAGGGGAAATGCTCTCGACCTGCCGGCCATTCGTGGCGGCTGCAATGGCAAGAGCGACAACAGGCATATCCGGATATTGATGACCGGCATGAAACAACGCCACCCGCTCCGCACACAGACCGGAAGGGTAAGCGGCATTCTCCTGATTACTGCCGGTTACGATCGTGCCGTCCTCCAGCAAGGCTGCCGCTCCGACATGAAACTTCGAATAAGGGGCATACGATTGTCCCGTCGCTTTTATGGCCGCCTCCATCAACCGCGACTCTTCTTCCGGTAGTTCGGCAAGAGGATAAATCCGGATTTTTGTCTCCAACTTGATTTCTTTCATGAAATAACGCTCTAAATGATACAAGCAAAAATAAAGAAAATATAGAGAAAGCCCAAATACATTAGTGATAAACAATAGCCATGTTTCTATTGTCAAACAGCCCATTCATTAACCTTTTGCCTTTAGTCGAAAAGGCTTTCGCCCTTGGTCAAAAACACTTTCGACCAATGTCAAAAGCCTTTTCGACCAAGGGCGAAAGGTTAAAGAGTGGTAGTAATAGCTGTAAATTCCTATCTTTCATTTAAATATATAGTAGTGAAAACGAATCAGAGCGACATGGTCTACCTAAATCAGGACGAGACAAATGGTGAAGGCAAAATCCTGAGGTGAAGGCAGTCCGGATGTTTGCCTTCACCCTTGTATCCCATAACAATCAAAAGGTTTCAAGGACAGGTGAAGCCAAATCGGAAATCCGCATAATCCTTATTTATAAATAGCAGGGTGACCAATTATCATTTATGATCCATATCTGCCCCATTATAATGCGGCCTCCCTCCTCCCGGCACAATACTATGACAAGGATGTAAAACAAATTAATTATCTTTGCCGTTAAATATAATTACATACAACGAATCAGTCATGCGATTAACATTACGAATCCTTTCCCTGCTGTTGGTGCTGTCTGTTACCAGCACGGCACTCGGAGCCAGCCAACGGAAAGTGCCGGCATACGAAAAGTATATCAAACAATACAGCAGTTTAGCGATCCAGCATCAAAAAAAGTACCGTATCCCTGCAAGTATCACGCTTGCACAAGGGTTATTGGAGTCGGGAGCCGGACGAAGCGAGTTGGCACGCAAATCGAACAACCACTTCGGCATCAAATGTCATTCCGACTGGAGGGGCGGCCGGGTTTATCACGACGATGACCTGCGCGGAGAATGTTTTCGCAAATATAAGAATCCGGAACAGTCTTACGAAGACCACGCCCGTTTTCTGGTCGACCGTCCCCGTTATGCTTCCCTGTTCAGACTGAAAGTAACCGACTATAAAGGCTGGGCAAGAGGTCTGCAGAAATGCGGCTACGCAACAGACCGCGCCTACGCCAACCGGCTGATCAAGCTGATCGAAGATTATGACCTGTATCGGTATGACACGGCAAAAGGCGGTAAAAAGCCAAGCAAGCGACCGGCACACATTTCCCGCTATACGGTCTACCGCACAAACGGCCTGCTGTATGTCTATTCCAACGGCAAAGACAGCTTCGACGACATAGCCGCCAGTCTCGGCTTCCGGGTAAAAGACCTGAAGAAATATAACGAGGTGCCGGAAGATTTTCCGTTACAGAAAAATGACATCGTTTACCTGGAAAAGAAAAAGAAGAAAGCAGACAAGCCGAATTATGACCATGTCGTACAGGTAGGCGAATCCATGCACAGCATCGCACAGAAATACGGAATACAGATCAAGAGCTTATATAAGATGAATAAAAAGCACAAAGATTATATTCCCGAAGAAGGAGATGTGCTAAAACTTAGATAAGTAAGACAAAAAATAGTATCTTTGCAGACAAATTCACAAAAACAATGAGTGACCAACGTTATAATCTACGCGGTGTATCCGCTTCGAAAGAAGATGTTCACAACGCAATAAAGAACATCGACAAGGGAATCTTTCCCCAAGCATTCTGTAAGATCATTCCCGACATTCTGGGAGGCGATCCTGAATATTGCAACATCATGCATGCCGACGGAGCCGGAACCAAGTCATCTTTGGCTTATATGTACTGGAAAGAAACCGGAGACTTGTCCGTATGGAAAGGTATAGCGCAAGATGCTTTGATAATGAATATCGACGACCTGCTGTGCGTGGGCGCCGTAGACAACATATTGGTTTCCTCCACCATCGGACGCAACAAGCTGCTGATTCCGGGTGAAGTGATCTCCGCCATCATCAACGGGACTGACGAACTGCTGGCAGAACTTCGCGAAATGGGAGTCGGATGCTATGCTACAGGCGGCGAGACGGCCGATGTAGGCGACCTGGTCCGTACCATCATCGTCGACAGCACGGTTACCTGCCGCATGAAACGTGCCGACGTGATCGACAATGCGAACATCCGTCCGGGCGACGTGATCGTCGGGCTGGCTTCTTTCGGACAGGCCACTTACGAGAAAGAATATAACGGAGGCATGGGCAGCAACGGGCTGACCAGTGCGCGCCACGACGTTTTTGCCAAATACCTGGCAGAAAAATACCCGGAAAGCTTCGACAAGGCTGTCCCCGACGAACTGGTTTACAGCGGTGGCTTGAAGCTGACCGACCCTGTAGAGGGATCGCCGCTGAACGCAGGCAAGCTGGTGCTTTCTCCCACGCGGACCTATGCGCCGGTAGTCAAAAAACTATTGGATGCCTTGCGCCCAAATATCCATGGTATGGTACACTGCTCAGGCGGCGCACAGACCAAGGTAATGCACTTCATCGGAAACAATTGCCGTGTGGTCAAGGACAATATGTTCCCCGTTCCCCCACTGTTCAAGACGATCAAGGAACAGAGCGGTACGGCCTGGGACGAGATGTACAAAGTGTTCAATATGGGACATCGCCTGGAAGTCTACCTTTCTCCTGAGCATGCGGAAGAAGTGATTGCCATCAGCAAATCATTCAATATCGACGCACAAGTTGTCGGCCGTGTAGAAGAAAGCGACAAGAAGGAACTGATTATTAAAAGCGAGTTCGGTGAGTTCATATATGGCTGAGAATAACACGCTATTAGAGAAACTGGACGGATTGGTATCGCGCTTCGAAGAGGTATCGACACTCATCACGGACCCGAACGTCATCGCTGACCAGAAAAGATACGTCAAGCTCACGAAAGAATATAAGGAGCTGAACGAAATCATAAAAGCCCGCAAGGAATATATGCAATGTCTCAACGGCTTGGAAGAGGCCCGCCTGATGATGGCCGAAACCGATCCGGAGATGAGAGAAATAGCCCGCGAAGAAGCGACTGCCTGCGAAGCGCGCATTCCGGAACTGGAAGAGGAAATCAAGCTCCTCCTCGTGCCCGCCGACCCGCAGGACGACAAGAATGCCATTGTCGAAATACGTGGCGGAACGGGTGGCGACGAAGCCGCACTCTTTGCCGGAGACCTGTATCGCATGTACGTGAAGTATTGCGAGATGAAGGGCTGGAAAGTGGCCTTGTCCAGTTGTAGCGAGGGAGCGGCCGGCGGTTTCAAGGAAATCATCTTTACCGTGAGCGGAGAAAAGGTGTACGGGACCCTTAAATACGAATCGGGGGTACATCGCGTACAACGCGTGCCGGCAACCGAAACACAAGGACGCGTGCATACATCGGCAGCAACCGTCGCCGTCCTCCCCGAAGCAGACGAATTTGACGTGGAAATCAACGAAGGCGAAATCAAATGGGACACGTTCCGTTCGGGTGGAGCCGGAGGGCAGAACGTAAACAAGGTCGAGTCAGGCGTCCGCCTGCGCTATGTCTGGAAGAACCCGAATACAGGCGTAAGCGAAGAAATCCTGATCGAATGTACCGAGACGCGCGACCAGCCCAAGAACAAGGAACGCGCCCTCACGCGCCTGCGTTCGTTTATATATGACAAGGAACACCAGAAATATCTGGATGACATTGCTAACAAACGTAAGACGATGGTTTCCACCGGCGACCGCTCGGCGAAGATCCGTACCTACAATTATCCGCAGGGACGCATCACCGACCATCGCATCAACTATACGGTCTACAACCTCTCGGCCTTCATGGACGGCGACATACAGGACGTGATCGACCACCTGATCGTGGCGGAGAACGCCGAGCGCCTGAAGGAAAGCGAGTTGTAAAAACCACCCCCATGGGAGCCCCCATCCCCGCATGCGTACTGCCCCGGGCCGGCAGCATCGGGGCAACCCCGGCCTTCCATGGCCAACGGGGCTTGGAGGGGGAACCTGTCGCAAACCGCTATCGACCGAAAACCATTGCAAACCGACAAACTGACAGGCCGGGCATTCGACGACGAGGTATATGCCGTCGTGGCGCAAATCCCCGCCGGGAAGATCGTTTCCTACAAGCAGATCGCCCGGCTGATCGGCATGCCCGACCACGCCCGCCGCGTAGGCCGTGCCATGGCCTCCGCCCCGGCAGGGCTCCCCTGCCACCGCGTGGTCAACTGCGCCGGCCGTACCGCGCCCGGCTGGCCCGCGCAGACGGCGCTGCTGGCGGCGGAGGGCGTCGGCTTCAAGCCGAACGGCTGGCCCCGGCAGCGGGAGCTGCTCGAAAAGGAAGGCGTCCGCTTCAAGGCCAACGGCTGCGCCGACATCGCCCGCTTCATGTGGGAGGAAATCCTGTAAACCGCACGGCACCCATATCCGGCACAGCCGGGGAGAGCACCGGGAATCCCACCGGGAAGGGCATTCGCCCCACCCCGCCGGATACGATCGCCCGGCAGGCCGCGGCAACATATCGCCGGGAAAAATTTGGCATTCCGCACCAAAACCGTTATCTTCGCATCATCCCGCATACGCTCCGGACATACTGCGGCGGGCAATATTCCCCGCCGGGGATGCGTTTATCGGGAAAAAGCACCGCATGAAAAGATACATCCTGATCCTATTCGCCCTCTTCGCCGCGACACTCTCCGCCGTGGCGCAGCGTCCCCTGTATATCGTCAACGGCGTCGAAACCGAAGAGATCGAATCGATCCCGCCCGACGACATCGAAAATATCGAATCCCTGCCGGCCGACGAGGAAACCATCGCCCGCTACGGGGAAAAAGCCGCCAACGGGGTAATACTCATCTCGCTCCGCTACGACAAACCCGCTATCTTCGAGGCCGGCACGACCTTCGACGAGTACATCGCCGGGCAGGTCAAATGGGACGACGACGAACCGGCAGCCCGCATCATACTGCGCTACACCGTAACTCCCGAAGGCAAGGCCGTCCTGGCGCAGGAGCTCGAATCGACGGACAACCGTCTCAAGCGGCGCGTGCTGAAGGCACTCTCCGAAGCCCCGCATTGGCACCCGGCGCAGAAAAACGGCGTCGCCGTCGCAAGCGAAGGGGTGCTGCACATCCAGCTCCCCAAGGGCAAACGGATGCCCCGTCCCGTAGAACTGGTTTGGCGCTGACCCATGCTGCCGCACGCCCATATCACCCTGTCGGAATTACAACGGCTCGTGAAGGAGACCCTCCACGAGCGTTTTGCCCTGCCCGTCTGGGTGAGCGCCGAGATCTCCGAGGTCAAAGTCAACTATTCGGGGCACTGCTACCTGGAACTCGTCGAGAAAGGGGGCGATAACGGCGTGCCGCTGGCACAGTCGCGCGCCGTGATCTGGCGCACGGCCTATTCCCGCATTGCGGGTTATTTCGAAGCAGAAACCGGGCAGCGGCTCGCCGCAGGGATCAAGATCCTGGCCAAAGTCGCCGTCAACTACCACGAACTCTACGGATTCTCGCTCCAAATCACCGACATCGACCCTGCCTACACGCTGGGCGACATGCAGCGGCAGCGGCAGCAGACCATCGACTGCCTGCGCAAGGAGGGCGTGTGGGACATGAACCGCGAGGTCGGGATGCCCGCCGTCGTACAGCGCATAGCCATCGTTTCGAGCGCCAATGCCGCCGGCTACCAGGATTTCTGCAAGGAGATCGGCAAAAGCCCCTACCGGTTCCGTCTCACGCTCTTCGATGCGTTCATGCAGGGTGCGGCGGCCGAGGAGTCGATCGTCGCGGCGCTGTGCGCCGTGGCCGACCGCATGGAGGAGTTCGACGCCGTGGTCATCATCCGCGGCGGCGGTTCGGCCAGCGACCTCAACTGCTTCAATGCCTACCGGCTCTGCACCCACGTGGCGCAGTTCCCGCTGCCGGTGCTGACGGGTATCGGCCATGACAAGGACACGAGCGTGGCGGACATGGTGGCGCATACGGCGCTCAAAACCCCGACGGCGGTGGCCGGGTGGCTGGTGGAGCGGATGGACACGATCGACGCATGGCTCGACAACGCCGCCCTGCAACTGCGCGACAACGTACTGGTCACCTCGCGGGCACAGGAACTGCGGCTTCAGGAGCTGTCCAGCCACCTGCTCTTCCATGCCAAGGGGCTGCTCAGACAACGGGGGATGGCCCTGGAGCAGATGCGCGAAACCCTCGCGGCCAGTGCCGGGAATTTCCTCGCACGCCAGGCGTCCCGGCTCGGCAATGCGGCCGAACTGGTCGCCGGACGCTCCCCGGAGCGTATCCTGCGGCTGGGCTTCGCCATCGTCCGCACGGGCGGCAAAGCCGTTTTCTCCGCCGCACAAGTCGGAAAAGGCGACACGCTCGACATCGAGGTCGCCGACGGCCGCATCGAGGGAACCGTTCAATACACCGAAACGAAATGACCCCGCCATGAAAGAGGACACCCCTTTCCGGATCGCGTTCTGCGTGCTGTGCCACAAGTACACGCCCGTGCTGGCGGAACTCGTGCACCAGCTCGATGCACCCGGCAACGGGCTGTTCATCCATGTGGACGGCAAGGCGGACATCGGGGCCTTCGCCGCACTCGGCAAGACCGGGCGCGTTTGTTTCGTCGAACCGCGTACGAAAGTCTACTGGGGCGGATTCGGCATGGTAGAAAGTACGCTCCGGCTTTTCTCGGCGACACGCGACGGGGGTTT
>OHPL01001290.1_pt1 | contig 13199 bp, 9 predicted proteins | sample 1577711 | NCBI WGS metagenome assembly OHPL01 (sample SAMEA3879538, study PRJEB24766) | human gut metagenome | biome: human-associated habitat; feature: feces | place: USA | collected 1985/1987
ACTAGATAGTGGAGGCAAAATATGGCTGTTTTAGAAGAATATTATGATGCGGTGGTTATTGGAGCAGGACATGCCGGCTGTGAGGCGGCGTTAGCTTGTGCCAGACTGGGATTAGAGACGATTGTTTTTACTGTGAGTGTGGAAAGTATAGCAATGATGCCGTGCAATCCGAATATAGGAGGAAGCTCTAAGGGTCATCTTGTAAGAGAAGTGGATGCGCTTGGCGGAGAGATGGGCAAAAATATTGATAAGACGTTTATTCAGTCTAAGATGTTAAATACATCAAAAGGACCATCTGTGCATTCACTTCGTGCACAGGCGGATAAGCGTGCATACTCGCAGGAGATGCGCCATACCATGGAAAATACCGACAAGCTGACAATACGACAGGCGGAGGTATGTAAACTTCTTGTTGATGAAAATAATAATATAAATGGAGTTGTAACGTATTCTGGTGCAATTTACCATTGTAAATGTGTAGTGCTTGCAACTGGAACATATTTAAAGGCACGCTGCATTTATGGTGATATCAGCAATGAAACAGGTCCAAATGGATTGCAGTCAGCGACACATCTGACAGATTCATTAAAGATGTTTAGATTTAAGACTGGAACACCAGCGAGAGTTGATAAAAGAAGTATTGATTTTTCAAAAATGCAGGAACAAAAAGGTGATGAGCGAGTTGTTCCATTCTCATTCACAACAGATCCTGAGAGCGTTCAAAAAGATCAGGTTTCCTGCTGGCTGACGTATACAAATGAGCAGACACATGAGATTATCAGAAGTAATCTGGATCGCTCACCGCTTTATTCGGGTGTGATTCATGGAACTGGACCTCGTTATTGTCCGTCTATTGAGGATAAGGTAGTGCGTTTTGCTGATAAGGATCATCATCAGGTGTTTATTGAGCCGGAAGGCTTGTATACAAATGAGATGTATCTGGGCGCTATGCCAGAAGATGTGCAGTACGAAATGTATCATACAGTAGCAGGTCTGGAAAATGTAAAAATTGTACGAAACGCATATGCAATTGAATATGACTGTATTAATCCAAGACAGCTAAAGCCAACGCTTGAGTTTAAAAAAATAGGAGGATTATACAGCGCAGGACAGTTTAATGGAAGCAGTGGATATGAGGAAGCTGCAGCGCAGGGTATTCTGGCAGGAATCAATGCAAGTCTCTTTGTACGAGACAGGGAGCAGATCGTTTTGGATCGTTCGCAGGCTTATCTGGGGGTATTGGTAGATGATTTGGTTACGAAGGAGAATTTCGAACCATATCGTATGATGACCTCAAGAGCAGAATATCGCCTTTTGCTGCGTCAGGACAATGCGGATTTGAGATTGCGTGAGATTGGATATCAGGTAGGCTTGATATCTCAGGAGCAGTATGATGCGCTTTTGAAGAAAAAGGCGCAGATCGAGGAAGAGATTACACGTCTTGAGAATACCAAAGTCGGTGCAAATAAGGAAATGCAGCATTTCCTGGAAAGCAAGGGAAGCTCTGGTCTACATACAGCTGCTTCTCTGGCTGAGTTAATCAGTCGTCCAGAGTTGTCCTATGAAGCGATTGCTGAGATTGATCCTGAGCGTAAGCCTTTGGATGAGGCGGTCATTGAGCAGATCAATATTAATATCAAGTATGATGGTTATATCAAACGCCAGCTTAAACAGGTAGAACAGTATAAGAAGATGGAAAAGAAGAAGATTCCTGTTGACATCGACTATGACGATGTGAAGAGTCTTCGTCTTGAGGCAAGACAGAAGTTGAAGCAGTTCCAGCCTGTAAGTGTTGGTCAGGCTTCAAGAATCAGCGGAGTAAGTCCTGCGGATATTTCTGTTTTGCTGGTTTATCTGGAACATTTTCATGCAGCGAATGCTGCTCATAACGAATAAGGATGAATATGAGTGATAATACAAATTTAGATATTTCTATTTTAGAACGTGCAGTAGCAGGCTTTGATTTTGTACTGACAGATACACAAAAACAGTCATTTCTTACCTATTATCAGTTACTGATTGAGTGGAATTCTTTTATGAATCTTACAGCAATTACTGATTTTGAAGAAGTCTGTATGAAACATTTCGCAGATAGTCTGTCTTTGTGCCAGGCGATTGACTGTACGAAACCGATGAAGGTCATAGATATTGGAACAGGAGCAGGATTTCCAGGAATTCCATTAAAGATCATGTATCCTGATATGGATATTGTATTGTTGGATTCTCTTGGAAAAAGAGTCAAATTCTTAAATGAGGTTATCAGTACTCTTCACTTAGATAAAATTACAGCAATCCATGGCAGGGCTGAGGACTTTGCAAAACCTGGAAGTATGAGAGAAAGCTTTGATTTATGTGTATCACGTGCTGTAGCAAATCTATCTACTTTATCGGAGTATTGTCTTCCTTATGTAAAGGTAGGCGGACACTTTATTTCTTATAAATCTGAGAAAATCAATGAAGAGAGTATTGCAGCGAAGCATGCGATTGGATTACTGGGAGGCAAGGTTACTGGACAAAGGGAATTCATGCTACCTGAATCAGATATTTACAGAAATCTTTTTATCATAGAAAAAGTAAAAGAGACACCGAAGAAATATCCTCGTAAAGCAGGTCTGCCTGCCAGGGAGCCATTGGCATGATAAAAGATAAGAATAATATGTCTTACAAAGATTTTCTTATGCTTCAGGAGACAGAAAGAAGTCGTATTGCAGAAGATCTGCATGATACTACAGTGCAGGAATTAGTTGCATTATCTCAGAAGCTGGATTTAGCGAATCTGTATTTTGACAAAGATGTCACACAGGCAAGACTGGAATTGATTTCTGCGAAAAAGCAAATTAAAGATATCATTGAGGATATCAGAAATACGATTTATGATCTCAGACCAATGTCTTTTGATGATTTTGGTTGGGATGCATCTATTGAAAGATTATATAGAGATGTTGACCAGAAAAGTGATATGAATGTTACATTTGATATTGATTCCATAAATTCTGTTGATAATGTGATTCAGATTACAGTATATAGAATTCTGCGGGAAGCTGTAACGAATGTCTATAAACATGCAAAAGCTTCCAGGCTTTATGTAACATTACATATTCAAAATAAAGAGATATATCTGGAAATACGCGATGATGGTATTGGTATACAGTCAGATATAAAAGAAAATCATTTTGGTATGCAGTTTATGAGGGAAAAGGTAAAGCTTCTGAATGGAAGTATGGCAGTTGATACAGGCAATACGGGAACTACAGTTATTGTTACAATTCCTATTGGTTAAATATATGGGTGGAGCGTCAAATTAATAGAAAGGGCACATAATGAGTATGATTCGAGTTCTAATAGCAGATGATCACAAAATGGTTCGTGAGGGATTAAGACGTATACTTGAATTTGATGGAGAGATTCAGGTTATTGATGAAGCAGACAATGGGGAGGAGTGTATCAAGAAAATCCGCTCCAGTAAACCGGATATTGTTTTATTGGATATTAATATGCCGGTTATGAATGGTATAGAAGCACTCCAGGAGATTAGAAAAAAGAAATTAAAGACCAAGGTTATTATTCTTACTGTTCATAACGAGATTGAATATTTATTAAGAGCTGTTGATATTGGAATAGATGGTTACGTCCTTAAAGATTCTGATGCACATGAATTAATAAGAGCAGTGACATCTGTATATGAAGGAGATAAATTTATTCAACCAAGTTTGATTCCACTTTTGAATTCTAAATTAATTGCCAGAGATTTGGATGCAGAAAGATTAGAACAGTTATCCAAGAGAGAAATAGAAGTATTGAAGTTGGTTGCAGTAGGTATGTTTAATAAAGAAATTGGAGTAGAATTAGGAATAAGTGAACGTACTGTAAAAAATCATCTTTCAAGTATTTTTAAAAAGATTGATTCCAGTGATAGAACACAGGCAGCGGTCTTTGCCATTAGAAATGGACTCGTTGATATAAAATAATGGTAACTATTCAGAACCCCCATGCGCAAAATCGCTGTTTTACAGCTTTTCTTTCGCTTATGTGGTTACTTCGCCATATAAATTAAGTCAAATATGCTTGTAAACAAGCATATTCTGCCTCAATTTGCATGGCTCTGAATAGTTACATAAAAGTGACACGTGAGTCATAAAACACAATATGTTGTATACAAAAATAAAACAACAGACGCTATTTAGTATGTTCGATTGACTTATGCTTTAAGCCGTGCTAGTATGGATTCATACACGGTCCTGCGATGCCAAGAGCATGCAAATGGGTTATGTAAATATGGGGGAAGGCTGTATGTCAGCCGGAGGAAGGAGCAAGTTATTCAATGTTTCGTGTAATCAAGAGAGATGGCAGTGAGGTAGAGCTGAATCTTGAGAAGATCAGTGGCGCCATCGTAAAGGCATTTGATGCGACACAGGTTCAGTACAATCAGGCAATTGTTGATTTATTGACACTTCGTGTAACAGCAGATATGCAGGGGAAGGTAAAAGAGGGTAAAGTACAGGTAGAGGAGATTCAGGACAGCGTAGAGAAGGTGCTGGAGCAGGCTGGCTATGCAGAGGCTGCCAAGGCATTTATTCTGTATCGTAAGCAGCGTGAGAAGATGCGCAATATGAAGTCCACGATTCTCGATTACAAGGAAGTAGTGAACAGCTATGTAAAGTCCGAAGACTGGAGAGTGAAGGAGAACTCTACAGTAACCTATTCTGTAGGCGGCCTTATTTTATCGAATTCCGGTGCGATTACGGCGAATTACTGGCTGTCCGAGATATATGATGAAGAGATTGCAGAAGCACATAGAAATGCAGATATTCATATCCATGATCTGTCCATGCTGACAGGATATTGTGCAGGCTGGTCCCTGAAGCAGTTAATTAAAGAAGGACTTGGCGGTATTACAGGCAAGATTACATCAGCTCCTGCCAGACATTTATCCGTTCTGTGCAATCAGATGGTGAATTTCCTCGGCATTATGCAGAATGAATGGGCTGGCGCTCAGGCATTTTCCTCTTTTGATACCTATCTTGCACCTTTTGTAAAAGTAGACAACTTAAGCTATGGTGAGGTTAAGAAATGCATCGAAGCATTTATTTATGGCGTGAATACACCAAGCCGTTGGGGTACACAGGCTCCTTTCAGCAATATTACTCTGGACTGGACTGTGCCAAATGACCTTGCAGAGCTTCCTGCTATCGTAGGCGGTAAGGAGATGGATTTCTGCTACAAGGATTGTAAGAAAGAAATGGACATGGTCAATAAGGCATTTATTGAGACTATGATCGAAGGCGATGCAAATGGCAGAGGCTTCCAGTATCCGATTCCTACCTATTCTATTACAAAAGACTTTGACTGGTCTGATACAGAGAATAACAGACTTTTATTTGAAATGACATCCAAATATGGTACTCCATATTTTTCCAACTATATTAACTCAGACATGGAGCCGTCTGACGTCAGAAGTATGTGCTGCCGTCTGCGTCTGGATTTAAGAGAGCTGCGTAAGAAGACAGGTGGATTCTTCGGCTCAGGTGAAAGTACAGGAAGTGTTGGCGTAGTAACGATCAATATGCCAAGAATTGCATATCAGGCAGAGGATGAGGCTGATTTCTACAGACGTCTTGACCGAATGATGGATATTGCAGCACGTTCTCTCAAGATTAAGAGAAATGTTATTTCCAAATTGCTGGATGAAGGCTTATATCCATATACGAAGCGTTACCTGGGAACCTTTGATAATCATTTCTCTACGATCGGTCTGATCGGCATGAATGAGGCAGGACTGAATGCAAAGTGGCTCAGAGCTGACCTGACACATGCAGAGACACAGAAGTTTACCAAGGATGTACTCAATCATATGCGTGAGCGTCTGTCTGATTATCAGGAACAGTACGGTGATCTCTACAATCTGGAGGCTACACCTGCAGAGAGTACAACATACAGACTGGCGAAACATGACAGAGCAAAGTGGCCTGATATTATCACAGCAGGACATGAGGGAGATACGCCATATTATACGAATTCTTCCCATTTGCCAGTAGATTACACGACAGATATATTTGATGCATTGGATGTACAGGATGAATTGCAGACACTGTATACTTCCGGTACAGTATTCCACGCATTTTTGGGTGAAAAGCTTCCTGACTGGAAGGCAGCAGCAAACCTGGTTCGTACCATTGCAGAGAATTATAAATTACCTTATTATACCTTGTCGCCTACTTATTCTATCTGTAAGGAACACGGTTATCTCAGCGGAGAACAGAAGATATGTCCTAAGTGCGGCAAGACAACAGAAGTATACAGCCGTATTACCGGTTACTATCGTCCTGTACAGAACTGGAATGATGGTAAGCTTCAGGAGTATGCGAACAGAACAGAGTATCAGATTGGTAATTCTGTGATAAAAGGAGAACACCTGAAAGCAAAGCCTGCATCCGAGATCAAGGCAGCAGCCCTCAGCGCTTCCATGATATCCCAGCGTGAGGAGGAAAAGAACATAAAATTCCTGTTCACCACCAAGACGTGTCCGAACTGTAAGCTGGCAAAGGAATACCTCAAAGATGTGGATTATACCATTGTTGATGCAGAAGAGAACATGGATCTTGCGGTACAGTATGGTGTCATGCAGGCTCCGACTCTTGTAATTGTAACCGGACAGTCACAGAAAAAATACGTTAATGTATCCAATATAAAGAAATATGCGACTAATGTGGCACAGATAGCACAATAGATAGAAATAAGGAAGAAATAAGATAGAGGAGAAAGTTATGATCAACAAACTTGTAGAGAAGATTCGCAAGACAGGTGCTCCCATTGTAGTAGGTCTTGACCCTATGATGAAATTCGTACCTGAACATATCAAGAAGATTGCTTTTGAGGAAAAAGGCGAGAACCTGGAGGGTGCTGCAGAAGCCATCTGGCTTTTTAATAAGGAAATCATTGATAAGACTTATGATCTGATTCCAGCAGTAAAACCTCAGATTGCCATGTATGAACAGTTCGGTATTCCCGGATTGATGGCTTTTCACAAGACAGTAGAATACTGCAAATCCAAGGATCTGGTAGTTATCGGAGATATCAAGAGAGGCGATATCGGTTCTACATCCGCAGCCTATGCGACAGCACATCTTGGCAAAGTACAGATTGGAAGTCAGATCTGTCAGCCTTTTAACGAGGATTTCGTGACAGTGAATCCCTATCTTGGAAGTGATGGTGTACAGCCTTTTATCGACGTATGTAAGGAAGAGAAGAAAGGTATCTTCGTATTAGTAAAGACTTCTAATCCAAGCAGCGGCGAATTCCAGGATCGTCTCATTGACGGCAGACCTCTCTATGAGTGGGTTGGTGAGAAGGTTGCCGAGTGGGGCGAACAGGCTATGGGTGATTCCTACAGCTATGTTGGTGCCGTTGTAGGTGCTACTTATCCTGAAATGGGCAAGGTACTGCGTAAGCTTATGCCCAAGGCATATATTCTGGTTCCAGGCTATGGAGCACAGGGCGGAAAGGGCAAGGATCTGGTTCATTTCTTCAATGAAGACGGACTTGGCGCTATCGTGAATTCTTCCAGAGGAATCATTGCAGCATACCAGAATGAACAGTATGCAAAGTTCGGAGCAGAGCATTTTGCAGATGCTTCCAGACAGGCAGTAGAGGATATGATCGCGGACATCAGTCAGGCGTTGGCATAAAGTGTGCATAAAGTGTGCGAAACATAGAGATTTTGGAAAACTCAGAGATAAAAGTGAGTTTCCAAAATCTCTTTTTTGTGTAAATTAACTATTAATTTGTGCAAAAATCACAAAAATAACTATATATTTTTGTACACCATATGTAAAAAGGAGGATTGTAATACTTAACAAACAATGCTATGAGGCTGATTATCGTATTCTTGGCAAATTCCCCTATGATGTGCAGATTCTTGGTGGGATTGCATTGCATCAGGGATATCTGGCAGAGATGAACACAGGAGAAGGCAAGACTCTGACAGCGACAATGCCTTTGTACCTGAATGCTCTGACCGGTAAAAGTACGATTCTGGTCACGACCAATGAGTATCTGGTGCTCCGTGATGCCGAAGAGATGGGACAGGTATACAGTTTCATGGGACTGACTGTAGCAGCGGGCGTTCGTGCAAGGCAGGACGAGAAGATCAGCAATGATGAGAAGCGGGAGATATACAATGCGGATATTGTATACACGACGCACAGCGCTCTTGGATTTGATTATCTTTTCAATAATCTGGTGACCTCCGCAGAAGACAGATTCATGCGTGAATTCTACTATGTCATTATAGATGAAGCTGATTTTGTACTTCTGGACAGTGCCCAGACACCGCTAGTCATATCCGGCGCGCCCAGAGTACAGTCCAATCTGTATGAAATGGCAGACTTCTTCGTAAAGACTCTGGAAGAAGACAGGGATTACGAAGTAGAAGAGAAGAAGGTCTGGCTGACAGATCAGGGAGTCCGGTATGCAGAACAGTACTTTGGCATAGATAACTTCTATGGCAGGGAGTATTTTGAGATTAACCGGCATGTGACACTGGCACTTCGTGCGCATATGCTTTTTGCAAAAGAGAAAGAATACGTCGTGGCGGAGAATGAAGAGATACGGCTGCTTGACAGCGGTTCTGGACGAATGATGCCGGGAGTGAAGCTGAGAGGTGGACAGCATCAGGCGCTGGAGGTGAAGGAACATCTCAAGGTGTCGCAGGAGAATCGTTCGGTGGCGTCTGTTACATATCAGAACCTGTTCCTGCTGTTTCCGAAAATGGCGGGGATGAGTGGAACGATTGCGGATGCTTCGGATGAACTGAGGGACGTGTATGGTGTGAATGTACTGGTAGTTCCACCTAACTGTCCTGTCATCAGGAAAGATCTTCCGGACAGGGTATTCCAGGATGCAGACAGTCAGTTCCGGGCTGCGATTGATGCAGCCTGTGAAGTATATAGTACAGGACAGCCTGTGCTGCTCGTAGTCAGTACCATAGCAGAGACTGAACTGGTCTCAAGGCTTCTGACGAATCAGAAGATACCCCATAATGTGCTCAATGCCAACAATGCATTCTGGGAAGCGGATATCATCAAGGAAGCAGGACAGATGAATGCAGTCACAGTGGCGACAGCCATGGCAGGCAGAGGTACGGACATCAAGCTGGGTGAAGGTGTTGAAGAACTGGGTGGGCTTGCAATTATCGGGGTTGGCAGAATGAACAACATCCGTCAGGAGAGACAGGCAAGGGGCAGAGCAGGCAGACAGGGCGCTCCGGGCAACAGCCGTTTCTACATTTCACTGGAGGATGAGATTGTTACAGATTATGGTGCACCTTATATCCGCAAATATATGGAAAAAGGCAGACATTTCAGCAAAGGCAGAATTCACAGGCTTATCTGTAATGCGCAGAAGCTGTGTGAAGAGAGTGCAGTGTTATCCAGAAGACAGGCACTTAACTATGATGAAGTCATGCAGAAACAGCGTCAGTTAATATATTCCATGAGAGATGAGCTGTTGGATGGCGGACGAATCGGCAAAGAGAGGCTTCTGCAGATTGCAGAGAACAATATCCAGACCTTTGTTGGCGGATTCTCCGGGAAGCAGCCAGTCAGCAGACAGGCTGTGAGCAGATATCTTCTGGATAATATCTCCTATCAGATGGATGATATTTCGGATTCCATATTGCAGGGGAAAGAGTCAGTGACACAATATCTGCGCAAACAGGTAGAAGCTGCATTACAGGAACAGGAATCCAGAATTGGTGATGATGAAACCATGGAAGAATTTGTGAGAGTGGCGACTCTTCGGGCGCTGGATGATGCGTGGATAGAGGAAGTTGACTATCTGCAGCAGCTTCAGTCAGCAGTGGCAGGCAGAACCTCCGCACAGAGAAATCCTGTATTTGAATATAGAAAGGATGCATTGGAATCCTTCGGACAGATGGAGCAGACTGTAGTCAGAAATGTTATGAGAAATATTCTGCTGAGTGAAGTGTCGTATGATGCAGAAGGCAGGATGCAGATTCTGTTTCCTTAGAAGAGAACATTGGGAGGGCAACTATGGTATATAATTTTAATCTGGGAATTGGCTGGGCGAGCAGTGGTGTAGAGTATGCACAGGCGTATCGAGCCAATCTGTTCAGAAAGGCGGGAATCCCTGCCAGATTCATTTTTACGGATATGTTTCCAAGAGAGAATATACAGCATATGACGGTGAATATCGGTTTTCTGGATTCAGAGATCATGTGGCTGTATACATTCTTTACGGATACGAAGATCTCACCTGTGACATATACACTTGGAGAGTTCGAGAAGACTTTTGAGAAGAAGAATTATGAGTTCTCCAGGGATGGTAAGATATGCAAATACATTTTCCCCGGAAATGGGAATTTCTACACGGTATACATGGTGGACGAGTCAAGCGACCGTGTGCATAGAGTGGAATATGTGGCTGATGGTTTATTGATCAGGAAGGATTACTTCACATACTGCCGCATCTATTCAGAATATTATGCGCCGCTGGATAATAAAGCACATATGTATCAGCGCAGATTCTTCAATGAGGATGGTTCCGTGGCATATGAAGAGATCAATGATGATGATGTGGTAATGTATCAGTTCCCGGACCGGCTGCTGTGCTCCAAGGAAGAACTGGTTGGGTATATGGTATCCGGACTTAACCTTACCAGTGAGGATGTGGTGATCATTGACCGTACGACAGGTGTGGGACAGGCAATCATGCAGAATGCAGGACCGGCCAGAATCGGTATCATTATCCACGCAGATCATTTCAGTGAGAGCAATTGCAATGATGATTATATATTATGGAATAATTATTATGAGTATGCATTTTCCCAGAATAAGCATGTAGACTTCTATGTGACGGCAACCGATGCGCAGAATCAGTTATTGAAGGAACAGTTCGAAAAATATCTGCATGTGTCTCCAAGAATCGTTACGATTCCGGTAGGTAGTCTGGATGAGCTGAAATATCCCGCACAGCCTAGAAGACCTTATTCCCTTATCACTGCATCAAGGCTTGCAGGAGAGAAGCATGTGAACTGGGTGGTAGCTGCGGCAGCGCAGGCGCATGAACAGCTTCCACAGCTGACACTTGATATCTATGGAAAAGGCACAGAAGAAGAGAACCTGAAGGATCAGATCAAGAGACTGGGGTGTACAGATTACATACATCTGATGGGACAGCAGAATCTGACAGAAGTATATCAGGATTATGAAGCATATATAGCAGGCTCTACCAGTGAGGGATTTGGACTTACGCTGCTGGAGGCGGTTGGCGGTGGGCTTCCTATCATTGGATTCGATGTGCGTTATGGCAACCAGAATTTCATTGACGAAGGGCAGAATGGATATAAGATCGCTCTGGATGAGCATATGGATGATAAAAGCAAGATTGCGCTGTTGGCAGAAAAAATTGTGAAATTATTCACACAGGCAGACATGGAGGCTTTTCATGAGCATTCTTATGAAAAGGCAAAAGGATATCTGACAGAGGAGGTAGTGGACAAATGGAAGAACTTGATCTGAAGAATAATGCAATGATTCTGTTCGACTCTTATCTGGAAGATGGCAGAAAACTGTTAGAGTCCCTGCGAAAGATAGGGGTTGACTGCCCGGCAGCAGCAATTGATGATGATGGATTCCTGCCTGATGGGGTGGAGTCAGTGTATGGCTCTTTTCTTGGAGAATATGAGAAAAGTGAGGAGATTCCCGGACGGCCAAGGTATTTTAATGAGGTCAAAGTACCGGATTACTGGGAAATCAGTGGAAATAACAGCAGTGGCCAGATTCATGATCTCTACAGACTACGGGGCAAGATCTTCTATACGGAGCCTGCGCATAAGAGGCTGGTGAAGGTAGTGGACTGGTATGATGAGCGTGGAACCGTCCGTTCCTGTGACCATTATAATAAGTATGGGGCACTCTATGCGAGAACCATATTCAATGCCAGGGGGCAGAAGGTCAATAAGAGCTATTTTGATGCAAAAGGCAGGGAAATCATTGTAGAGAACTATGTGACACGCCATATTACGCTGAACGAGGGCAGTATGGTTAAGATTTTCCGGAATAAGACGGATTTCGTCATCTATTATATGAAGGTGAATGGACTGGAGAGCAGGAATCTTCTGTTCAACTCCCTGTCAGTGCCTTTCTTCGTATCAGAGAGACTGGATAAGACGGACGGACAGGATATTTTGTTCTGGCAGGAGCCGGTAGGAAGCGAAATCCCTGGAAATATGCAGATTATCTTACAGGATAGAAGCAACCGCACAAGACATATCTTCGTGCAGAAGTCAGATGCATATGAGAAGCTGCTTGCCCTGGGTGCACCGTCTGAAAAGCTGCATAAGCTTGGGTTTATTTATCAGTATGAGAGGAAGAATACCTTTGGCAAGGATGTCCTCATCTGTACGAATTCAGAGAACGTCGCACATGCACATCAGATTACGAAGGCATTGCCACAGCTGCATTTTCATATTGCGGCGATCACAGAGATGTCAACGAAGCTTCTGACAGTGGGTGCATATGATAATGTGACCATGTATCCTTGTGTAAAGACCAGTATACTGGATGAATTATTTCACAAGTGTGACCTGTATCTTGACATTAACCATGAGGGTGAGATTGTGTCTGCCGTCAGCAGGGCATTTCTGAATGACCAGCTGATTTATGCATTTAAGGAGACCCTTCATAATACAGTATATGTGGCAAAAGAGCATATCTATGCGGAGGATAATGTCAAGGAGCTGATTGCACAGCTACAGAGAGTGACACAGGATGCAGCATACATGGAGCAGGAGCTTGATGTACAGAAGGCAGGGGCACTGGCTGAGACTGAGGAACACTTCAAAGAGATTATTGAAAATACGGAGCTTTTATGGTAATATTCTTGATAAAGCGGTAGATACCGAAGTGTACAGTAAGAGCAGCTGAAAAAGTATAAGAGGTTAAAAAGCCCGTAAATACAGGAGGTTAAGATAGAATGGAACAGTACAAGAAAGAGTTTATTGAGTTCATGGTGGACAGTAATGTACTTAAATTTGGAGAATTTACATTAAAGAGCGGCAGAAAATCCCCATTTTTCATGAATGCAGGTGCTTATGTCACAGGTTCACAGTTAAGAAGACTGGGACAGTTTTATGCGCAGGCAATCCATGATAATTACGGTACAGATTTTGATGTACTCTT
>OHPL01001294.1_pt1 | contig 13169 bp, 15 predicted proteins | sample 1577711 | NCBI WGS metagenome assembly OHPL01 (sample SAMEA3879538, study PRJEB24766) | human gut metagenome | biome: human-associated habitat; feature: feces | place: USA | collected 1985/1987
TAGCTCAGCTGGTTAGAGCGTCCGCCTCACACGCGGAAGGTCAACGGTTCGAGTCTGGCTTAAATTTGATACTTTTCATTTTGACTAAGTACTGAAATTAATGTTTTCAGTGCTTTTTTTGTATTTTTGAGGCATATTTAATTGCCCATCGTGGACGCGAATTGCTCAGAGCACACAAAAAAGCACACAGAATGGTCAAATTTCACTGAAAATGTGAAAGGACGGCTGTTTATGGCAACTATTATTCCCAATGCGAGGGGCGGCAAAATCGTCTCTTATAAATTCCGTGCGTTTCTTGGACGTGACGAAAAGGGCAAGCAGATTGCACGCTATTTGACTTGGACTGTACCGGAAGATATGAGTCCGGCAAAGGGTAGAAGAGCCGCAGAAAAAGCTGCTGAGCTGTGGGAGAAGCAGGTACAATTCGAGTATGAGCAAGATGTACATAACCCTGAGCGAGTAAAAGCCCGCGAGATAGAACGTGCCAGAACCCCGTTTTCACCGTTCGTTCTCAAAGACTGGTTTCCTATCTGCGTTGACAACGGGGCGCATAAGCCGAAAACAGTCTCGTTCTATAATGATACAGTCAAGAATATAGTCGCATACTTTGAGAAAATCCCGCTCCAACAGCTAACGGCGATAGACATACAGAGGTTTATTATTTATCTGCGAACAGAAAGAGGCTTTGCCCCGCAGACGGTACACCACCATTACAGAACGTTGAATATGATCTTTGCGTATGCGCAGAAGCAGGAGATTATTCTCAAAAATCCGATGGACAAGGTTGACCCGCCGAAGCTCGTAAAGAAACCGGTGGACGCATTTTCACCGGAAGCAGCAGCGACCTTTTTCTCTGCGCTGAATGACTGCCCGCTGGATTTCAGATGTATGCTGCACCTGATGATAACTACTGGTATGAGACGCGGCGAGTGCATCGGCCTGAAATGGCGGGACATTGATTTCAATAACGCTGTCATAAGGATAGAGCGCAATGTGACCTATACGGCCAAAAGCGGCCTGACCGTCAGTACACCAAAAACCTCGGCGAGCCTGCGCACAATCCCACTCATGCGTACTGCGCTGAAGCTGCTTGAGAATCTTTTTAAAGAGCGAGCCACAGAACACCCGAACACGATTCTTGATGACAGTTTTGTTTTCCCCAGTGAGGCCGACATTTTCTCGCCGAGAGACCCGAACGCTGTGACGCATAGAGTGAAACGCTTTATGAAGTCGCATGGATTGCCGGACATGTCGCCGCACGATTTGAGACATAGCTGTGCGACCTTACTTCTGAGCAGCGGCGCGGACGTGAAGAGCGTACAGGAGATATTGGGACACACAAACGCAAGCACAACGCTGAACTTTTACGTCAAGGCTGATATAAACCAGATGCAGGCCGCAACAAGCAAAATGGCTGCCGTATTTGGGCTTTAAGACATAGAAAGAACCCTGCTGTTCAGATTTTCCGGACGGCAGGGCTTTTTACGCCTATTGCAGCTCAGACAGCTTTTTCAGCAGGTCAAGAGCCACTGGCTTAACAGATGGTGAGCAGGCATTGAACAGCTGCACCACCTTCTCATTTTGATATGTTGCAGCATTTGGTGATACGCTGTGGAACAATTCGCCGAGGTCAAGTCCTACTGTTTCACAAATCTGACTCAGCAGGTCAAGCGTTGGCCTGACATGTCCGTTTTCAATCTTGGACAGATAGACAACAGTGATGTTTGCCTGTTCCGCAACGTATTCTTGAGTAAGTTCTGATTTCTTTCTCTGGTTTTTCAGCCTCTCGCCGATAACTCTGTAATCAAGCATGAATATCACCCAATTACAGTTTATCAACATTAAACGCCTATTATAATAAACTGATAGATTAACTTGATTTCTTGCTTTAATATATGTATAATATTCTCAGCTGACAAAACAAAAATAGGGAGGAAAAGATTATGGCACTTGTTAAATGCCCGGAATGTGGGCGGGAAAATGTCTCTGATACTGCTCAATGCTGCCCAGAGTGCGGTTTCGGAATACATGATTACTTTGTCCAGCGTCAGAATGAACAAATAGCAAAGGAAAATGCCGTATCAGCTGCGCAAAAAGCGAAAGTCCGGAAAGAAAAAGAAGCGGAAGAATTAGAGCGTAGACTAGCAAATATTAAATCTCCGGAAAAGCCGCGTAAAGGTGTATATATAGCAGGAGGTGTGGTTTGTGGAATGATTGGAGCGTTATGGATGGCGCTGGCGTTATATGATGGGTTTCATTTTTTCAAGTTTTGCATTGCTGCCGTTCTTCTTGTTATGGCTTTTGCCTCACATTCAGCTTATAAAGATGCTGTATCTGATTATAATCTATCGCAAACAGATTTCAGGGCATACCAGCAGAAAATAATTAGTGCTGAGGATGCGCGCAAGGCGGAGGCAGCTAGAATTGCATATGAGAAGGCAAAAAAAGCGACTGCACCTGTAAAATGCCCAAAATGTGGCTCAACCGCAATTGCAACCGTAAACCGTGGTTATTCTCTTGTGTGGGGGTTTATTGGGAGCGGCAAACCGATGAATGTATGTCAGAAATGCGGGTACAAGTTTGACCCGAAGAAGGGATAAACAAAATGAAGAAAAAAATTATATGTGGTTCTTTGCTCTGCATCTTAGCTCTGCTTTTTGTAGGATGTGGATATAAGTCAGGTTCAGACGAAGCTGTGATTGAAGATATAAATGGTAATGTCGTTACAGTAGAATATAATGGTAAAACCTATACATTGGAAACTGACGATGCAAGTCTTACCTATGGCGAATGTACCATAGACTACAAGTACAAAAGTACAGGGGACGAAATAGACCCTGAAACGATAAAAATTCGAAGCATAACACAAAGCGAAGAGCAAAAGCGCAGTAAGGGCGCGTTGCGGAGTATTGAATTTGAATATAGTAGTTATTCAAAGCCATATGCTCCATGCAAAATCAGGTCAGACAGCTTTCAGGCCGTAGTAAACTATTGGGGTGATAGTACCACACATTATGAAGAGATTGAGCTGCTTAATGAAAATGGTAGAAAAATCGGCGTACGGGAAATAGATTCATCTGGTACATATGATTTTTATATGCAATGGAACGATATAAAAGGAACGGTGTCCCTTTACGTTTCTTCTGTTTCCGGTGAATCTACTAGCGTGCATCGGTGTGAAGTGTGTAGCGATGCAGGCTGGCATAAATATAATAGCTTCACAGGGCAAACGGAATACTACTGTGACAAGCATTATAAAGAGCTAATGGCTCTGTTTGATGCTCTCAGCAATCCTTAACAGTAAGTGTCACAAATTATACGCGGCCACAAGGTTAATCCCCGTGGCCGCGTTTTTTATTGCAGACTATTGATTTTTCATGCCTGTTTCGCTTCCGGCTCACTTACCGGAAAACAAGCATGCTATCAGCGCAAAAAAGCTGACTATGCCGAGAACAAGCGTAAAGAAATTGACTCCGACCGAGCCTTGCAGAAATGCTCCGAGATATGCTGCCGACAGAAACGCCCCGATAATGGCTCTCCCGCTCATATGTCCGCCGGTGCTGCTGCCATGGCTTGGCGCGTTGTTCTTGCTCTCTTCGCTGAAGATATCCTCATACAGGTGTACATCCTGCATATCGACCTTGCCGTCGTGGTTGAAATCGAAATCCGGTGTCATGGCTCATACCTCCTGTCCGTTTGTCTGCGGCTTGTCTATCAGGCGCTGCCAATACTGCGCCTTTTCGTATGGCGACAGCATTGAATACACCACGCACAAAAAAGCTCTGCCGATTTCTTTTACGCTCTTAGTTCCAAGATTTCTTATACCCGCAATGCCGCGATCCGTTTTCATCATTTCATTGAGCTTGCCGAGTGTATCTATTCCCGCTCTCATAAGCCCGTTGCTTGCGCGCACAGACAGATTCAGTTCATCTATGCCTATGTCAGACATACGCCTCCTATACGGAATCTGAACTGCCATACCGGGAAAGCCATGTTGAACAGTTTCCCACACGCCAGCTTTATCCGCTTCGCTCCTGTAGCTTATCGCTTGCCTTGAGATGTCCCGAGGGCAAGCTTCAACAGTCGCTGCCCTTGTCTTAGCTGTTCCCATGACGTCAAAAGCCGAGCTCAGCCACGAGCGCCCGTCAAGATAATCCTGATAAGACTGCTCGTCGAGCCGTATGCTTCCCCACTGCGTTGATACCTCATACACTGCCTCGTTGGTCATTTTGCTCCTCCATTCTCCATTACTCCCGAAAAATAGGCGCAAAAAATCCTGTCGCGGGACAGGGCATACCTATCATGCAAGCGTTAGCACCTTTCTCTCCGGGAGGTTGCTGTGCGGTCATCGGGCTTGTCCCTCGCGCATCTCTTATAGGTCAGTATTCAGTTATTTCCAAGTGTGATATAAGTATAGCATATTTTTCCTATATGTCAATACGTGCGGGAGCATGCCGCTGCCAGCTCGAAAAGGCAATCGGATTTACCAGCATTACACTCGCAGAATGCTCCCGCTCAAAGTCACGATAAATCGCACGTAGAAAGCGGCCCTAAAACAATATGAAAAATTTGAATTTTTGGCTGGATATTGCGCAAGCAATAGGCAGACAAATCGTGCAGCTTTGCGTCAGCAAGGGGTGCGAGAAAGAATATCATAATAAGCGATGAAAAAAGACTGTGGGGAACAAAATCGTTAATTTAGCACTCTACTATTATAATTCAATATCGATCCCATCGTCCGGCACTATGTATTCTATAATCCGCTTCCCGTTGCTGTTTCTGCCGGTTTTCCTGCACGATATATTAAGGTGCTCAAGAGCGGGAGCAAGACTTTTGACCGGTATGGACATGCCTGCAACACGATTGCCATAATGTCCAAATTCACGGTTTATATAGTCCTTTATACTTGCCTGTTCTTCTCTGGTCAATGCCCTATTCATATAATCATGCTGCCGCAGGAAGTACAGAATGTTATCTTTAACTTCGTCCTGCGATGGGTTCTTATTTATAATCCAGATTTTGGAATACGGGAACCACTGCTTGATTAGCTCGCAGCCGTATTCACCATAGTCATTCATAGGCTCGTCCCAGCCGTCAGCGTAATGGGCAAAGTCGTTTATGCTGCTGCAATAATCCAATATGCCATTGATTCTCCCCTCGTATGTTTCGAAAGCCTGTGTGATGGGGTTGAATCTGATACAACGGAACATGTTTTCTACGCGCTTTATCAATGAAACAGTATTGACGGTATTGCCGTGCTTTCTGCGTTCGGCGACGTACTTTGAATATGCATCATTTACTGCTGAGACACATTCTCTGTTTATCTCTGCGTCAAAAAGGGAGAAGCTGTCGTAGTTCTGCTTAGCGTCATAAATGACATACAGCTTGTTAAGGCCTTTGCGCACACGTCCTGCCATTTGGACTAAATCAATGTAGTAATGATTTTCGGAGAACATAGTCGATATGTCCTCGTCCATAATATTGATGCCCTCTTTGCATTTTGTCGTTACGATGAAGAGCTTTATATCATGGGGAACTGTCTCGTTTTCCTTCAGCGACTTGTATATGGCGGCTTTGCGTTTTACAAGCTCGGCGGAAAAATTTTTGTCGTCATTGTCGTCGGCATACATAACGCCTATATCGTGCTCTGATATGCCGTTGTCTTTGAGATAGTCTATCAGCTGGGTCATGCTTTTTATGGTATTTGCAAAGTACACGATACGACGACCGGCACGAATGGAATTGACGAGTATCTTTTTGGCGCTTTTCCCGTTTATAAGGCAGACTTCTTTGGGAACGACGTGTTCGCACTTTTCAAAATAATCGGCTAGATGAACTTCGTCGGCGTAATCATTGAGAAGCCATTTGATGGGCGCTAATGTTCCGGTCATAAATATGTAGCGGCATGAAGAACCGCTGTGACGAATTGCGTAGTCGAGAAACTTCTCTACATAAAATGGCGCATCGGCAAATGTAGCGTCGGTGGATAAGGAGTGGGCTTCATCGAGTATGATGTAGTCAAATTTGTTCCATAAATGCGTTCTAGGGTCATCGACCGAAAAATGATGGCGCACAAATTTCTCAAGACCTGAGTTCGTGCAGACGACGTTATGGACAATGTCCGAATACAGAAATTCATACTCCCGCTCATCTACGTCAAGAAGCTGGTCAAGATTTATCCATCGGGAAGCATCAAGCTTTTTGGCCTGTGCGTCCGCAGTGATCTGGCGGGAAGTTATAAGGAGAACATGACTGCCGGCCTCCACCAGTTTTTGCACCCATAAGTTTTTGCCGCTCCCTACGCCCGAATATATCTGGACGAAGCGATACGGAGCGATATCCTTCTCATAATCAAGCACCATATGCAACAGCGTTTTTACCATCTAACCACGCCCCTTTCTACGTTCATATACTATCGCAGCGTTAATCAGAAAGTCAATACGCGAGGCATTTTTTCGCCGTGTTTTTCTCATTAAGCCGGTATGTTGACAGGCCACCTTACAGAGCAAAGGACTAATTGAGCTGTTTCTGCCGGTTTTATGATGCCCCCGCTGCCTGAAAGCCGCATGAACACAAGCCTTTTCGCCATTTTCTAAAGCACACAAAAAGCACACTGGCCACATTGATTTTAACGATTTTAAAATTTTACTTGCTTTTTTGCGTATAGTATGCTATCATATAGGAGTTAAGAAAACCGTGAAATTTGACAAGTTTACGGTACTTTTTCTTACGAAAAGTTATGGAGGGCTAGCTCAGCTGGTTAGAGCGTCCGCCTCACACGCGGAAGGTCAACGGTTCGAGTCCGCTGCTCTCCACCATCATGGTCAGCCAATTTTGATGACACTGCGTCAAACGCAGTGTCATCAAGGCTTTCCGGGCTTTTTCAGCTCGGAAAATTTTTTATTTTTCCATTGATGACAAACGCCGTTTTTACGCAGCGTTGCGGACTTGAACCGCGACAGAGCCATTTTATGCGCAACTTGAGGTGTGGTAAGCACACTTGTCGTATGAAAGCACTGCGATTCTCAAAAAATAAATATCACAAGAATTTAAGCGCCGGGTCGTTGGTTTTGCAGAATCAACGCTTCGGCGCTTTTGTCATATCCGGAGGTGAGTTAATGGGCAAGAGAGTGAGATAAACAACAAAACATTAAATCGGTGAGGCCGGAACTTTTGAGAAATCAAAGGTTACGGCCTTTTGACGTTTAGGAGGGATTCAAGTGAAAAACTACGAAATCAAACGTGCGTTCAAGAATTTGCCGGATGCCGGATTACCGGACAACGAGCCGGTGATGTGCCGCGAATATGATCAGTGCGATGGGTGCAATTATCCCGCGCACGGTTTTATCTGTTGGCACAGCGACGGCAAATGCCTGAGAACTGAAATGAGGGAGATGAAGAAGTGATCATCCATACCCTCTACCTTGGCGAGTTCAGGCAGATTTTCTATACCCTCCGAGCCTTCGACAAGAAGAGCTATGAAGGTACGTTTGTTAGAACGCTCGTAAAAGCTAGTTACATCGTCGCCTCCAAACCAGTTTGCACGGGTATATGGGCAGGCACCTCGATTTCCTATTGGTGTAAAGCGTGCGTATTGAACGGCAAGACGAGCCTGTTCGGGTGTGCTTATGTTCGGGATAAACAGCCCGGCGGCGCCGGCATCAAGGGCTTTCTTTATCGAGTCCTCGTCCTCAACGTACGGCACGCGCACCAGTGGGACAATTCCGACAGCCTCAGCTGCGCGGATCATGGAAACGATTTTCGCACTGGACATGGGGCAATGCTCCATGGCCAATACGATATAATCCATTCCGGCATAGCCGAGTATTTCTACAAGCTCTTCGCTCGGTATCTGGAGAATGGTTCCGACGGGTCTGCGTCCGCTTTCAAGCAGCGAGTGAAAATCATTTCTCTCTATATGCCGCATTACTTACTTGGTGATCGCCTTGAACGCGGCGGCCTGTGCCTTGATCCCGCGCTCTGCGGCAAAACGCTCGATGTAGGATGCGCCGAAGAAACCGTCGATCTCCGGAATCTTGTGAATGATGTATGCCGCATCATCGGGCTCGGCAATAGGTCCGCCGTGGCAGATGACCATGATGTCGGGGCGGACGGAGCGGCCAGCGGTAATAATGGCCTTTATCTTGTCAACGCAGTCGTCAAGAGTAAGAGCGGTCTTGGCACCGATGGTACCCTTGGTGGTAAGACCCATGTGGGCGACGAGAATATCGGCACCTGCCTCAGCCATGGCCTTCGCCTGTTCGGGGTCGAACACGTAGGGGCAGGTCAGCATGTCAAGCTCATGCGCCTTGCGTATCATCTCGACCTCAAGACCGTAGCCCATGCCGGTCTCCTCAAGATTCTGGCGGAATACGCCGTCGATAAGACCGACGGTCGGGAAGTTCTGCACGCCGTTGAAGCCCTGTGCCTTGAGCTGACGGAGGTAAACGTCCACCCTGCCTGAGAGCAGGCTGCCGCTTCTTCAGCGGCTACCCCATAACTCCGCAGACCGAGGTGCTTGAGTACCTGTCTTGGAGAATGGAGGAAGTCGGCGGTCAGTTTATTCAGACCGAATCCGAGCTTGCGGGCGTCAACATGGTTTTCGGCGCGGCGGTGACCGGCGCGAGAGCGCTGACCACATCGTCTGGGCCGGGCTTCTCGCTCAAGCAGGAGGGCATCTCCTATCTCTGCGGCAGCGATCTGCCCGCAGTCATAGCCGACGTTATGCATCCGCAGCAACCTGCGCGTCGCAAAGCTCGACGCAAGCGACGCGGAGATAGAGGCCGCCTGCCGCAAGGCGTCCGTCCACGACTTTATAATGACTCTGCCGCAGGGCTATGACACGCCCGTGGGCGAGTTGGGCGACACGCTGTCCGGCGGTGAGCGGCAGAGACTTGGCATCGCCAGAGCCTTCCTGCATGACGTGCCGTTCATGCTGCTCGACGAGCCGACGAGCAATCTCGACAGCCTGAACGAGGCGATAATGCTGAAATCCTTGCGGGAAGAGAAGCGGGACAAGACGGTGGTGCTGGTGTCGCACAGGGAATCGACCATGAGCATCGCCGATCGCGTCCATTCCGTGGAACACGGCCGCATGAGCTGAAAACGGAGAAATTCAATGAAAATAAAAAGACTGATATTTCTGATAATGGGCTGCGTCTGCCTCGCCCTTGACTGCATTGGAATAGTCCTGCCGGTGTTGCCGACTGTGCCGTTCTTCCTTGCAACGGTGTTCTGCTTCTCCCAGTCGTCGCAGAAGCTGCATGATTGGTTCCTCGGAACGAGGATGTACAAAACCAATCTCGCAAGCTACGTCAAGGGGCAGGGGATGACGGCAAAGACCAAGACGAAAATTTTGTGCACGGTCACGGCGCTGATGGCTTTTGGCTTCGTGATGATGCTGCGGAAGGGGCTGCATATTCTCTGCGCAATACTCGCCGTCGTGTGGGCGGCGCACATCGTGTACTTCATCTTTTTCGTAAAGATAGTGTCCCCGGCAGAGAACTGTGAACCGGAGGAAGCGCCGGACGAGGAGGCCGAGGCTTCGTAAAAAGCGAAAACAAAATCGCCTGCCCAATTGGGCAGGCGATTTGATTATTTTGTGCGTGTCACACGATCCTTCTGTCTCTGACCTGAGAATCGTAATGCTTGTTGAGCAGAGGACGGACGACGTAGTAGATGAGCTTGTTCTCACCGTTGAACATGTACAGCGCGAAGGTTGCCACGAAGCCGACAAGCCCGATGACAATGAGCTTCTTTATGAGCTTGAATATGAATTTCCAGAACTTTTTCATGTGCTATCCTGCCTTTCTCAGTATGCCATGGAGTCGTCGAACTCGACGATGGTCGGGTCGAGAGGCTTCTCGTTGAGAACAACGGACATGTAGTTATTGATGCAGTTTCTCATATCCTGACGGGACACGGTGCGGCAGTCTTCAAGGTCATGCTCGATGAAGATGAAGTGGAAGCCAAGGTCGCGCGCCTGCTCTTCCATGACGGCGTGGACGCCGAGCATACCCTTGCAGGCGATGTTGTCATTGAAGAGAACCATGTCGCAGTTGAAGTTCTTTGCCCACTCCCAGATGGCGTTGACGTTCTCCCAGCCGCCGACAGCGTGGTGACGCATGGTGGCCTTCTCGGAGAACAGAGCCAGATCCTTGATGGCCTGCTCGGGGTCGGTGGTGCTGATCATGTTGTGACCCATGGTGGAGTCCATGTTCAGGACAATGTTGATGCCCCAGCAGTTCTGAGTCCAAGTCGGGAAGTCGGTGTAGTAAACGGCGGAGGGTCCCCACAGGAAGGCGCGGTGACGGGTCTTGCCCGCAAACGGCTCGTACTTCTCTTCGTACGCCTTGCGCATGATCTTGATGACCTTGCGGTCGACCTTGTTGAAGTAGGGATCCTGACCGTTGACGGACGCCCATGCGTACAGACGGTACAGAGTTTCGGCGATACCGACGAGCGGGGAGTACGGGGTCTTGAAGTAGTCCCACTTCTCAAGCTCGATGGTGTTCTGCTCGTTCATAAGCTCTGCATACTTGAACAGCTCGTTCCAGTCGTACTTCACGCCGTATTCCTTCTCGACAAAGGCAATGGCGTCCTTGAGCATTTGGGTGGAGTAGGGGTGTGCGCCCGGCTCGTTGTGAATCATGGCGAGAGTTACGGGGAAGTCAGGCAGATTCACGCGGCGGCGCTGGAACATGGAGGTGCACTCGGATGCGTTGCAGGGCATGTTCGTGGTGACGAAAGCCTTGCCGATGATTGGGAAGGCGTCGTCGATGGCAACGCCGGTCTCGGCCGCGCAGCGGGAGCAGACGTCCGCGGGCAGGCCGTAGGACTCGGCAACGTCTATGTAGTAAGGTTCGATGTGCTGGTCAACATCGCAGATGATGAACTCAGGCAGGGTCTGGAGCGGGATGGGGATAAGATCCTTGAAGCCCTTCATAAACAGCGGGGGCAGAACCTCGTCCATCGGAACCATAACGTCGCTCAGCGGGCCGCCGCCAAGGCGCTTGTCGTTTGCGAGGACGAGCGCGATTTTGCCGGTCAGGCTCTGGACGATGGCGTGCATGTTCATGTGAGCTATCTTCAGCTCGTAGCCGCGGTAGCCCTCGAACAGACGGTCGATAAACATGAAGGTGCCGAGGTAGGAACCCATCCAGCGGTATTCCCAGAAGCCCTTGAGACAGGGAATAGGAGCGGAGGCGACCATCTTTGCCATGGCGAGGAGGTTATTCAGCCATGCGACGTAGTCGACCATGGTGTCCTTCACGCCGCGCCACTCACGCCATTTCGCAACGCCGGTCTTGTCGTAGTAACGGCTGCGCTGGCCGCCTACGCCGTGCTCGGCCTGCCAGATGGGGTCGAAGCGCTCAAGCTTTTTATCAATAGAAGCAATTATTTTGTCAGTAATCTTCATCTTATTTGCCTCCCTGAATGGACTTGATTTCCAGAGACTCTATGAAGGCCTGGAAGCGGGTACGGAGCTGACCGACAGCGCCGAGGGCATATTCCTTCTCGATGGTGCAGCAGGGAATGTGCAGCTCCTCGGTAAAGATATGGTGAGCCAGAACCTTTTCGTAGCTCCAGAACTCGCAGAACTTCATGTTCTCGTAGATAACGCCGTCAGCCTTGAAGTCGTGAACAAGCTTTTCGACCTCTGCGTGGCGCTGGTCGATCTTCTCGCCGTCCATGAAGCGGGCGCACTGGTTCCAGTGCAGGTAGTGGCGGCAGATGGCGTCGAACGCGGTCTCGCCGGGCAGAATCTCGATCTGTTCGCGGCTGGGGAAGCTGCCGAAGCAGTAGCGGTCGGCGACGACCATAGCGCCGCAGGTTTCGATGAGCTTGGTGAATTCGGGATCATCCACCTCGGAGCCGACGAGGACTACGCGGGCGCGGAACGGGAACTTCTCTTCCGGTTCGCGGGTCTTCAGCTCTTCCAGAGTTTCCTCAAGATAGGGCTTGATGAGGTAGTGCGGGCATACCTGACTGACGAGGTTGATGACGTGGAACTCGTAGCCGGTGATGTTCGGATTCTCGCTCTTGCGGAAGCTGCCGATCTCGGTGATGATGCGGCTTATCTCGTTGTGATCCTTGATTGCCTCGCGCATTGCGGCGTCGGACACGTCCACGCCGAAGCGGTTCTTGAGCTCATCAACGATCTTGAGCTTGACCTGTGCCTTGTAGTAGTCAAGGTTGGTCTTGTCGCCCTTCATGGGCGGGTCGATCTGCGTGACGAAGAACTTCTCATTCTTCACCGGGTTGATGAGGAAGAAATGGCGCAGGACTCTGCACCGAGCAGAGCGTCAAGGTAGTTGTAGCCGCCCTCGATGGCGCGCTCGAGGATGGAGCGGGCATAGGGACAGGTACGGGTGGTCATGTAGTAGCTTGCGAGGTCAGTGGAAACGCAGCGGGGTGCGCGCAGACGGCTTGAGAAGCAGCCGGGCAGGTTGAGCAGAACCTCAGGGACATAGTAGCAGTTGTATCCCAGAGCGAACTTTCCTTCTTCAACCGCCTTAGTGACGAGTTCATTCTGTGCGTCCTGAAGGAGGTTTTCAAAGTAGATAAGATGCTTAAGGTCTTTCAAGCAATACACCTCTTTTTCAAATTTACCACACGAAAAAATTTTAATTCCGGGCATGGCATATCTGGGAAAATATTAACACAATTCAGCCCAAACGTCAAGGAAAAGCCGGAGATATGAACAACAAAGGCGATAGACAAAATACCTGTATTGTATAACTTGGTCGTAAAATCGCGAAAAACGAACCAAGTCCGGACGGCCTTGGTTCGTTTTAGTCAATATCAATCTTACTTACGCATGCCAGCGACCTGATACATACCGTCATCGGAGATGACGGCGGTAACATTCAGGTGCCTGCCGAATATCTCCGCAAGCTGCTCGGCGGGCATAAGCCCTATAGACACCTTGCTGGCGGAGCCGTGATGATGCGCGTCTATCTTCTCGCGGCTCATGCCGTGCGCCACGGTGAGTATGCCGCCCTCGGCGAGCAGTCCCGACAGGCGGAATATCAGCCGCTCCGGGTCGGGGAAGTGGGGAAAGGCGTTGTAGACCACGATCGCGTCGAAGTCCTGCCCGACGTCGGCGGCCTCAACGTCGCCGCAGATGAAGCGGACGCCGGTACCGGCGTATTTCTGCTCCGCGAGCT
>OHPL01001311.1_pt1 | contig 13016 bp, 10 predicted proteins | sample 1577711 | NCBI WGS metagenome assembly OHPL01 (sample SAMEA3879538, study PRJEB24766) | human gut metagenome | biome: human-associated habitat; feature: feces | place: USA | collected 1985/1987
CCGTGCCGGGAGGAAGATCCACGAGCAGGAAATCGAGCGCTCCCCAGCGTGTCTGGTGGATCATCTGCCGCAAGGCGTTCACCGCCATCGCACCGCGCCACAGCAAGGCGTCCGAAGGTTTCACGAAGAAGCCGATCGACATGATTTTCATATCCATCGCTTCGGCCGGCAGGATGATGTCCTGCCCGTCCACCTGTTCGGCTTCGGGCAGGTAACCTTCCAGACCGAACATCTTGGGCTGCGAAGGGCCGTAAATGTCGGCATCGAGGATGCCGACCCGGAAACCCCGGTTGCGCAGGGCGACGGCAAGATTGGCCGTGACGGTCGATTTTCCGACGCCGCCCTTGCCCGAAGCGATCGCTACGATGTGGGCTATGTCGCCCGTCATGGTCGGTTTGTCCGCAGCTTGCGGTTTCTTGGGAGCGGCTTCCTTAATAATAACGGTGATGGATCCTTTCAGGGCGGGAAAATTCTCTTCCAGCAGCGCTTGAACCTGCCGTTTGATCTTCAGGGCGAAGGGATCGCGCACTTTGGCGAAATTCAGGGTGACGGTTATCTTGTCGCCGGGAGTCGAAACCTGTTCGACGAATCCGCTCTCGACAAGACCGTGCTGGGTCTCCGGATGGAGGATACGGTTGAGTAATTCCTTGACTCTCTCTTCCATATTTTCAGTTAAGTTGGTAGCAACGATCATGCAAACCGGGCGGCAAAGAGCCTGCTCCTGCTCGTCCGGATGCGGCTTATCTGGACAAAGATAACTATTATTTCCGATATAATAAGTCTTTATGGAAAATTATGTTATCGATAAACGATAAATATTATTTGTTTTTCATAAAATTAACGGTTATATTTGCCGCATATTAACTCCGATTCGGAGAGGGGACGGAATTCGGCGATGCGGAAAAGTTTTGCCCTGTTCGCTCCTCGTGCACCGTTTCGCAGCGAATGAATATTAAATAAATCGGTATGAAATTTTTGAAAATGTTTTTCGCCGGACTGCTCGCTTTTGTGGTGGGCAGCGCAGTGATGCTCTTTCTTTCCGTGATGATTTTGTTCGGAATCGTAGGTTCCATGACCTCTTCGGAGGCGGTGACGGTCGGAGAGCACGCGATTTTGAAACTGGATTTCTCGGAAGACCTGATCGATTCGCCGAGCAGCGATCCTTTCGCCGGCATCGATTTCGCCACGATGACGGCCAAACGTCAGGTTACTCTTTACAATGCGTTGCGGGCCATCGAAACGGCCAAGATCGATCCCCGCATCCAGGGTATCTACCTGCGTCCGAACGGAGGCGGAATGGCCACTTATGCCATTCTGGAGGAGCTGCGCGAGGCGCTTCAGGATTTCCGGCAGAGCGGCAAGTTCGTCATCGCCTATAACGAAACCTACGGCCAGGGGGGATACTACCTGGCATCGGTCGCCGACGAGATCTACCTGGAGCCTCATGGAGGGATGCAGTGGATGGGTGTCTCCTCGACGCTGATGTTCTACAAGGGTCTTTTCGACAAGCTCGACATTCAGGCCGAGATTTTCCGTCCGACGGCCTGCAGGTACAAGAGTGCCGTGGAGCCTTATTTCCTTTCGAAGATGTCGAATGCCAACCGCGAGCAGATGCAGTTGTTGGTGGATTCCTATTGGAATGTGATGGCGGAGGCCGTCGCCGAGTCGCGCGGCATCGAGCTTTCGACCTTGAACCGACTGGCCGACGGGCTCGAAGTGTCGCTGGCACAGGAGGCGCTCGATCATGGTATGGTGGACGGATTGCTGTTCGAGGATCAGATGGACGATGTGTTCCGGGAGCACGGCGCCGTGGCCAAGAGCGACGGACAGTTCGAGTTCGTGACATTGGGACAATACGTGTCGCAGTTGAATGCGGATCTTAAGAATATCTCTTCGTCGCAGATAGCGATCGTCTATGCCGACGGTGCGATCGTCGATGGCAAAGGCTACGGTGACGATATTTACGGCAATACGCTGGCTGCGAAGTTGGCCGAAGTACGTCGCAACGACGATGTCAAGGCCGTGGTGCTGCGTGTCAATTCGCCGGGCGGCAGCGCGCTGGCTTCGGATGTGATCTGGCGCGAGATGGAGCTGCTTCGGGAGAAGAAGCCGGTGATCGTATCGATGGGCAGCTATGCGGCCAGCGGCGGTTACTATATTTCGTGCGGTGCCGATGCCATCGTGGCGGACAAGACGACCCTTACGGGGTCGATCGGCGTGTTCGGAATGTTCCTGCGCCTGGAGGATGCCCTGAAGAACAAGCTGGGCATTACGTTCGATGCCGTGAGAACCAACACGTCGGCCGATATGGGCGTGATGCGTCCCCTGACGGCGACCGAACGGGCGGCGATCATGCGCTCGGTGGACGAGGTGTACGAAACTTTCACCTCCTACGTGGCCGAAGGCCGTAACCTGCCGCTGGAAAAGGTGCTCGACATTGCCGGCGGACGGGTTTGGAGCGGCACGGATGCCCTCGCTCTCGGGCTGGTGGATACCAACGGCGGTCTGAAGACGGCCATCGCCATTGCGGCCGACAAGGCCGAGTTGGGCGATAAGTTCCGCATCGTCGAGATGACCGAGGCTCCGACCGGCTTCGGGGCGTTCTTCTCCGGGTTCATGGCCAAAGTAAAGGCCGACATCGTGGCCGGAGAACTGGGACCCTGGGCCGGCGAGTGGCGCAAGATCCGTGAGGCGGTGGGACAGCAGGGCGTAGTGATGTATTGTCCTTATGCGGTACAGCCGGAGATGTAGGAAATCGCGGACGGAATGCCCGGACTCACTTTAAGTTTTCGATCGATTATGGAGATATTGAAAGTAGAACACGTTACCAAGCGCTTCGCCAGACATACGGCTCTGGACGATGTGTCGCTCACGATTCCCAAGGGGTCGGTTTACGGCCTGCTCGGACCCAACGGTGCGGGCAAGACCACGCTGATCCGCATCATCAACCGCATCACGGCGCCCGACGAGGGGAAAGTCATCTTCGACGGCCGCGAAATCCAGCCGCAGGATGTCTATCGCATCGGCTATCTGCCCGAGGAGCGCGGTCTGTATAAAAAGATGAAAGTGGGCGAACAGGCCGTCTTCTTCGCCCGCCTGAAGGGGCTTTCGCGTCACGAAGCGGTGATGCGGCTCAAGAAGTGGTTCGTCAAATTCGGCATCGAATCGTGGTGGGACCGCAAGGTGGACGAACTTTCGAAGGGTATGGCCCAGAAAGTACAGTTCATCGTCACGGTGCTGCACGAACCTGAGCTGCTGATCTTCGACGAGCCTTTTTCGGGTTTCGATCCGATCAACGCCAACCTTTTGAAGGAGGAGATTCTCGGCTTGCGCGACAAGGGTTCGACGGTCATCTTTTCGACCCACAACATGTCGTCCGTCGAGGAGATCTGCGACCATATCACGCTTATCAACAAGTCGCGCAACATTCTTACGGGCCGTGTGGACGAGATCCGGCGCAGGCACGGCAACAACATTTTCCAGGTAGCCTACCGGGGCGACGCGGAGGCGCTGCGCGGCGTGCTCGAAGGTCGCTGCGAGGTGCTCGAACAGCCCGAGCCGGAGTTCGGGGCGGCCTATTCGTCGCTCAAGCTGCATGTGGAGCGGGATGCCGACGTGCGGGAGGTGATCGCCCGGATCAACGATGCGGTGGAGCTGCGCTCCTTCACGGAGATCATCCCGTCGATGAACGACATCTTCATACGGGCCGTCGGGGGAACCCTCAACGCGGAGTAATCGGAAGAAAACGAACAAGCAAAAGTAGAAAGCCATGGCAAATTCGAAGATAGGAATTATCATCACCCGGGAATTTAACGAACGGGTGCGCAAGAAGTCGTTCATCGTGACCACGATTCTTATGCCGGTGCTGATGATCGGCCTGATGGTGGCCCCGGCGCTCATCATGCGCTATTCCCAGGGGGAAACCCGGCATATTTCCGTGATCGACGAGAGCGGTGTGATCGCTCCCCGGCTCGAGAGCAGCGAGGAGGTGGTCTATGAGCCGACCGACCTGACGCTCGACGAGGCTCGCAGAGAGCATACCGACCGTTTCGGCATACTCTGGATCGGCGGGGACATAATGACCAATCCCGGCAACGTGAAACTCTATACCAACGGCTCCTCGGCGATGTTGGTCGAGGAGAGTGTGTCGGGGCAGATCGCCGACATCATCGAGAAGGAGAAACTCAAGGACTATAACATCGAAAATCTGTCGCAGATTCTCGACGAGGTGAAGACTACGGTCTATATGCAGGTCTTCCGCAACGACCAGATGCAGGACGACGGCAGCGACAAGCAGGCCAATTCGTCGGCCGTATCGACCGTCGTGGGGCTGGTGCTCGGTATGATCCTCTACATGTTCCTGATGATTTACGGCGCGATGGTCATGCAGTCGGTCATCGAGGAGAAGAACAACCGGGTGCTCGAAGTGGTCGTCTCTTCGATCAGCCCCTTCCGGCTGATGCTGGGCAAGATCCTGGGTATCGCTTCCGTCGCGGTGGTGCAGGTGCTCATCTGGGGCGTGCTGGTGTGCGGCGTGGGTGCGCTCGTCATGCCGCACCTGATCCCTGCCGAGATGATGGGAAGTGTCGAGGCGATGCGTGCCGGGACGCTCGATCCGACGGCGGCGGGCGTCGATATGGAGATGGTGCAGACGCTCGCCACGGCGACCGATTTCGGATATGTCTTCCAGATTTTCGCCTATCTGCTGCTCTACGTGATCGGTGGTTACCTGCTCTATTCGGCGATGTTCGCTGCCGTCGGTTCGGCTGTCGATAACGTGCAGGACGCACAGCAGTTGCAGACCCCGATCATGCTGCCGATCATCCTGAGTATCTTCGTGATGATGGTGGTGATGAAGGACCCCAATTCGCCGCTGGTCTTCTGGTGTTCGATGATTCCTTTCACCTCGCCCGTGGTGATGATGGCCCGCATCCCGTGCGGTATTCCGACCTGGGAGATCGTCGTGTCGCTCGCGGTGCTCTACGCTACGTTTATGGCTATGGTATGGCTCGCGGCGAAGATTTACCGCGTGGGTATCTTCATGTACGGCAAGAAACCTACCTTCAAGGAGCTTTACAAGTGGATCCGCTACAAATATTAGCGGGCACGCTGCGGGGCCGGCCGGATTTTATTTTTCCGGGCACCCTTTTTGCAGGAGGTAAATACAGAAAGGTTTTTTCATAAATAGATTTTTTGATCGCGGGTCCCGGTTGTCGCAAGACGGCCGGGACCTTTTCGTGATCCCTGTCCGGAGTCTGTTGAATCGACTGGTGCCGCTTGTTGCCGGTTCGAAACAAAAGAACCGTTTCCATCGGATTTCGGGCCGAAGTCCTTATTTTTGCCGGGAATTTGACGGGCGGAGGATCGTTTGCCGACATTCGCGGTATTCGTGGCGAGTTTGCGGTGCGGATGCGGGCGACGGGTTTCCGCTATCGGTTCTTCGGTATTCATTTCGCACCTTATTATTAATCGATAAATTTATTGACTTATGTTACACAGAAAAATCGGATGGATGCTGCTTTGTTCAGCGGTTCTGCTGGCATCGTGCAACGACGACGAAACGAATGGCAACGGCGGAAACGGCCCTGCCGTACCGCCTGCGGAGGTGACTGCCGATGTAGATTATGAAGTTTTCGGAGGAGAGGATATGCCGCAGCTCTTCGATATGCAGGCGAAGTACACCGATGCCGTCGGAAAGACCGTGACGGCGGATGTCGCTTCGCTGCCCTGGAGCATTTCTGTCAAAGGAGCGAAGGTTCCTTTCGAGGCGACTGTCGAACTGGTACTGACGGCTAAGGAAGAGGTTGCGGAACAAGCCGCCTACCGCGTGGGACTCGGCTCGGGCGTTTCCTATACAACTACCGACGGCCAATATAAGGAGGCGACCGGTGCCTCGACGATGACCATTGGAAAGGACAAGGTGGAGAAATACCGGCAAACCATTTTGGGAAGAACGTACAAAAGTACCGAACGGATCGAGGTTTCCGGGAAATAAGACCTGAACGAAAGAACTGATAAAAGGCTGTCACCCTCGGTGACAGCCTTTTTTATTGTGGATAAAAGAATCCCCTGCCGAAACGTCGGCAGGGGATTTCTTATTGAACGGAGCGTGCCGTTACCAGATAATCACGCGCTCCTCGACCGGCATATACATCTTGCCGTCGGTGATGTTGAAGGCATCGAAGAAATCCTGGAGGTTGCGCAGCGTAGCGTCCACGCGCCATTGACCGAGCGAGTGTACGTCGAGTTTGGTCAGACGGGCGATCTCCTCGTCGCGGATGTTCTGTGCCCAGACGGTCGCGTAGCTCAGGTAGAAGCGCTGAGCCGGCGTGAGGCCGTCGATCGGTTCGGGCTCGGTGCCGTTCAGCGAGTTCTTGAGTGCCGTGTAAGCCACGCGCAGACCGCCCTGATCGGCGATATTCTCGCCCAGACAGAGCGAACCGTTGGCGAAGATGGCCGGCTGGTCGCCGCGTGCGGGCAGCACCTCGATCGCATCGAATTGCTTGACCAGAATGTCGGTCTTCTGTTTGAAGGCTTCGGCATCGGCGTCGGTCCACCAGTTGTTCATGTTGCCGTCCTTGTCGAACTGACGGCCCTGATCGTCGAATCCGTGCGTCATCTCGTGTCCGATCACTACGCCGATAGCGCCGTAGTTCACCGCGTCGTCGGCTGCCGGGTTGAAGAACGGCGGCTGAAGGATTGCTGCCGGGAAGCAGATTTCATTGGTGGTCGGGTTGTAGTAGGCATTGACCGTTTGCGGAGTCATGTGCCACTCTTCGGGATCGACGGGTTTATCCGTTTTGGCAAGCGCATCGCGGGTCGCCCATTCGCTGGCACGCTGGATATTCTCCCAGTAGGAGAGGGTCGGGTCGATTTCGAGCGTGGAGTAGTCCTTCCACTTGTCGGGGTAGCCGATTTTTACGCGGAAAGCGGCGAGTTTCTCGCGGGCGCGCATCTTGGTCGAGTCGCTCATCCAGTCGAGCTGGTCGATGTGTTGGCCGAGGGCCGTGCGGAGATTCTCCACCAGGGTCATCATGCGGGCCTTGTCCTCGGCGGGGAAGAACTTCTCGACGTACATTTCGCCTACGGCCTCGCCCAGGGCGCTGTTGGGAATGGCCATGGCACGTTTCCAGCGGGGACGGGGCTCCTGCTTGCCCGACATCGTGCGGCCGTAGAAGTCGAACGATGCGGCGTAGAAGTTATCGTCCAGGTAGGGTGCTGCGGCGTTGAGGTATTGCGATGCCAGGTAGTAGCGCAAGTCTTCGATCGGAGTGGTTTCGATCAGCTTGTTCAGCGCCTCCATGTATTCGGGCTGGCAGACGATCACACGCTCGGGATTGATTCCGGAGAATGCGAAGAGCTGTGCCCAGTCGATGGCGTCGTAGTTCTTTTTCAGATCGGCGGTCGTCATCGGGTTGTACATGCGCTGAATATCGCGCAGCTCGACGTTCGAACGCATGTTCTTGGCCAGTTCGGTTTCGATGCGCATAACGGCGTCGGTCGCCTTGCCTGCCTCGGACTCTTCGAGTCCGGCCAGCGTGAAGAGCCGGTTCAGATAAGTTTTGTAGGCTTCGCGGATCGATTCGTTCTCGGCGTCGAGGTAGTAGTCGCGGTCACCCATGCCGATACCCGACTGTCCGATATAGAGGGCATTGACTTTGCTGTCCTTCAGATCGGCCTGGGGACCGAAGCTGAACAGGGGCGAGCTCGAAGTCAGCTGCATCACGGACAGGATCGGAGTGAGTTGTTCCTTCTTGTCGAGGGACAGGATGGTTTTCAGCTCGGCCTTGACGGGAGCGGCGCCCTCCTTGTTCAGGCGTACCGAGTCGAGGCCCAGCTTGTAGAGGTCGGCGATTTTCTGATTGACCGTGCCCTTCGCAGGGTTCTCCTTGGTCATCTGGGTGAAGAGCTCGTTGATGCGAATCTCGTTGTTGTCGCTCAGCACGTTGAACATGTTGTAGCTCGAATGTTCAGGTTTGAGCGGATTTTTAGCCTGCCAGCCGCCCGTGGCGTACTGGTAGAAACTCTCGTTGGGGGCGACCGAGGTGTCCATGTTGGACGGATCGAGCGCCGGCGTCGAGTTGGTCGGTTTGTTTTGGCAGCCCATCATACAAAGAACGGTTGCAGCGAAAAGAATTTTTTTCATTGGTTGTTTACTCTAAATATTTTAAGGTTTCTGTCTGTTTTCGATTCAGTACGGAGAGCGGTTCGATGGGACCGCGCTCTGTTCGTGCCCGGCTTATTTGCGGATGGCCGCCACACCCGGCAGCTCCTTGCCTTCGATGTATTCGAGCAGTGCGCCGCCGCCCGTAGAGACGTAGCTCACCTTGTCGGCCAGGCCGAACTTGTTGATGCAGGCCACCGAATCGCCGCCGCCGATGAGCGAGAAGGCTCCTTTCGAAGTGGCTTCGGCGATCGCTTCGGCCACGGCTTTCGAGCCGGTAGCGAACTTGTCCATCTCGAAAACACCTACGGGGCCGTTCCACAGGATCGTCTTGCAGCCCAGGATGTGTTCGCGGAAAATCTTCTTGCCCTCCTCGCCGATGTCGAGGCCCATCCAGCCGTCGGGGATATCGTTCACCGGAGCCTGGCGCGTATCGGCATCCTCGGCGAATTTGTCGGCGATCAGCGCATCGGGCGAGAATACCAGCTTCACGCCGCGCTCCTCGGCTTTCTTCACGATTTCGAGTGCCGTGGGGAACATCTCCGGCTCGCAGAGCGAGTTGCCGACTTTGCCGCCCTGCGCCGCTGCGAAGGTGTAGGACATACCGCCGCCGATGACGATCGAATCGACCTTCTCCATCAGGTTTTCGAGGATCGAGATCTTGGTCGAAACTTTCGACCCGCCGATGATCGCCGCGAACGGGCGCCGGGGGTTCAGCATCAGACGATCGACCGCCTGCAATTCGTTCTCCATCACGTAGCCGAACATCTTGTCGTGGGGGAATTTATCGGCGATCAGGGCTGTCGAGGCGTGTGCGCGGTGCGCGGTGCCGAAAGCGTCGTTGATGTAGCAGTCGGCATACGAGGCCAGCCGCTCGACGAACTCTTTCTGCGAGGCTTTGACCGCTTTTTTGGCTGCGGCCTTCTCCTCTTCCGAAGCATCTTCGGCGAGTCCGCGGGGCTTGCCCTCCTCCTCGGCGTAGAAACGCAGGTTTTCGAGCAGCATCACCTCGCCGGGTTTGAGGTTCCGGGCTGTTTCGGCCGCTTTTTCTCCCATGCAGTCGCCGGCGAAAATCACGGGTTTGCCCAGCAGCTTTTCGATCGCGGGGACGATCTGTCCGAGCGAATATTTCATATCGTTGTTCTTCTTGGGCCGTCCCAGATGCGACATCAGGATTACCGAGCCGCCCGCGTCGAGTACCTTGCGGATCGTGGGGATCGCCGCCCGGATGCGGGTGTCGTCCGTTACCTGGCCCTTGTCGTCGAGGGGGACGTTGAAGTCCACGCGGATAATCGCCCGCTTGCCTTTGAAATCGTAAGAATCGATTTTGAACATAATTCGAAATATTTAATGGTTGAACGTGCTGGTTCCACAACCGGCTATAACGTGACAAATTTAGCAAAATAGTTTGTAAATGCGTCGTGTCCGCCGGGGAATTTGAGATTGCGGGGGCGGGAAACGATCCTGCGGATCGCTTTCCGATGCCGGAATTTGTCCTTTTGCCTCGTGCCGGCGCTCTGTTTTCGGTGGAACATAGCGGGTTGTCCGTTTATTCCGTTTTCGTTCGCGGACGACTTCGGCGACCGGTCGCAAACTTGCGGAATCCGGGCCGGATTTTGCCGGATACCGCCTTGCGGGGCCCGGGATTTGCAGGGGTTGCCGTCGGGGAGGGTCCGGGGTCCGGCGGCGATCGGATAAAAAATTCGGCGACAGGTATCATTTTTATAAAAAACAACTATCTTTGCTGATAGTTTGATAGTAAAACACCCCTCGAACGTCACAAAATCTAACAATATGTACGGTAAAATTAAAGAACATTTGGAGCATGAGCTGGCCGAAATCAAAGCGGCAGGGCTCTACAAGAACGAACGCATCATCGAATCCCCGCAGCGTGCCGAGATCACGGTCGGCGGACGTCAGGTGCTGAATTTCTGTGCGAACAACTACCTCGGCCTTTCGGACAATCCGCGTCTGATCGAAGCGGCGAAGAAGGCGATGGACACACGCGGCTACGGCATGTCGTCCGTGCGTTTCATCTGCGGTTGCCAGGATATGCACAAGCAGCTCGAGAAGGCGATCGCCGACTATTTCGGTACCGAGGATACGATTCTCTATGCCGCTTGCTTCGACGCCAACGGCGGCGTGCCTCTGTTTACCGAGCAGGATGCGATCATCTCCGATTCGCTCAACCACGCGTCGATCATCGACGGCGTGCGTCTGTGCAAGGCCGTTCGCTACCGTTACGCCAACGCCGACATGGCCGAGCTGGAGGATTGCCTCAAGAAAGCCCAGGCACAGCGTTTCCGCATCATCGTAACCGACGGCGTCTTCTCGATGGACGGCAACGCCGCTCCGCTGGATGAGATCTGCAAGCTGGCCGAGAAATACGATGCGCTGGTGATGGTCGATGAGTGCCACTCGGCAGGCGTGCTGGGCAAGACCGGTCGCGGTATCACCGAACTCTACAACCTGCGCGGACAGGTCGATATCCTGACCGGTACGCTGGGCAAAGCCTTCGGCGGCGCGGTAGGCGGTTTCACCACCGGCCGCAAGGAGATTATCGACATGCTGCGCCAGCGTTCGCGCCCGTACCTCTTCTCGAACTCGCTGCCCCCTGCCGTAGTGGGTGCTTCGATCGAGATGTTCAAGATGCTCGGCGAGAGCGATGCGCTGCACGACAAGCTCGTGAAGAACGTCGAGCATTTCCGCAAGGGTATGATGGCCGCCGGCTTCGACATCAAGCCTACGCAGTCGGCTATCTGCGCCGTGATGCTCTACGATGCCAAACTGTCGCAGGATTTCGCCGCCCGTCTGCAGGACGAGGGTATCTTCGTGACCGGCTTCTACTATCCCGTGGTGCCGAAGGGACAGGCCCGTATCCGCGTGCAGGTTTCGGCCGGCCACACCACCGAGCAGCTCGACCGTTGCATCGCAGCGTTCGTGAAGATCGGTAAGGAGATGAACGTAATCAAATAAGTTTACAACCGACTAAAACGAGTTTTTCCATGTCTAAGGCAACTTTGGACGCTATCGACGGGAAGATTCTCCAGTACCTCGTCCGGAATGCACGCATGCCGTTCCTCGAGATCGCACGCGAGTGCGGGATTTCGGGTGCGGCCATTCACCAGCGTATCCGCAAGTTGCACGATTCGGGGGTGATCCTGGGAAGCCGCCTGATCGTGGACCCCAAGATGCTGGGTTTCGACGTATGCGCTCTGATCGGTATTTGCGTGCAGGATCCGATGTATATGATGCAGACGATGGAGAAACTCAAGGAGATTCCCGAAATCGTGGAGTGCCACTTCATCACCGGAAATTTCAACATTCTGGTAAAACTCTACTGCCTGGACAACGAACACCTGATGAAAACCATTTTCGACGGAATTCTGCGTATCCAGGGCATTTCGACCACCCAGACCTTCATTTCGCTCAACGAGGCTTTCCAACGCCAGGTGAGCATCGATTTCATCCGGGCTGCGGAGCGTTGAAAAGAGGACGGGAATAGGAAACGACGGGACGTGCCTGCGGGTGCGTCCCGTTTTTTATGGCTCCCGGGTCCTGCATCCTTGCGAATCCCGAAAATTGTGACTACCTTGCAGAGGCTATGGAAAATGAGAAAAAACCGACGATCATTCGTCTTACCAAGGAGTTTACATTCGAGGCGGCTCATGCGCTGGAGGGTTACGACGGCCTTTGCCGCGAGATTCACGGCCACTCCTACCGCCTGTTCGTGACGGTCAAGGGGACGCCTTGCGCCGACGAGTCGAATCCCAAGTTCGGCATGGTGATGGATTTCGGAGAGCTGAAACGGATTGTGAACGAACAGATCCTCTCCCGCCTCGACCACGCTTTCGTCATGCGCCGCACGGCCGAAAGCACCCGTGTAGCGGAACAGATCGGCTGTCGCTTCGGCCGCATCGTGCTGGTCGATTATCAGCCTACGTGCGAGAATATGCTCGCGGATTTCGCCGCCCGCATCGAAGCCGACCTGCCGTCCCATGTCAAGCTCCACGCCCTGCGTCTGCACGAAACGGCGACTTCGTTCGCCGAGTGGATGGCCGAGGATAACCGATAGAATCCGATGAAAAAACTCTTTCTTGTCGATGCCTATGCATTGATTTTCAAGTATTATTATGCGTTCATGGGACGTCCCATGCGCAATCGTGCGGGGATGAATACCTCGGTGGTGTTCGGTTTCACGAAATTTCTGCGCGACATCCAGAAACGGGAACATCCCGACCTGCTGGGCGTCGCGTTCGACCCGAAAGGCGGCAGTTTCCGCCGCGAAATTTTCCCCGAATACAAGGCCAACCGTGCCGAAACGCCGGAGGATATCCTGTTGTCGGTGCCTTATGTCAAGCGGATCGTCGAGGCGATGTGTATTCCGGTGCTGGAGGTGCCCGGTTACGAGGCCGACGATGTGATCGGCACGCTTGCATACAAGGGCGTCGAGGCGGGTTACGACGTTTTCATGGTTACGCCCGACAAGGACTACGGACAGTTGGTTTGCGACAACTGTAAGATCTACAAACAGAAAGGCAACGACGGTATCGAAATCGTCGGCCGGGAGGCGATCCGCGAGAAATACGGCATCGAGAATCCGCAGTTGGTACGCGACATCCTGGCGTTGTGGGGCGATGCTTCGGACAACATTCCCGGCGTGCCGGGCATCGGGGAAAAAACCGCCTGCAAGCTGGTGCAGGAGTGGGGGACGGTGGAAAATATCCTGCAAAACGCCGATCGGATCAAGGGCCGGCAGGGTGAGAAGATCGCCGAGTGGGGCGACAAACTCCTGTTGGCCAAGCGGCTGACGACCATCTGCCTGGACGTGCCGATCGACTTTCGGGAGGAA
>OHPL01001336.1_pt1 | contig 12864 bp, 9 predicted proteins | sample 1577711 | NCBI WGS metagenome assembly OHPL01 (sample SAMEA3879538, study PRJEB24766) | human gut metagenome | biome: human-associated habitat; feature: feces | place: USA | collected 1985/1987
AATATCCTTCAAAATTGCTTTCAACCAATTCTATATCATTTTTATCAGTCTCTCCTTTTTTTTCAGAGACCGTATGCGAGATTATTCCGTGATCTTTTCCCGCTACACCTCGCATGGAAATTTTAATGTACCCGCCGCTTCCTCGTCTTGACTCTACCATGAATCGATTATCTGATGAAAATCGTGTATTGATTACATATGTTACCTGTGACGGGGCACATTCCAAAAGATCAGCCACATCCTTACGCCGTAAAAGTAATTCATCAGAAGACTGCTTTCCCAACCTTTCTAATATAAATTGTTCAATTCTATCCGCTAAAATGGAATTTGTCATTTGATGATAGGCTCCTTTTCTTTTTACCAAATCTATTTTATTACTTAAAAGTCAAAAAGTCAATATGTTAAATAGTAAAAGCCACATGGAAAAAGGATATTTCTTTCATGTGGCTTTTAAAAAGCTAAAAATCAGAAATTCTTAAATTTTGCAAAACACTGGTAATCACTGATCCTGGAAAACCCCGACGATATAATATGCCCGCAGCTCTTCTATAATTATGCTTTAAAGCTGGCAAAACTTTCACTTTATTTTTCATAACAATAAGTGCAGCCGCATATTCTTCATCAAAAGTCAAATGTCGGTCTATGGAAAGACCTCGCAATTTCATTTTTTTATGAATATAAACATCTCCATAAGCATTCTTGCTCTTATATAAGTTAAACAAATCTTCAGCAAGATCTAAATCATTTACATATCCATAGTGTAAAAGTTTCGATAAAGCTTCTTCTATCTCCCGCAAAGGATATTCCCTGTCTTTTAATTTTTTACGTAATTCATAAGTACTCTGTCCACGATACTTCAGTAAATGCAAGGCCGCTTCATACGCTGTTTTACTCTTTTGCATCTTTATTCTTTGCAATAACATCCACATTGAATTTTTCCGGTTCTACCACCAGAGTATCCCTAATAATCTTATCAATTTCCGCAGCGATTTCCTGATTTTCTCTCAAAAAAGCCTTTGCTGCCTCACGGCCCTGACTTATACGATTTCCTTTATAGGAGTACCATGCCCCGCTCTTTTGAATAATATCCATATTAGTTGCGAGATCCAGTAATGTTCCTTCTTTTGAGATACCTTCTCCATACATCACATCAAACTCAGCTGTTTTAAAAGGCGGGGCCACTTTATTCTTTACAACTTTGGCACGAGTACGGTTTCCCACCACATCTGTCCCATTTTTTATAGCTTCACCGCGACGGATTTCTACCCGTATAGAAGAATAAAACTTAAGCGCTCTGCCACCAGTAGTGGTTTCAGGATTACCAAACATAATACCAACCTTCTCACGAATCTGATTGATAAATATCACGATGGTCCTGGATTTACTTATAATCCCGGTTAATTTTCTAAGCGCTTTGCTCATCAATCTGGCTTGAAGTCCTACAGATTGATCACCTATATCTCCTTCAATTTCCTGTTTCGGAACAAGAGCTGCTACTGAGTCAATAACAATCATATCCACCGCTCCGCTCCGCACCAACTGCTCACAGATGCTTAATGCCTGTTCTCCGCTATCCGGCTGAGAAATCAAAAGACGCTCCGTATCGACACCCAAATGATGAGCATATACGGGATCCAAGGCATGTTCCGCATCAATAAATGCCGCTACACCATTATTTTTTTGTGCTTCGGCAATGGCATGTAATGCTAATGTCGTTTTTCCGGAAGATTCCGGCCCGTAAATTTCTATGACCCTTCCCCGAGGATATCCGCCAACCCCTACTGCAATATCCAGAGCTAATGAACCTGTCGGAATAACCTCTGTATCCAATTTTCCCTTCATATCGCCTAATCGCATAATTGCACCGGCTCCGAAGTCACGGGTAATTTGATGCATTGCATTTTCAAGAGCCTTTTGACGTTCTGAGTTCATGTCCGTGTTTCGTACTTTTACTGTCATTTTATCCTCCTTTATTTAATTTAATATACTGCAGAACATAATATAATGCCTTATCTGCTGCGCCATAACGGATGCTCTCACGATTCCCCATAAAATGTTCTTCATAGACTTTTGTTCCATATTTTCCTGAAACAGCTATAAATACAAGACCAGGACTCTCCCCATGTATTCCATTCCCCGGACCGGCATATCCGGTAGTGGCTACCGACACATCACTATTATAAAGTCGTCTGCTACCTTCGGCCATTTCACCAGCTACACCAGCACTAACAGCAGTATCTCTTTCCAGTACACTTTTTGAAACACCGAGAATCTTCTCTTTACTATCATTCCAATAAGTAACAGCACTCCCCTTAAAGTAGTCAGAACTTCCGGGCAAATCTGTCATTAACTTTCCAATTATGCCACCGGTACATGATTCAGCGGCGCTCATTGTCATTTTATACTGAATCAATAATTCTGCCAAATCACTCCTAATATCAGATTCAACATGATACTCTGATACAGGAAGCCGCTTTTTTATAATCAATAAGAACGGAGTGATCAAATCGTGCGCATTTTGTATAGTACTTCCATGCGCAGTCATGCGAAGCGCAATATATCCCGGCCTTGCCAATAAAGCAAATGTCGGATTTTCCTGCGCCTTAATTAGATCCATTATACGGGATTCAATTTCTGTCTCTGTCAATCCTGTTATAGTTACTATAACAGAATAAATAATACCTTGCGGTCCAAAATTACTTTCAAGCCACGGCATCATCTCTTTCTCTGCCATAATTTTCATTTCAAATGGTGGTCCCGGTAAATGAATTAGTGCTTTATGATTTTTAATAGATGCAGATCCATTAGCTGAACCAACATGATTTTCAAATATGCAGGAACCTTCTCCGAACCATGCCTGTCGCGATAGGAGTTTAGAATATACTCGCCCTTCTCGTTCATAATAATCCCTAAGACGGCTATTCTGATCCTCATAATATACATAAGAAATACCTAAAGCTTCTGCCCCGATGCGCTTCGTAATGTCTCCTTGTGTCGCACCCAGCCCGCCGGATGTAATTACTATATCTGCCCGAGACAATGCAATTTCCATAGCATTTCTCATCCGCATAGCATTATCCCCCACCGTAGTCATATAAGCTACTGTAAATCCGTGCTGATTCAGAAAAACCGCCAACCATCTGCTGTTCTCATTATCAATTTCTCCCAGCAGTAATTCTGTGCCGGTAGTAATGATTTCAACAATCATCATATACCTCTATCTGTTGTTATTCTCTCCGCAATCAAATCATATGCGTATCCATCTATAATATGCGCCTTAACAAAGTCACCCGGCCGTAAATCGCCAGGGTGATCTATGTAAACATTACCATCTACCTCAGGTGCTTGGAAAGATGCTCTGCCTTTAGCCTGAAGATTTCCACATCCATCATCTAATAATTCTTCCACCAATACTTCTGTATCAACTCCAATCAGATTCCGATTATTTTCTTCAGAAATTTCTGCTTGAGCCGCCATTAACTCGTGATATCGATTTTCTTTTATTTCTTCTGTAACCTGATCGACCATACGGGCTGCTGGTGTCCCATCTTGTGCTGAATAAGTAAATGCCCCCATATTATCAAATTTCACTGCCTTGATGAATGTAAGCAATTCTTTAAAATCTGCCTCTGTTTCTCCGGGAAACCCAACCATAAGGGTTGTCCGAATTGTTATATACGGTGTGGTATTTCGTAATTTCTTCAATAGCTTTTTGATGCTTTGGGAAGAATCACGTCTATGCATTCGTCCTAACACGGAATCACTTATATGCTGTAAAGGAATATCTACATATTTGCAGATCTTTTCTTCTTTAGTAATTATTTCTAAAAGTTCATCATCAAAATACGTTGGATACAGATAAAACAAACGAATCCATTTCACATTATCAATTTTTACAAGTTCTTTTAATAGCCTTGCAAGTGTTGTTCCATCATTTAAATCTCTGCCATAGAAACTGGAGTCCTGCGCAATTAAATTAAACTCACGGACACCTTCACTGGAAAGCCGTTTGACTTCGTGTACAACAGATGGAATGGAGCGGCTTCTCATCGCGCCACGAACATAGGGAATATAGCAAAACGTGCAACCATTACTGCATCCTTCCGCAATCTTTATATACGCACTGTAAGGTGGAGTCAGCGGCTGCCGCGGAATAAGTTCTTCATGTTCACAGGGAGCGGTATCGAATCTATATATCTTTTTATTGCCATGAATATAGGACTCTTGGACAACTTCTAAAATATGTTGCCATGAATCAGTACCTATAAAAATATCGATTTCCGGTATTTCTTTTCCCAATGCTTCCTTATATTGCTGTGTCAGACACCCGGCAGCGACAAGTTTCTCACAAACTCCCTCCTTTTTGTATCTGGCTGCCTGCAAAATGGTCTGAATTGATTCTTCCTTTGCCGGATCAATAAATGTGCATGTGTTGATAATAATGATTTGCGCAGTGCTTAAATCCTCAGTTAATTCATACCCGGCTTTTGCTAAAATACCAACCATCATTTCAGTGTCTACCAAATTCTTGGAACATCCCAAACTAATAACTCCCAATTTACGATTCAATTATGAAATCCTCCTGAAACGAACCTGTTCTATCCATTCATTCAATAGTATTTTTTTCCCCTCATCAACATATTTCTTCTCTAATTCCCAATAATTTAAAGGATTTCCGTTTGTATCAGCAGGCAATGTGCTGTCATTAACATAAATAAAGTAACAACCGTTATCCTGCATGACCTTTTTATAATGCGTAGGCGTCAACAACCAATTCATAAGTTTTTGACCAAGTTCGGGCTCTTTGCTGTCGGCAGAAAGCCCTATACCATATAAATACCAGGAAGTTCCATCCGTAGGGTACATAATTTGTAGAGGAAGATTTTCTTTTTGTGCCCGCATAGCCTCATTATAGCTGGATATCCCGATATCACACTTTCCCATACCTGCCATCCTTGATGGCGTCGAAAGATATTTCCCATATTGTACAATATGGGAGTTCCCCTCAGACAAAAGGTAAAGTGCCTCTGTAATCCCGAAGTGTTCTGCCATAGATAACAGCAAATCTTCCGCCATATCTGCCGCAATAAAATCCGTCATGGACAATCGGATCTGCGGTGAAGTCATTATATTGTTCCAATTATAATTTAGCAGAGAATGTCTGGCCGCAAATTCTTTATTAACAACAAAAACAATCGGATCTAACCAAATTCCCGTCCAAGTCCCCTCGAAATCCTTAAATTGTTCTAAAGCAGTGTCTGTTGATTCTGAAGAATAGGAGCGTAATGCCTTATTCTTTTTCAATTCTTCCAAATTGGTCTGAGATGTTAAAAATATATCAGCCTCGCCAATCCCCTGCTGCCCATTACTGCCTAATTGTTCCGCTGTCATACGTATAATTTCTATCTGAAATCCGGTTTCCGCATAAAATTCTTTACCGATTTCATCTAAAATATTGGATTGTAAATCAGTACAAATTTTAATAGTTTGCGCCTTGACTGAAGTTTGCTTTTTCAAATCTTCCTGGATTTTTGCATATTGTAAAATTCCCCAAAAAGCAGTAGAAGCTAATATAAGAAATGATATAACCGGTATTAATCTCCGCAAAGGTTTTCGCTCCCTTATTTGATAATATATTATTTATTTCAATTTTCTATTTGATCCGGAAATAACTCTTTTAATTGCCCTTTAGAAACTAAAACCGTTCTCGGTTTTGCACCATCAGCTTTACTTACAATTCCCATTAATTCCATGGTATCCATTAATCTTCCTGCTCTAGTGTAGCCGATTCGAAACCTTCGCTGCAATGCGGAAACAGATGCTCTTTGGGTATCAACCACCCACTCTGACGCTTCTGCCAATAATTCATCTTTCGGCTCCTCTGAATCTGAAGAAACAGCAGGTTCCCACTCTGATAAATCTATTTTCGTCTCATCAGATACTATGACATCCTGCTGGATGCACTGTTCCTTTACATAAGAAACGACAGCCTCCACTTCCTCATCGGAAATAAATGCTCCTTGTATGCGTATAGGATTCGATGCACCGGACGGATTAAAAAGCATATCACCTTTACCTAAAAGTTTTTCTGCGCCTGCTTTATCTAAAATGGTTCTGGAATCCACTTGTGATGAGACAGCAAACGAAATACGGCTGGGGATATTTGCTTTAATTAGGCCTGTAATAACATCCACAGAAGGTCTTTGCGTTGCTACAACAAGATGAATCCCCGCAGCTCTTGCTTTTTGTGCTAATCGACAAATCGCATCTTCCACACTGTCCTTTACCACCATCATCAAATCTGCCAGCTCATCAATCACAACGACAATGAATGGCATCTTCATTTCAGGATTTTGCTTATTAAATCCATTAATATCACGAACATTTTTTTCCGCAAAAGACCGATAACGGGTTTCCATTTCTGTTACAGCCCAATTTAAGATACCCGCCGCTTTCTTGGGCTCCGTAACGACTTCCGTGCGCAAATGAGGAATCCCATTATATATGGATAATTCAACCACTTTGGGATCGATCAGGATTAATTTTACATCTTCAGGAAGACTATGATAGAGAATACTGGTAATTATGGTATTGATGCAAACCGACTTTCCGCTTCCGGTTTGCCCGGCAATCAAAAGATGCGGCATTTTAGCCAGATCAGTAATCACTACCTTCCCTGCAATATCTTTTCCCAATGCCACAAGTATCTTTCCTTTCCCTTTTTGAAAAGCATTGCTGGAAAGAACTTCCCGCAATGATACTGCAGCCGTTTTGGCATTAGGAATCTCAATCCCTACTGCAGATTTCCCGGGGATGGGCGCCTCTATTCGGATACTGGTGGCTGCCAGCTGAAGCGCTATATCATCCGACAAACCTTCTATTTTAGATACGCGTACCCCCGGAGCAGGTTCAAGTTCATAACGTGTAACAGCAGGTCCTATACTTACATGAACTATTTTGGCATTTACACCAAAGCTTTTTAATGTTGTCTCAAGACGATTCGCTTTTCCATAAGCATTCGTTTCCAAACTGCCGGAGCTTTCTCCCTCCTTTAAAAGAGACAGAGGTGGAAATGAGTAAAAATTATTTTTTTCTGCTTCAGGCATGTCTGCCTTACTATTTATTTTAATATCATTTGTATTTTCTTCGCAGACTTTATGTCCTTCCAGCATATCAATATTATCTTCAGGATTATCTTCAGGCAATAAAATCTGTGCATTCTCGGAAACAGTTTGGTCTGTTGCTTCACCACATACAGGTTTCCCTTTTTCATCAGCAGGAGAAAATACATTAACAGGAAGATCTTCCGTATCATCTTTTTTTATATTTTTAATGATAGGCTTATGGAAAATAAAGTCTGTTAAATTATATTGTTCTCCTGCATTTTCCGCCGCATTACGGGCGCTATGATATGCTTCCTGCTTTTCACGTATTCTCGCTTTAACATGACCAATCCTTTTTTCAGTTTGTTCCCCAACCTTTTTAGCACCGTTTGAAACTGACCAATGTGTTAACAGTAAAATATCTATGACAAACAAACCGGTCAAAATGATTGTCGTCCCTATATTTCCCGCTAAAAAACGTATTATGCCCACCGGGATCCCACAAAACATTCCTCCATATGTCATAAAAGAATCTACTGAAAAGGTACTACCGGCAGGGAGCATATGATGATGATAGCCGGCTAGAAGTATCCATACGGCAATTAAAGAAAAAACAAGACGACGTGTCATATTTGGCGCATGTCCTGTCAATACGTATACTGCTCCCGTAAAGATAAGAACAAGGGCCGCCCCAAATGAGGCCACTCCAAAGAGTACATAAAATCCATTACGCAGCAGATTTCCCACAATTCCCATGCCATAGCCGCTTAAACTGAGGCATACAAAGAAACCCAAAAAAATCATAACAATTCCCGTGATTTCAACTCTATTCGTCCCCTGGCTTTTTTTCTTTTCGCGTGCAATATGTACTTTCTTTTTCATCAGTTCGGTAAACCTTCCTACTCCTTATTCATCCTTTTATTCCATCTTTTTACAATCTCCGCTTCTGCACCATTCAATACAGGGCGGTAATATACAGCAGAACAAAGTTCATCAGGCAGATACTGCTGTTTAACCCATCCCCCATATGCATGTGGATATTTATAAGTTATTCCGTATCCCAGCCTGTTCGCTCCATTATAATGTGCATCTTTCAAATGCCGCGGAATAGACCAGTTACTCTTCTTTGCAATGTCTGTCATCGCAGCAGAAATACCGACAACCGTACTATTACTTTTAGGAGCAAGCGAAATATATAATACTGCTTCCGCCAAAATAATCTGCGCTTCCGGGAATCCAACCATTTCCGCCGCCTGTGCTGCCGATACTGCCACACGAAGAGCATCGGGATCCGCTAATCCAACATCTTCTGCCGCACAGATTATAATTCTCCGTGAAATAAAAGAGGTTTTTTCTCCCCCTGCAATCATTCTTGCCAGATAGTGAAGAGCTGCCTGGGGATCGCTTCCACGCATGCTCTTAATAAATGCGGAAGCAATATCGTAATGATAATCACCTTTTTTATCATACACGGACATTTGTTCCCCGGCAACCCCCTGTACTTCTTTTTCAGTCAGTACCCCGCCATATGGCAAACTTGTTGTAGCCTGCTCCAATAAGTTTAACGCGATTCTAGTATCACCTGCCGCATATGCAGCAATATTTTTAAGAACTATTTCATCCGCATGATAATCATGCATGCCCAATCCCTTATTTTTATCTGTAAGCGCTTTTTGGAGGATAAGGACGATTGAATCGATGCTAAGCGGTTTAAGATGAATCAATCTTATCCGGGACAGTAACGAACCGTTCAGTTCAAAATAAGGATTTTCCGTAGTTGCTCCAATCAATATGAAAGTCCCATTTTCCACATAAGGCAGTAATAAATCCTGCTGTGCCCTATTAAATCGGTGAACTTCATCGATGAATACAATAGTTCTTCTTCCATAGTACTGCAATTCTTTTTGGGCAGCGGGAACGATGTCGCGAATTTCTTTAGCTCCGCTGGAAGTCGCATTTAATTTTAAAAATTTGAACTTAGTCATCTTTGCAATAACAGATGCAATTGTCGTTTTTCCACATCCGGGCGGCCCAAAGAGAAGAAGAGATGGTACTGTATCTCTTTCTATCATTTTATAAAGGAAAGAGTTTTTCCCTACAGACTCGTCTTGCCCTATGATATCATCAAGTATTTCCGGACGCATTCGATCCGCCAGCGGAGCATATGCGTTTGATTCATCTGATATGTCAAATAATGATTCCATCTTTTCTTCCCCATAAGAATAAGCCGCCAAGTAAACCTTAGCGGCATTGCATTTAATGACCCCACCATGTCGTTTAATGCTGTATTTTGAGTCTGCATAGATGCAGGTGGGTGTCCTCATGACCTGTTCCTTCAGTCCCTGAAGAAGGGCATTGAATCCACAAATCGATTCTGAACTCCCTTTTTAAAGGTGTTGGTTCAAAATATAAAGCGACACGTGCACAGCAGGGTTTTATCTTTAATATTAGTGTAGCAAAAAGTATTCTGTTTTACAAGTTTCTGCCATCATCATACAAGAAACGCATTTGTCTTTTTCTTCAAAATGACAAATGCGTTTTGCAGTAGGTATAAATTAAATTAATAAATTCTTTTCCTTTTTAACATCTACTCTGATATGCAGCTCCTTTAACTGCATATCAACAACTTCTGAAGGTGCCTGTGTCATTTGATCGATAGCACTCTGTGTTTTTGGAAATGCAATAACATCACGGATGGACCCTAAACGAAGCATAAGCATTACAAGCCGATCAAGTCCCAAGGCAATCCCTGCATGCGGCGGCGCACCATAGCGGAAAGCATCCAAAAGGAACCCAAACTTTTCCTGTGCTTCTTCGTGTGTTATCCCAATCGCCTTGAAAACCTTTTCCTGCAGTTCCTCCTGATAAATACGAAGTGAACCGCCACCTGCCTCAACTCCGTTTAAAACCATGTCATAGGCCTTAGCATATACTTTTGAAGGATCAGTAAGCAAGTACTGGACATCTTCATCACGCGGAGCAGTAAAGGGATGATGTTCTGCAACCCAGCGTTTATCCTCTTCGCTGTATTCAAACATCGGGAAATCAGTTACCCAGCGGAAGCAGAATTCATTTTCATCAATGAGATTCATACGGCGCGCCATTTCGAGGCGGAGTTCGCCAAGCGCCTGGGCGACAACTTTTGGCTTATCTGCAATAATGAGAATAAGATCTCCATTTTCCGCTTCACAGAATTTACCAATTTCGCGGATCTTATCTTCTCCGAGAAATTTAGTAATCTGGCATTTCAAGCTGCCATCTTTATTAAGACCGATCCATGCAAGCCCTTTCGCGCCATAATTCCCGACATAATCCACTAAGCCATCCAATTCACGTCGGGGAATTGCGGCGTCCCCCTTCACGGTAATCGCCTTTACAATCCCACCGTTATCAAGTACATTACGGAATACTTTAAAACCGGTGTCTCGAAGTAAATCCGAAATATCATAAAAATGCATATCAAACCTAAGATCCGGCTTATCGGAACCATATAGATTCATAGCATCATCCCAAGTAATACGCTTAAATGGAATCTGAATATCCACATTAAGGACATTTTTAAAAATTCTCTGCATCATATGTTCCATTAAGTCCAAGATAAAATCCTGATCTTCAAAGGATAATTCTATATCCAACTGTGTGAATTCCGGCTGGCGATCCGCACGAAGATCTTCGTCACGAAAACAACGCGCTATCTGAAAATATCTTTCCAATCCGGATACCATGAGAAGCTGTTTAAAAAGCTGCGGCGATTGAGGCAATGCATAAAATTTACCAGGATTAACACGGCTTGGTACCAAATAGTCGCGCGCACCTTCAGGCGTACTTTTGGTTAAGATCGGAGTTTCTACTTCAAGAAAATCGTGTGCATCCAAAAATTGTCTCATTTCGTGAACAATTTTATGGCGCATAATCAAATTCCTTTGCATTTCAGGACGGCGCAAATCAATATAACGATGTTTCAGCCTTACGGTTTCATCTACATCAATTCCATCTTCAACATAAAAAGGAGGTGTCTTAGCTTTATTTAAAACACGCATTTCTGAAACAACCACTTCTATTTTTCCTGTCTGCATTTTAGGATTGACGGTTTCAGGACTTCTTTCTCTAACAATCCCTCTTATCGCCAATACATATTCACTTCTCACATCTTCCGCTTTATGAAACGCGTCTTCTCCATATTGTGGACTCATGACAACCTGTACAATGCCGCTTCTATCCCGTAAATCAATAAAAATCAATCCACCATGATCCCGACGGGTATTTACCCATCCCGCCAAGGTTAATTCTTTTCCGCAATCCTTTTCTGTAACTCTGCCGCATCCGCAGGATCTGTGCATACCTGCCATTGTTTCCATATTTGAGCACCTCTTTAAAACATTAATAATATAAAATATTTTGCAGTTATTTACTGTCTGCTCGACTCTGTAATGAAATCAGATACTTTGAGAAATGGAATATCCTGCTGCTTTCCGTTTTCCATGTTTTTTACGGCAGCTTCTTTTTTCTCCATCTCATTAGCGCCGATAATCACTGTATATTCCGCATTATTTTTACCGGCTTGTTTCATTTGTCCTTTTATACTGCGATCCTGCAAATCAATTTCCGCAATAACACCTTTGTCACGAAGGTGTTGCTGTATCTTGATGCCTTCCACAATAGCATCTTCCCCTAGTGTCACAATATATACTTTCTTGCGATTTGCCGGTTCCGGAATCAGTTTTTGCATTTCCAGCGCAAGCAACAGTCTTTCAAGGCCCACAGCAAATCCTATTCCTGGTGTCGATGGACCGCCCACATCCTCTACCAATCCATCATAACGACCACCGCCACATATCGCACTTTGGGCTCCCAATGGCGGATACTGAATTTCAAACGCAGTATTTGTATAATAGTCAAGCCCCCGCACTAAACGGGAATCAACTGAATAAGGGATCTCCAATGCTGCCAGATATCGTTTTACTGCCTCGAATTTTTTCTCGCACTCATCACAAAGATAATCTGTTATTTTCGGTGCACCAGCAGAGGCACGTCGGCAGCTATCTTCTTTGCAATCCAAGATGCGGAGTGGATTTTTATGAAGACGAGCCTGGCAATCATCACAAAGCTGATCTTCCTTTTCTTCAAAAAACTCTATTAATTTCTGTCTATATATGGGCCTGCATTTATAGTCTCCAATAGAATTAATATGAAGTTCCAATTCTTTAAGCCCGAGCGTTTTAAACAGCGTATAAGCGAGGTTTATTACTTCCGCATCTGCCGCTGGGGACGATGCTCCAAGAACTTCCACTCCAAACTGGTGGAATTCTCTATATCGCCCTGCCTGCGGACGATCATACCTGAACATTGATCCAATGTAAAACAGCTTATGTACCTGCTGATCTCCATACAATTTATGTTCAAGATAAGACCTGACTACGGCTGCGGTGTTCTCCGGCCGCAACGTAATTGATCGTCCTCCCCGGTCTTCAAACGTATACATTTCCTTTGCTACCACATCCGTAGTATCACCAATCCCACGAAGAAATAACTTTGTATCCTCAAACATAGGAGTTCTAATTTCACTATACCCATAGAGAGCACATAATTCCTTAATAACGGATTCTACATGATTCCATTTATAGATGTTATCAGGCAGAATATCCTGTGTACCTCTTAATGCCTGCAAGATCCTCAACACCTCTTTATTCTCATAAAAGAATACTTATCAAGTAATGCCTCAAAATTCAAATGGGCATTAACGCAATAATTCTAACATTAT
>OHPL01001338.1_pt1 | contig 12856 bp, 8 predicted proteins | sample 1577711 | NCBI WGS metagenome assembly OHPL01 (sample SAMEA3879538, study PRJEB24766) | human gut metagenome | biome: human-associated habitat; feature: feces | place: USA | collected 1985/1987
GCTGGACTGCTGTTTCCGGCTACATGGGCGATGACTGCCAGTACTACATCCCCGAGGCTGACGCTTCCGATGAGGACCGCGAGACCATGATCCGTCAGGCTGTCAACGACGGCGCTGATGTCATCGTCTGCGTCGGCTACCTGTACGGCGCTTCTCTGGCATGGGCTGCTGACCAGTACCCCGATGTCAAGTTCATCGCTATCGATGTCACCCAGGGCGACATCGGCACCGACGCCATCCCCGCAAACTGCTACTGCATCACCTTCAAGGAGGAGCAGGCAGGTTATATGGCTGGCTACGCTGTCGTTAAGGACGGCAAGACCAAGCTGGGCTTCCTCGGCGGCATGGCTGTCCCCGCTGTCATCCGTTACGGCTACGGCTATGTGCAGGGCGCTGACGCTGCTGCTCAGGAGCTGGGCACCAACATCGACATCAACTACTTCTACGGCGGCCAGTTCTACGGCGATGCAAACATCACCTCCCGTATGGAGGGCTGGTACTCCAACGGCACCCAGGTCGTCTTCGCCTGCGGCGGCGGCATCTACACCTCTGCTGTTGAGGCTGCTCTGAAGAGCAACGGCTATGTCGTCGGCGTTGACGTTGACCAGAACTACATCGGTGTCAACGGCGTGGCAGACGGCTCCTTCGCTTACAACCCCTTCATCACCTCCGCTATGAAGGGCCTGACCGAGGCTGTCAACACCGCTCTGTCCGACATCGATGCAGGCGATTGGGGCGACATCGCTGCTTCCAACGGCAACTTCGGTCTGGAGGACGGCGACTACGTCGGTCTGCCCACCGATGCTGACAGCTGGAACTTCGAGACCTTCACCACCGACGAGTACGAGGCTCTGAAGGAGAAGATCAAGAGCGGCGAGATCACTGTGGACAACAGCTCTGACGATAGCACCAAGCCCACCGTCAGCGAGTTCACCACCGTCAACTACATCCAGTAATCAGAAACTTCCCGGGCGGGACGCTTTGCAAAGGGCGTCCCGCCTTTTTTGTATGCTTTTTCAAGACGAGGAAGGGATGTTCGTCGAAATGTACAAAAGTAATACTTGTGATACAGCAAAACACTAAATTTTCAAAAAGAAGTGTGCAAAACAGCAAAAATACGGTATAATGGGCATTACAATAGTATAAGTGTCGTTTGGACACGAAAGGAGAGTGAGCAGATTGGCAGAGGATTTTGTGATCGAGATGCTCCATATCACCAAGGAGTTCCCGGGCATCAAGGCAAACGACGACATTACCCTGCAGCTGCGCAAAGGTGAGGTCCATGCCCTGTTGGGCGAGAACGGCGCAGGCAAAAGCACCCTGATGAGCGTGCTGTTCGGCCTGTATCAGCCGGAGGAGGGTAAGATCCTCAAAAACGGCAAGGAGGTCGCCATCCGCAACCCCAACGATGCAAATGCACTGGGCATCGGCATGGTCCACCAGCACTTCAAGCTGGTGGAGTGCTTCAGCGTGCTGGACAACATCATTCTGGGTGTGGAGCCCAACAAGCTGGGCTTTTTGCAGAAGGCCGAGGCCCGCAAGAAGGTCGTGGCCCTGAGCGAGAAGTACGGTCTGCGTGTTGACCCCGATGCGCTCATCAGTGATATTTCGGTCGGTATGCAGCAGCGCGTGGAGATTTTGAAGATGCTCTACCGCGACAATGAGATCCTCATCTTCGACGAACCCACCGCTGTGCTGACCCCGCAGGAGATCGACGAGCTGATGGAGATCATGCGCGGGTTCAAGAAGGAGGGCAAGTCCATCCTCTTCATCACCCACAAGCTCAACGAGATCATGGCCGTTGCAGACCGCTGCAGCGTTCTGCGCAAGGGCAAGTATATGGGCACCGTGGACATCAAGGACACCACCAAGGAAGAGCTTTCCCGCATGATGGTCGGCCGTGACGTCCAGCTTCAGGTCGATAAAAAGCCCGCTCACCCGGGCGATGTCGTGCTGGACGTGGAGGGTGTTACCATCCACAACGACCAGCGCAAGAAGGACTCCGTCAAGGACGTCACCTTCCAGGTCCACGCAGGCGAGATCGTCTGTCTGGCGGGCATCGAGGGCAACGGCCAGACCGAGCTCGTCTATGGCCTCACCGGCCTCGAAAAACTGTCGGGCGGCAAGATCACGCTGGACGGCAAGGACATCACCCGCGAGAGCATCCGTCAGCGCTCGAAGGACGGCATGAGCCACATCCCCGAAGACCGCCACAAGCACGGTCTGGTGCTGGATTACAGCCTCGAGAACAACATGGTGCTCCAGCGCTACTGGCAGCCCGAGTTCCAGAAGGGCGGCTTCATCCAGTCCGATAAAGTCCGCGAGTACTCCGATAAGCTGATCGCTCAGTACGACGTCCGCAGCGGTCAGGGCAGCTCCACCATCGTGCGCAGCATGTCCGGCGGCAACCAGCAGAAAGCCATCATCGCCCGCGAGATCGACAAAGACCCCAAGCTGCTGGTGGCTGTTCAGCCCACCCGCGGCCTGGATGTCGGCGCTATCGAATACATCCACAGACAGATCGTCGCCGAGCGCGACAAGGGCAAAGCTGTCCTGCTGGTCAGCCTCGAGCTGGATGAGGTCATGAACCTGTCCGACCGCATCCTCGTCATGTACGAGGGCGAGATCGTGGGCGAGTTCGACCCCAAGACCACCACTGTGCAGGAGCTGGGCCTCTACATGGCCGGCGCACGCAAGCAGGGAAAGGAGAGCAAATAAATGAACAAGAAAAAACTTTCCCACAGCAACCTCAACAGCTCCATCACCAGTGTGCTGGCCGCGCTGCTGTGCATCGTCATCGGCATGGCTGTGGGCTTCCTCGTGCTGCTGGCCATCAACCCGGCCCATGCATGGGGCGACGGCTTTGTCCGCATCGTTAAGGGCGGCTTCCATGACGCCCCCTACGGCGTCGGCAAGGAGCTGGCCAACGCAGCACCCCTCATCATGACCGGTCTGTCCGTGGCCTTCGCCTTCAAGACCGGCCTGTTCAATATCGGTGCTGCCGGTCAGTACACGCTGGGCGCTTACGGCGCACTCTACTGTGCCATCATGCTCAAGATGCCCTGGTATGTCTGCCTGATCGTCGCCACCATCCTCGGCGGCATCTGGGGCGCTATCCCCGGCTTCTTCAAGGCTTACTTCAACATCAACGAGGTCATCACCTCTATTATGTTCAACTGGATCGGCCTGTATCTGGTCAATGAGCTTATCTACCAGAACGGCACCGGCCCCATGTACGACGTGCGCAACACCCGTACCCTGAACCTGAGCAAGAACGCTGAGTACGCCCAGTCCATCATCCCGGACTTCGGCCTGAACAAGATGTTCCAGACCAACAGCACCACCATCGCGATCTTCCTCGCTGCGGCAGTCGCCATTCTGATCTGGGTCATCCTGAACAAGACCACCTTTGGCTATGAGCTGAAGGCCGTCGGCCTGAACAAGAGCGCCGCCCGCTACGCCGGCATCAACGAGAAGAAGAACATCATCCTCTCCATGGCCATTGCAGGCGCTCTGGCAGGCTTCGGCGCCGGCCTCTACTACCTGTCCAATGTGTCCCAGTGGAACCCGCTGAACTCCACCAGCCTGCCCGCCATGGGCTTCAACGGCATTTCCGTTGCCCTGCTGGCAAGCTCCAACCCCATCGGCACCATCTTCTCGGCCATCTTCATCTCCCACATCTCGGTGGGCGGCACCTTCCTTTCCACCAAGTATTACCCCACCGAGATCGCAGACCTCATCAGTGGTATCATCATCTATCTGTGCGCATTCTCCATGCTCTTCCGCGGCAAGATCCAGAAGCTGCTGTTCAAGAACGCGGACAAGACCAACGTGAACGCAGAGCCTGCCCCGGCGGAAAAGGCCAACGTGAAGAAGGAGGGCAAGTAAGATGCTGCTTTTGATCAAATATACCCTGCTGTATGGCATCGTTCTGATGCTGGTGGCGCTGGGCGGCATGTTCAGCGAGCACTCCGGCATCATCAACATCGCGCTGGAAGGCATCATGGTCATCGGCGGCGTGGCGGGTGTACTCACCCTGACCATGCTCCCGGCCGGGCTGTCGCCGTTCCTCACCGTGCTCATCTCGGTGCTGGTGGCTGCGCTGGCGGGCGTGGTGTACAGCCTGCTGCTGGCGTTCGCTTCCATCAACCTGAAAGCGGATCAGACCATCGGCGGCACGGCCCTGAACCTGCTGGCGACGGCCATCGCGGTGGTCATCGCCAAGTATTTCAGCGACAGCGGCAGTGCCAAGCTGAATTATTCCAACAAGCCTTTCCTGTTCAGCATCGGCGGGCTGGAGCTGAGCATCTTTGTCCCGCTGGGCATCGTGCTGCTCATCATCAGCTATGTCGTGCTGTACAAGACCCGCTTCGGCCTGCGTCTGCGGGCCTGCGGTGAGCACCCCCAGGCAGCCGACTCGGTGGGCATCAACGTCTACAAGATGCGCTATGCCGGTGTGCTCATCTCCGGTGCGCTGGGTGCCATCGGCGGCATGGCCTACATCGTGCCGCCCGTCCAGACCTGGAACTTCGAGGTCGGCGTGGCCGGTGCAGGCTTCCTGGCCATGGCCGTTATGATCTTCGGCCAGTGGAAGCCGTTCAACATCTGCGCCGCCGCCATGTTCTTTGCGGTGTTCAAGAGCCTGGCCAACATCGCCGACTCCACCTTCCTGGCCCAGTTCCACTGGTCCAGCAACATCTACAACATGATGCCGTTCATCGCCTCGATGATCATCCTGGCATTCACGTCGAAGAACAGCATGGCCCCCAAGGCCGAGGGCATCCCCTACGACAAGGGCTCCCGCTGATCCGTTCGCATCGCAACAGTTCCACAGGGCGCAGCTGCTTTCGGGCGGCTGCGCCCATTTTCGTGGAAAACGAACAAATGCAGCTTGATTTTGCGGCAGGATTTGATATACTTGAGACAAGAATATTCGAGGAGTGTGACTTTATGCGCATTTATGATCTGATCGCCAAAAAGCGCGACGGCGGCACCCACACCCGTGAGGAGCTGGAAGCCATCGTCAACGGCTTCGTCAGCGGGGAAGTGGCCGACTACCAGATGGCCGCCTGGATGATGGCCGTCTACCTGCGCGGCATGACCGACGAAGAGACCGCCGAGCTGACCGATGTGATGGCCCACAGCGGCGTGATGGTAGACCTTTCGCCCATTCCCGGCATCAAGGTGGACAAGCACTCTACCGGCGGCGTGGGCGACAAGACCACGCTGGTCATCGCGCCGGTGGTGGCGGCCTGCGGCGTCAAGATCGCCAAGATGAGCGGCCGCGGCCTGGGCCACACCGGCGGCACCATCGACAAGATGGAGAGTGTGCCCGGCACCCGGACGGCCCTCTCGCAGGAGGACTTCTTTGCGCAGGTGAACAAGATCGGCCTGTCGGTCATCGGCCAGAGCGAGGGCATCGCGGTCGCCGATAAAAAGATGTACGCCCTGCGGGATGTGACGGCCACCGTCAGCTGCATCCCGCTCATCGCGTCGTCCATCATGTCCAAAAAGCTGGCGTCCGGCTCGGATGCCATCCTGCTGGACGTCACCACCGGCACCGGTGCCTTCATGAAGACCGTGGACCAGAGCATCGAGCTGGCCAAGCTGATGGTCTCCATCGGCACCCACCATGGCCGCCGCGTGGCCGCGATGATCACCGACATGGATACCCCGCTGGGCCACAACATCGGCAACAGCCTCGAAGTGATGGAGAGCATGGACGTCCTCAAGGGCAAAGGCCCGGCGGACCTCACCGAGGTCTGCCTGCAGCTGGCCGCCAACATGCTGGTGCTGGCCGGTAAGGGTACGCCGACAGAGTGCCGCGCCATGGCCGAAGCGGTCATCGCGGACGGCTCCGCCTTCGCCAAGTGCAAGGAGATGTTCGCGGCTCAGGGCGGCGACACCCGTGTGCTGGACGATTACGACCGGTTCGAGAAGCCCGCTGCCTGCTATGAGCTGCTGGCCGAACAGGATGGCTACATCACGGCCAACGACGCCGAGAAGATCGGCTCGGCCAGTGTGCTGCTGGGTGCAGGCCGCCAGAAAAAGGGTGACCCGCTGGATTTTGCCGCCGGTATCGTCCTGCACAAAAAGCGCGGCGACTACGTCCACAAGGGCGAGAGCCTGGCGACCTTCTACGGCGCAGCGGACAAGTTTGCTGCCGCCGCCGAGGAGTACCGCAGCGGCCTTGTCTACGGCACCGAAAAGCCCGAAGAGGCCCCGCTGGTGTATGCCCTCGTCACCAAAGATGGCGTGGAACGGTATTAAGAGATTAAACAAAAGGCAGGGCCGGGAGAAATCCCGGCTCTTTCGTTTTGGCAGGGAAGTTTTCCAATCGAAATGCAAGAACGGTTGGAAAACCCCAGAAAACCGCATAAACAGTGGAACTATCCGTCGAACTGTGCTATACTAAACCTGTATTTTCGTTTGGCAATACACTTCCCACAGGGGAAGAAAAGGAAAGGAATTTTCGACTATGAAGATCATTCTGGTGGGCGGCGGCAAGGTCGGCACAGCGCTGGCGCGGCAGCTCAGCGAGGAGGACCACAACGTAACAGTCATCGACACGAACAAGGCCCGCGTGGAGCACCTGAGCGAGTCCTACGACGTGATGGGCATTGTGGGCAATGGCTCCTCCATCACCACCCTGTCCGAAGCCGGAATTGAAGAAGCCGACGTGTTTATCGCGGTCACCGGCTCGGATGAGCTGAACCTGCTGTGCTGCATGTTCGCGAAGAAGGCGGGCCACTGCCACGCCATCGCCCGTGTGCGCAACCCGTCGTACAGCCACGAGCTGGACTTCATCAAGAAGCAGATCGGCATCTCGGCCATCATCAACCCGGAAATGGCGGCAGCGCGTGAGATCTCGCACCTGCTGCGCTTCCCCGGCGCCAGCAAGATCGACACCTTTGCGGACGGGCGCGTCCGGCTCATCAAGTTCACCCTGACCGATGCGCAGGAGCTCGACGGCGTGGCCATCCATGAAATTCCCACCCGCCTGAAGAGCGATATCCTCGTCTGTGCCGTGGAGCGCGCGGGCGATGTCATCATCCCCAACGGTAACTTTGTGTTACAAACCGGCGACCAGGTCACCTTCCTGGCCACGCAGGAGAAGGCGCACGCATTCTTCCAGCGCATCCATCTGGCGGTGCGCCCGGTGCGCAATGCCATGATCGTGGGCGGCGGTGCCATTGGCTTCTATCTGAGCCAGGAGCTGCTGGAAAACCATGTCCGCGTCCGCATCGTGGAGCGGGACCCGGAGCGCTGCAATGTGCTGGCCGAGTCCCTGCCCGAAGCACAGATCCTGTGCGAGGACGGCTCGAACCGGGAGTTCCTGCTCTCGGAAGGGCTGGAATCCACTGAGGCGTTCGTGGCCCTGACCAACATCGACGAAGAGAACGTTCTGCTGACCCTGTTTGCCAAAAAGCATTCCAACGGCAAGCTGGTCACCAAGATCAACCGCCTGGAATTTGACGACATTCTGGCCGGGCTGGACCTGGGCAGCATCGTCTACCCCAAGTACATGACCTGCGACTACATCGTCCAGTACGTCCGTGCCTTGCAGAACGAGGCGGGCAGCAACATCAAGACGCTCTACCGCATCCTGGACGACCGCGTGGAAGCGCTGGAATTTACGGTCCATGAGGAGAGCCGGGCTACGGGGGTGCCCCTGAGCCGCCTGCACCTCAAAAAGAACACCCTGCTGTGCTGCATCACCCGCGGCAATGAGATCAAGATCCCCCGCGGCGGCGACCAGATCCAGGTGGGCGACAACGTCATCGTGGTCACGCTGGAACACGGTCTGCACGACCTGCGGGACATCGTGGAAGACTGACGGAGGCGCGGCATGAATTATGCGATCGTTTTGCGGCTGCTGAGCTACATCCTGCTGACGGAGGGCGCTCTGCTGCTGCTGCCCGCTGCGGCCAGCCTGTGCTATGGCGAGTGGTTCGTGATGGGCGTCTTCCTGTTCACAGCGGCGCTCAGCGCGGCGCTGGGGGCACTGCTCCACCGCATCAAGACCAAAAGCCAGATCTTCTATATGCGCGAGGGCTTTGCCACCACGGCGCTCTGCTGGCTGCTCATCAGTGTGGTGGGCGCGGTGCCCTTTGTCCTGACCGGCTGCATCCCGAACCCCGTGGATGCCCTGTTCGAAACGGTGTCCGGTTTCACGACAACCGGCGCGTCCATCCTGCCCGGTGTGGAAGACCTGCCCAAGGGCATCCTGTTCTGGCGCAGCTTCACCCACTGGGTGGGCGGCATGGGCGTTCTGGTCTTTCTGCTGTCCCTGCTGCCGCTGACCGGCGGCTCCCACGTCAACCTGATGAAGGCCGAAAGCCCCGGCCCCCAGGTGGATAAGCTGGTGCCGAAGGTGCAGTCTACGGCAAAGATCCTCTACGGCATTTATTTTGGTCTGACCGTCATCGAGTTCGTGTTCCTGCTGTTCGGCGGGATGCCGGTGTTTGAGTCTCTGCTCACAGCCTTTGGCACAGCGGGCACCGGCGGTTTTGGCTTCCGGAATGACAGCTTCGGCAGCTTTTCGCCCTACATCCAGTGGGTCGTGACCATCTTCATGATCCTGTTCGGCGTCAACTTCAACGCCTACTTCCTGCTGCTGATGCGCCGGTTCCGCCGCGCGGCCGCCAGCGAAGAGGTGCGCGCCTATTTCCTCATCATCGCTGTGGCAGTCGGCATTATCACCTGCAACATTTACAGCATGTACAACAGCCTCGGCGAGGCGCTGCGGCATGCGGCGTTCCAGGTGGGCTCCATCATCACGACCACCGGTTTTTCCAGCTGTGACTTTGACCTGTGGCCCACCCTCTCGAAAGAGATTCTGGTCATGCTGATGTTCGTGGGTGCCTGTGCGGGCAGCACGGGCGGCGGCATGAAGGTCAGCCGCATCCTGATCCTGGGCAAGACCCTGAAAAAGGAACTCAAGCAGGCCCTTCACCCGCAGGTGGTGGCCCCGGTCCGGATGGACGGCAAGCTGCTCAACCACGAGACCATTCGTGCAACGAACGTCTATGTGGCAGCGTACATCTTCATCTTTGCGGCGTCCTTCCTGCTCATCAGTCTGGACGGCTTCGACATGGTGACGAACTTCACGGCCATTGCCGCCACCCTGAACAACATCGGCCCCGGCCTGAATCAGGTCGGCCCCATGATGAACTTTGGCAGCTACTCCAACCCCGCCAAGCTCGTCATGATCTTCGACATGCTCGCCGGCCGTCTGGAGATCTTCCCGATGCTGGTGTTCTTTCTGCCCGATACGTGGAGGAGATTCTGAGCACTCTGCCAATACGAAAAAGGACTGTCACCCATTTGAGTGGCAGTCCTTTTTGTGTGCAGCAAATGCAGCAACGTTCAGAACGTCAGATCGACTTTTTCCTGTGCGCGGTACTGCAAGGCTTCCAGCACGGAATCTTCGTCGAGGAGCTGCTTTCCGGCCAGGTCGGCGACGGTGCGGGCCACCCGGAGGATGCGGTCATGGGCGCGGGCAGAGAGGCCCAGCGCGTCGTAAGAAGCGCGGAGCAGCTGCTCCGCACCGGGGGTCATCCGGCAGATCCGGCGCACCTGCCCGGCCGTGAGCTGGGCGTTGCAGCGGACGCCCTCGAAGCCGGGGGCGGCGTAACGCCGGGATTGGATCTGGCGGGCCTTCAGCACCTGCTGGCGCAGGGCGGCACTGCTCTCGGCAGGGGAGGAGGCGTGAAGCTCATCGAAGGCGACGGGGTCCATCTCGACGCAGAGGTCGATGCGGTCGAGCAGCGGGCCGGACACCCGGCTGCGGTACTGCCGCACCGCGCTGGGCGAGCAGGTGCAGGCGCGGGTGGGGTGACCGTAGTAGCCGCACTTGCAGGGGTTCATGGCGGCTACCAGCTGGAACCGGCTGGGGTAGGTGGCGCTGCCAGCAGCGCGGCTGACCGTGATCTGGCCGTCTTCCAGCGGCTGGCGGAGCACTTCGAGGCTCTCGCGGGAAAACTCCGGCAGCTCGTCCAGAAACAGGACGCCGCAGTCAGCCAGACTGCACTCGCCGGGGCGGAAATTGGCCCCGCCGCCAGCCAGAGAAGCAGCACTGGCCGAGTGGTGCGGGCTGCGGAAGGGCCGATGAGTGATGAGCCCGCGCCCTTTGGGCAGCTGCCCGGCAATGGAGTAGATCTTGGTCGTCTCCACGGCCTCCTCACGGCTGAGCGGCGGCAGGATGCCGGGCAGACGCCGGGCCAGCATGGACTTGCCAGTGCCGGGTGCGCCGATCAGAAGCACGTTGTGCCCGCCTGCGGCGGCGATGACCATGGCCCGGCGGGCGAGGGGCTGGCCCATGACGTCTGCCAGGTCCGGGGCATTGTTCCAGCTCTCGGCGGGGTCGAAGGGGATGGGAACTGTGGGGGCGATGGGGGAGAGGCCGCGCAGCGCGTCCACCACCTCCCGCGCGGTGCGGGCCGGGTAGACCTTCATCGCGTCGCCGCCCGCCTCGGCTGCTTCGGCGGCGTTCTCGGCGGGGACGTACAGGGCCCGGACGCCGTCGGCGGCAGCGGCCAGCGCCATGGGCAGCACACCGGACACCGGGCGGAGCGCACCGTCCAGCGCCAGTTCGCCGAGGAAGGCGGTATCCTGCGGCGGGGTTTCCAGCTGGCCGGAGGAGGCCAGCACCGCCAGCAGCAGGGGCAGGTCGTAGACCGGCCCGGTCTTGCGGACATCGGCAGGGGCCAGGTTGACCGTGATGTGCCGGTCCGGCCACTGGAAGCCCAGATTCTTGACGGCGGCACGGACACGGTCGCCGCTCTCGCGGACGGCGGAATCCGGCAGGCCCACCAGCGAAAATGCGGGCAGCCCGCCGGAGATGTCGGCTTCGACGGCCACAGCAAAGCCGGTCAGGCCATTCAGGCCGTAACTTCTCAGAACAGAGTACATAAGATCCTCCTCAGGGAACCACCGAATGGCGGCAAGTTCCCAATTTTTGGCAAAGAAACGGCTAAGAAATCGTCAGGACTCGAATTTCGACAGATTATCATCTTGATTTTCATTATAGTTTGGGGTATTGATAATGTCAATGAGTGAAATGAGGGAGGAAAGACCATGATCGTAAAGGAATCCTGTCAGTACGTCCGCTCTTATTCGGAGCTGGAGGGGCTGCAGCATGCCCACACGCTGTATTACTCTGCCCGACGCATCGAGATGGGCATCGTGCTGGAACTGGCACAGGAACAGAGCGGGAGCTGCACGGTCAGCCGGGTGCTGTGCCCGGCGGGGAATTTTCCGCAGGCCATGCGGGTGATGCGGTACCTGTGTGAAAACGGCATCGGCCCCGGCCAGTGGCTGGAAATTCTGGACGACCTGCACCAGCCATTTTGTCTGCTGACGCCGCCGGACACGGTGCAAACGCCCCAAAATGCGGATTTTGGGAAGCAATTTGTGGTATTTGTATGATTTCTTTGGCAAAACTTCTTACATAATATGGAATTGACACAGACGAGCCAAGCGTTTATAGTATAAGTAGGTTTGGAAAAACTACCCCTTGGCAAAAACAATAAAGGTAAGGTGTGTGTAATATGTATCTGGATGAGTATAAGCGCTGGCTGGCAGCGGATCTGGAAGACGCTGACCTGAAGCCGGAACTGGCCAGAATCGAGGGAAATGACGAGGAAATCAAGGACCGCTTTGCGGTGGCCCTGAAGTTCGGCACCGCCGGTCTGCGCGGCGTTCTGGGTGCTGGCACCAACCGCATGAACATTTATGTCGTCCGTCAGGCCACCCAGGGCCTGGCCAACTGGGTCAAGACCCAGGGCGGCAATCAGACCGTTGCCATCAGCTATGACAGCCGCCTGAAGAGCGACATCTTTGCAAAGACGGCGGCCGGTGTTCTGGCGGCCAACGGCATCAAGGTGCGCATCTATGATGCCCTGATGCCCGTGCCGGCCCTGAGCTTTGCCACCCGCTACTACGAGTGCAACGCCGGTATCATGGTCACGGCATCCCACAACCCCGCCAAGTACAACGGCTACAAGGCCTACGGCCCGGATGGCTGCCAGATGACCGATGACGCCGCCGCCATCGTCTACGACGAGATCCAGAAGACCGATGTGCTGACCGGCGCAAAGTACATCTCCTTCGCCGAGGGCGTGGAGCAGGGCCTCATCCGCTTTGTCGGCGATGACTGCAAGAAGGCTCTGTACGACGCCATCGAGGCACGTCAGGTCCGCCCCGGCCTGTGCAAGACGGCTGGCCTGAAGCTGGTGTACAGCCCGCTGAACGGTTCCGGTCTGGTGCCTGTGACCCATGTGCTGAACGATATGGGCATCACCGATATCACCATCGTGCCGGAGCAGGAGTACCCCAACGGCTACTTCACCACCTGCTCCTACCCCAACCCGGAGATCTTCGAGGCTCTGAAGCTGGGCCTGAACCTGGCCACCGAGACCGGTGCCGACCTGATGCTGGCGACCGACCCCGATGCTGACCGTGTGGGCATCGCCATGAAGTGCCCGGATGGCAGCTATGAGCTGGTCTCCGGCAACGAAATGGGCGTTCTGCTGCTGGATTACATCTGCGCCGGCCGCATCGAAAAGGGCACCATGCCCAAAAACCCCGTGGCCGTCAAGTCCATCGTTTCCACCCCGCTGGCCGACGCTGTGGCAAAGCACTACGGCGTGGAGATGCGCAACGTCCTGACTGGCTTCAAGTGGATCGGCGACCAGATCGCCAACCTGGAAGCTGCCGGTGAGGTGGACCGCTTCATCTTCGGCTTCGAGGAGAGCTACGGCTACCTGGCAGGCCCCTACGTCCGCGATAAGGACGCCGTCATCGGCTCCATGCTCATCTGCGAGATGGCTGCTTACTACCGCAGCATCGGTTC